>JGI24711J26586_10000044_pt1 | contig 78544 bp, 76 predicted proteins | sample BioPla3DNA1_FD_26586 | JGI IMG/M metagenome (IMG submission 26586)
ATTATTTGTTTAGCAACAACATTCTATCATGAGAACTCTTTCTCTTTCCTTTTTCCTCCTAAACTTCTACTCAGTGTCCAAGATGTATGGTACTCCTACAATCCCACAGCAAACTCCGATGCCAAAATCATTGACAATCAGTTTACAATATTATATAATACTTATACTGCTTTGATAGCAGACGGTCGCATGGCTCAGTTGGTAGAACACCCTGGTCAAGTTCTCAAGCCCATGACCGGTCGAGTATCTTTCTTGTCTGGCACACTGGTCAACAAGAAGAGATGAACTCAAAGCGGAAGTAGCCGAACGATTTCCGTAAAGAGAGCAAGAAGGTTCGGAATTAGGTCGCATGGCTCAGTTGGTAGAGCACCGTGTTCACATCGCGGGGGTCACAGGTTCGAGCCCTGTTGCGACCACCATAAACCCTTGAAACACTATGTTTTCAAGGGTTTTCTTTGTGTCAAAACTCCACTTGTCCTCTAGGGAAAAATCATATTCTTTTACTTTCGATCTTTACTGAATCTCTTAAAATCCGAACGATTGAATTGTGTGGGATATGTTCATATTCGATGTAAACGGAATGAACCTATCCCATCGTTTACCTCGAAGCGATGTGAACAGCTTGGTTAGAAATATTAGAGATTCCAAGAGGGTTGAATAAATTCCGGATAAGTATGATGCCCTAAATTCCTAAGCTTTACAGTTGGATTAGAATTTGCTACACTTATTGGGCAATAGAATAACGCCTATGAAGAGTGCGCGAGAGACAAGCTCGTTGACCGCACGGCAACCTGCTAAAATTGGTAAGGTGCCAAAGCTTGACCGATAGGATGAATGATTACATACACTGCAGTCCTGTCGGAACGATGGGGCTGTTTTTTTTCACCTCTTTATAGACGAAAAATGAAAGGAAGAGGTGTAAACCATGGAACACGAAAAGAAACCCTATATACTTTTTTCCCACAATCAGGACGGGGAAATTGCACAGACTCGGATCACACGGGAACAGCTTGGACAAATTTTCTTTAATGAGAAGAACAGGGAATGGGATAATATCCATTTGGCGCTTCCCGAACCCGTATGGGACAAAATCTATGAAGACAGCTGTCTAATTTATGAAGGGTTCACGATCGATCAAAAAGCCTTCGGTGCCGGAAAAGCTTTCTATAGGGATGGAACACCCATGGCAGAAGGAATATTCGGAATTAAAGGCCTGCTTTACGGAAGAGAGTATTATCCCAGCGGAATCATCCGTTTTGAAGGCAGTTTCAGGCTGAATCAGGCGTATGGCCCAAACTATCCAATATACGGGTCATGGTTTGACGAAAAAGGAAAGCTCCTATTCCATGGGAAGTTTGAATTTTTTCGCAGCTCACTCGGCTATCCACTGATAGATGAACCGAAAGGCTTTAATTTATTTAAAGAATCGGTTTTGAAAGGTCATATCTTTATGTGGGTGGATGCAAGGAAATACATGGCTCAATATCAAGAGGATAACAAAGAATCAGAAAAGGCAAAATAAAAATACTCCCGCAAGGTTCAGCACCCTGCGGGAGTTTCCTATCCTTCATTACGCCGCAATCTGCATGTATTGCTCTACACTAATTCGGAATTTAATCTCGATTTCATAATTACGCCCAATTTCAATTCGCTCTACTAACCGGGCAATAATCATATGCTTGGCTTCATTATTCGCCTCATCGAAAGCTTCAGCCCAAGAAAGCAGGTCGGCAATTTCTTGTTCCGCATCTTTCTCAGAGTTTTTATCGGTATCAATCTTTGCCTTGGCTTTCTCCATCCGCGCCTTTGCTTTCTGGAGCTTTTCCCTATACTTGGGCATCATGGAATTGATAATATCGATGTCCACAATGTTTTCTCCTGTGAGGTATTTTATCGTTTGCTCCTCCAGCGCCTCAATTTGCTTATGCGCTTCAAAGTAATCAGCCTCCGCCTGTTTATAGGCCACCTCGTTTACGCTGACATGCTTTTCTTTGGCCTTTTCCAGCAAAGCGGCTTCGGGTTTTTGGCGAATGGTAGAAAAAATCCTGCGCACCTCATAGAGAACGGTTTCGTTAATTGTATCCGCGTTATATGAACTTTGGCCTGCGCAGCTTTCCCTTGCGTTGATTTTTCTATAGCAGCGATAGCAATCTCGCTCATATTCTTTCACCGAACCGTCTGACAGCTTTTTTCGTGTGATATTATGGCTGAAAGTCAATCGTGATCCGCAGTCGGCGCAAAAGATCAATCCAGAAAGCAAGCTGCGGGTATCCGTTCGGGCCGGTACGGTCATTTTATCTCCGAGTTTTGTACAACGTCCCTTAACAGTAGCGATGCACCTTTCAAAAGTAGCATCATCAAGAATGCGCAGGTGCTCCAGCCTCGGAGAAAGCTTATCACCCATGTGCATGTATCCTATGTAAATGGGATTTTCAATCAACGCTCTGACTGCGGTAGCTCGCCAGAGTGTTTTGTCCCGCTTTGTCTTGATCCCCTGCTCATTTAGATAATTGGCCACCCGGTTTGTACCGTACCCTTGGTCCGTCAGCAAGCGGAAAATCTCCCGTACAACCGCAGCTTCATCTTCGTTGATGACCAGATCGCGAACCGGCTGATTTTTCTTGTTTGTCCGTCCCAAATGAACGAGATCGTATCCGTAAGGAACAGACCCGCCGCGGTAATGACCGTCATCAATCATCTGTAAATGCTTGGTCTTTACGCGGATGGATGTCTTTTCACTTTCTCCGGAAGCTTGCCAGAACCGGATATAGTTCAGCAGCTTGTCCACATGCGTATCAAAGCGCTGCTCTCCCTCTCGGGTGCTCCATACCTCAATACCTTGCTGGACAAACCACTGTACCACAAAGGGCGTTTCATCCTCACGCCTACCTAAACGATCAAACATGAAAACAAGAAGAATATCAAACTCCCTGGCGATGGCTTTCTTTTTGATTTCAATAATCGCATCACGCGCATTGGTGCTGACCTTATAGCCAGAAACACCTTTTTCAGAAATCTCATCAACAATTTCCCAATCCGGATGGGTAGCAACATAATCTCTGCATGCGATCCTTTGCATGGGAATATCGTCATGATCTACCTGACCGACTGTGGAGACACGATACAGGCAAAGTACTCGTTTCACTATCATCACCCCTGTCTGTATTTCGAGCGCATCAGAATTCCCAGCACTTCAGGGATAGCATCATCATCTGCGCTTTTCGCGAACGTCAATTTGACTTTGCATGTTTTCCGAACGGCAGAAAAGCTAGTATTTTCAATGCTTTTAGCCCTTTCGGTCACAGTACTATTACCTCTGTTTTTGATATTTATCAAGTCAATATCGGACGATGTTCCAGATCGGCTGCCAGACGCCCTATTACCGCCCAAACGATTCCGTCTGCAAAAAGTCTTGACGGTATTTATTGATATATTCATATCGCTCGCGATGGCATTATAGCTCTTGCCTTCACTGCGCATAATAATGATTTTCCTCTGCTCCAAATCAGTCATCAGATTTCCTCCAATCTGAAGGATTGTCTCCTTCACCATCTTACGGACAGTTGGAGCGAGGCTTTTCCGGTTTGCCAATTAAAAAAAGGGCCCTGCCGAAGCAAAGCCCAGAATAGTTTTAATTGTTTAAGATTTTACTGAAAGTATCAGACACCCACCCAACGCAGCTGTCAGCCTTTATAGCAAACCAGCCGTTATCAGCGATTGCTACATAAGGGAAACGATCCCCGTTTGATGCGAATGCAATCCGCTCATACGATGTGTCGTTACCCGAGTGGATACCAACGGTCTCTACGGAAGTAATGATGACAAATCGCTCGGAAGGAAGGGGCTCTTGAGAAACATCAGCATCTAATTCTTTTGTCATAGCTGCCCTTGTGATAGGGCCGTATTTCCCATCAACCTTTACATCGGCTTGTTCCTGAAAGCTGCGCAGTGCCGTTTCCGTTTCTGCGCCAAACTTGCCGTCCGCACCGTATTTAGGAAGGCTGAACCCGAGCTTCAATAGGCTTTCCTGCAGAACTTTCACATCATCACCTTGGCTCCCTTTGCGCAAAATTGGAATGAAAAGCTCTGTGGATTGCTCATCATACAGCACATCCTTCAACTCGCCCCACTCATCCCAATGGCTGAGCTTGCTGGTAACCACACCAGTTTGGGTGCTCCGAGCTTCGATCACCGTATCATTCCCAACAAAAAGACCAATGTGATGTCGATTGCCATTCTTTAATAGAAAAACCGCCGTCCCCAGACGAAGCCGAGTATTTGAGGTCAGCTTCCCTTGTGCGCTGCAGTATTTATTCCAAATGGTGTTGGAACCATGGTAAATGCTCCCGCCCAGTTCCCGAAAAGCCCAAGCAAAAAGGCCGCTGCAATCAGCGACCCTTTTGCCAATCCATCGGCTGCCATACTGGACCGTCATAGAACGGGTGGACGCATTTTGCTTTGCCTGCGTCCAAGTCGCTCCTGACTGTCCCCATATGTAACCCCAGCCTTCGTCCAACGCCTGCCTAAACTTGGCAATCAAGGCTTCAGCAGAAATCATACGCCATCACCTTCATTTTCAGGTTTCTTGGGCTGTGTGTTTTGTTCCTCTCTGCCGTGCAGCTGTGCCAGCACATCCTTCAATTTATCAGGAACGGGCAAGCCAATATGCACCACGTTTTCCAGTAAAGACAGACCTTCATTGGACAGATAAAATGCGATGATTGCCCCGCGGAGCGCTGACCCTGTGCCCATCACGTTCAGATCCACAACATTGGCCACACCGACCAGCATCAGGATCAGCACCTTCTTGAAAATGCCCTTGAATCCAACGGCGCTGGACAGCTTCTTATCGAGCACCGCGCACATCACCCCTGTGATATAGTCCAGCGCCATCAGCACGATCAGCGCAAGCATCATTCCATCTATTCCTCCTATGAAGTATCCCAACCAGCCGCCAACGGCTGTAATTGCGACCTGGATCTTTGCCCAGATCAAATCAATCGAAAAGTTCCTCATGTTTATTTCCTCCTTGTATTTTTGGTATCTAAAAACCGCCCTCACATGAGAGCGGTCGATCCCGAGCCTGATGTTTTTTCATTTTTTATGTTCCAATAGCAAACCAGTCAACTGGGCGGTTTGTACTGAAGCTGCCTCCGACAACAATGCTGCAGCCGGTGGTGGTTTTTGAGTGCACCTTGATCGCTCCGTTGTCACCTGACCAGTTGGAACCGGTCGTAGAGTAGGTGACAAACACATAAGGTACACTCGTAAATCCTGCGGATGAGTAGCTAATGGAAACAGAAGCAGTACCGTTGATCGTCGCTGTGCCCATTGCATACTTGAATGGCAGTCTGGCTTTATCCAGCGTTCCGGATGTGATATTTCCTGCGGCATGGTTATGTGAGCTCGCCGCAGCTCCGAGGTTTGCCAGCGTGATGCCGAGGTTTGTTCTGGCATTTGCCGCTGAGGTCGCGCCCGTGCCACCGTTAGCAACGGGCACCGCTCCGGTCGTGTTTCCAAGCCCGAGAGCATTCCTCGCCGCAGCAACCGTGGTTTGGCCCGTGCCGCCATTGGCAACAGGCACCGCACCAGTGGTATTGCCAAGGCCTAGCGCGTTTCGTGCAGCCGCAGCCGTGGTTTGACCAGTACCACCGCGGGATATAGGCACGGTTCCGGCAAGGTTTGTGCTGCCGTGATATAAACCCCAGTCGGGGTTAATCTCGACAGCGTTCTCCCGTTCGGACACTTTGCCGAAAGCCACACCATTGCCTCCTCGCCTGAAGAAAACAGTGTACGCAGCGGTACCCAGGTTCACGATCTTTTCGACGGTCGTAAAGGCGTCTGTCAGCGTGAACCGAATCTTGTAGGAAGCATTGATATCGATAGTACCGCCGCCGATAACAGCGGTAGTATTGTTCGTCAACGCAGTCGCAGTCGAGTAAGCGGAACCGGTACTCAGGCCATATTGCACGGCCATCGTGCAGGTGTTTTTTCCACTGACGGAAGCAAAAGTCCGGCTTGCTTTCACGGATGCGTAGGTGCCTGTCTCGGATGCTGTCCCCCCAGAGGTACACCGGAATGCCTGTGTGGAAGTAAACGAAGGCGGCGAGTATGCGACGACTGAGATCGTTGTGCTGGCAGATGCCGTTCTCCCACGGGAATCAGTCACCTTGATCGTGTATGTTATACTGCCGCTGGCATTGATAGGACTGATAGTGAATACATTAGAAGTTTGCGTAGCTGACGCGCCACCGCTGATTGTGTACTGAGCAATTGTACTGCCCTGTGCACCGGAAGCAGAAACGGTCAGGGTGATGCCGCTTTTCCCTTCAACGTAAACGCCCCAGGCGGACGGCACCGAGTTGTTGATTCGGCTGGCCGCCACCGTCAGGCTCGGTACTATCGAGGGTGAAGCCGTGATTGTGAAACTGTAGGTATCTGTTCCGAGATTTGTGCCGCCGGTGGCATAGGTCGTCACAGATACGGACGCGGAGCCATATGTGGCGTTCGGAATATTTGTCAGCCAGCTAAGCGGGATTGTGTATGATGTGCTGGATGCACCCGCAGCAGTCGTGGCAGTATAGCTATTGGAACCGAAAGACCACACAACTTTGTGATATACACTGGCAAGGTTGCTGTTGCTGAACGTGACCGTGGAAGCAGTACCCGCCTCTACGCTGGAAGTAACCGACACCGATGACTTCGAGTAATTCTGTACGCAGGCTGCGGTAATGATCAGAACAGCATTGTTGCTTGAGTAGGTACATACGTTACCGCTCGTGCTTTTGTAGCCATAAATGCCAATGGCAGTATTTGAAGTGCCCACGGACAACAGGCGGTCAAGGCTGAATCCAGAGGGTGTGGTCAGCGAAATGGATGTTTTGTCGCTGACCGAAGTCGAAACATAAGCGCGGCCATAATTAGAAAAATCAAGGTATGGGTTATTGCTGGCGGCGCTCCAAAAGGTAGTTCCGCTCATGTTAATCTTTGCGGAAGATACTGAAACTCCCACGGTATTCAAAGTCGATGGGCTTGTTCTTCGGATGTGCGCGCTGACCGTTTCGCCTTTTGCATGGTCCTTATTTGAAGCGTTCAGCGTGATCTCATAGGTTACGGTAAAGGTGTTAGCCATGAGGCCTCCTTATCAAACTCCCACGGTGCGCCATTTTAGAGCAAGGCCGCCAGAGAGCGTTACAAAATCGAAGTACCCATTACTGGTTGTTCCAATGGACAGCGTGTCCGTTACGCGTGCACGGGTGATGTACATATCATTGTTGGAAATATACGCTACCTTCTCATTGTTGTCTTTAAAGGCCATTTCTGTGTTTGTGATCTCCGTTTTGAAACTGCTGCCCGTCACACCAATGGACAAGGAATTTCCGTTGAAATTCATGTAACCGTTAATTGTGCTTTTGAAGTTCGCCACATCACTTGTGAGAGCGTTGACCTCCCCGGTAACAGTGGCCACCTTTGAAGCGACCTCTTGTGTAATTTCAACTTTGAAGTTAGACGCAGTTTGTTCCACGGTAGAAAAACGCTGCTCGATAGCGTTCTTGTCGCTATCGTAGCTGGTTTTTGAAACCTTCATGGCAATCTGATTCTGCAGCGTATTGATAGACGCGGTATTCTCCAGTGCAGCCTCAGAGGCATCGTTAGCAACGACCTGCGCGTTATAGGCAACCTCATTCAGGTTTTTCAGCACACCGTCAATAATCATGTACAGTGGATGTTCAGGATAGAGATAAATGCCGGTTGAACTGTATAAAAGGCCGAGAGACAAGAAAGTAAGCGTCCCAGTTTCATCCGCAGGCGCTGATGTAATCCAGTTGTTGCTTGCTACAGTAAAAGAATTACCGGAAAGAGTACCGACCAGATACGCGGTTGCCTTTGCCGTTCCCGTCCATGCGGTATTCCCTGTAATCGTACGCACCGATAATGACGGATAACAGAGGTAGTTATTTGATGAGGTGCCCCCAGCACTGATAGCAGAAGCTGCGTACAGGATCGGTTTGTCGATATGAAAGACTGCAGATGCAGTTAGCGGAAAGTACCCTTCAGCATCGCTTACAATGAGCTTGCCTGCATCAACCGCGGCCTTGGCAGTGATGAGGTTGTAAAAGCGTATACGGTCGTAAGTATTGGTATCGTAATTTGCGTTAGCCCACCAGCCTGTGTATTGTGCGCCACCCACGATTGCGTTTACTCGATAGGTTAAGTGAACAGCGTTGCCAGCGGCGTAGTGTGTAGACAGCCTGATAGTCCCGCTGTAGTAGCAGGGGATATCGCCCGTTGCTGTGCCGTTAGATAGAGTAAGATTCAGCGTTGCCGTTCCCGTACTGTTATATGGCAGCCAGTATAGGATTTGCTGACCGTCATTGAGAGACGAAAACGACGCTGTGCCGGTCCATGCGCCTGTAGCTGCGGTTTGTGTTCCAACAATGACTTCATTTCTGCTTGCCGCACTGGAGGCGAGCTCATGAGCAGCATCCGCTTTTCCTATCGCTTCTGCTGCGTTCTCTTCAATCTGCTGTACGCGCAGGTTAATCCCTGTGTTGCTGGATAAATCCAGATTCTTGCCAAAGTCTGAAGACACATGACTGGTGGTGATTACACCGGCTTTAATGTTCGAACCGGTAATCGTGCTGGCAGCAATCTCTGCTCCGGTAATGGTCCCTGCAAGAATTTCATTGGCGGTAATGGTCTTGGATGCTATCTCCTGGGCAGTAATGGCGTGTGCCACGATTTTGTCCGCAGTAATTGTCCGTTCCGTTAGTACATAGCCATCAATGGTATCCACCTGTGTAGAGACCAGCTCGCCCATATTGTTGATGGCGTAGACTAGGCTCTGATCAGTTCCCCGGATAATGAGCCGCTCCACAGACAGGACACCCGTTGTGATGCGATTTGCTGATAGCTCGATGATCTTCGCATCCGTGATACTGGCATCCGCAATCTGTGCTGTACCGACTGCACCGTTTTGAATGAGGGCTGCAGTAATCGCGCCAAGGGCAATCTTGGCTGTGTCCACAGCGGCATTGTCAATCTGCGCGTTGGTGATGGCGGCCTGAGCAATCTTTGCCGTGGTAACGGCTAGATTGGTAATCTTCGCGGAATCGACGGCCAGATCAGCAATCTTGGCATTGGTGATGGCACCATCGAGAATCTTTGCGTTGACGATGGCAGCATCCTGGATGTTTGCTGTTCCGATTGCCGCCCCAGCGACCTTGGCATTGGTAATGGCTGCATCACGAATTTGCGCGGAATCAACCGCTGCGTTCTGGATGTTTGCCGTTCCTACAGCGGCTTCCGCAATCTTGGCGTGGATGATAGCGCCATCCTGAATATTAGCGCTCAAGATTTCACCGTTGCCGATATGCGCAGAGGTGATGACCCCCTCCTCAATTTGAGCGCTGCCAATGGAGCCTTCCTTGATTTTTGCGCGTTCAATTGCAGCGTCCTCAATCTGTGCGGTACCGATTGCAGCATTTCCAATTTTTGCCTGCGTGATGGCCGCTGTCTGAATCTGAGCGGAACCGATGGCCGCTTCGCCAATCTTGGCGTGCGTGATGGATGCATCCTGAATGTGCGCGGTTTCAATAGCCGCCATTTTAATCTGCACGGATCCGACAGAGCCGCTCTGCAGTTGTCCGGTACCGACCGAATTGATGGCCAGCTTGCTTCCAGTGATGATGCCGCTGGGAAGCTGACGTGAGGAGATCACATTGCCTTCCACCGTATCCGCCACAGTGCCCAGCGTCATGCTGGTGTATTTCTCCATCAGACAGTCATAGGTGTACTGCGTCATCCGCATAGACACCCATACGCCCACGCGGGGAGCAATCACCCGAACAGCATCACCAAGAAAGATATTCTGCAAGAACCCATATTCACGGTATTCTTCCGTGTCGGCACAGTTGATAAAGCTGACGGTTAAGGTCACGGTCGGCGTGTCACACCCGGCATCAAACTGTGCCTGTGCGGCTTTTCGCATGGCTGTATAGCACTGTGCTTTTGTCTTTACATCATCACCGTCGGTCTGCTCTTTTGCGTCTGATACAGGCAGATTGATCCATTTGGGATGCGGATAGGAATTAATGAGCGGGCTGTCGATGAAAAGCTCCGGCAGATAGAGCACTTCGCCATCTGCGTCCTCGCCGGTCGGCATAATGCGTGTGACCACATCCGTCAAGTCAATATCATAAGAAATGCCAAGCAGGTTCTTGGCCTGCCTGATCTGAACGTTGCTGTCTTTTCCGACTCGTTTTACCAAAAACACATCGTACCAGTCTCGGGTCAGTTCACCGCCATACTTCTCCACCACGCCGCCTTCACCTAAGATGGCATCGACAGGATTCACATTCTGGAACTCCACTTCCTCGGCCTTGGTGCTCAGATCCGAGTAGAAGGTAAAATCATGCGCGGACAGGCAGGAAGAAGAGAGCGTCTGCACAACAGAAGCCCCCACCACAGAGGATGAGGGCTTGTAAGACTTAATCATGTTATCGAGCAGGTCGTAGAACAGATGCCGGGCGTAGACTGTGATTTTATCCAGTTCTGGAACGATACGGTAAATGCGGAATGGCTGATCCCGCAGTTGTCGCGCTGTTACCACAGACGATACAGCGGCTGAATACGAGCCTTCTTTGTGATCAAACACCAGATAGGTGGTATCCATATACCCGTGCTTCCCGTCAGGAGCGGTAACCTCATACCAGCTGGCATTGGTTTTGGCCACGATCTGGACTTTGGAGCCGTTCTTGTAAGCGGCCAGAACCTTATTGCTTCTGCTGGGGCCGGAGCGGAGGTTAAGCGTGCCTTTCTGCGTTTCCGCGCCGGAGAAGTCGGTATGGATGCGATAGATCTCGGTACCGCTATCATCACCAGGCGCTGAAAAGTTCACTCGTGGTGTGGTTGCAGACGGTACAGGAGCACGTATGATACAGCCCTCCACCAGCCGCTGCCATTTTCCGGCGTCGTCGATAGGATGCACGAGTTCCAGTTCATACTCGCCGTTCAGCGTTTCGGTCACGGTTGCGGACAGCGGATCAAGCGTGCCGTTGCCGTTGGTGGAAAAGTCGGTACAGTCGGCGGGATAGACGCAGATCATGGGGTATCACCTCCAGAAGGGTAAAAGAAAGCGCCGCGTGATGCGACGCTGGGTTGTGGGTTTGATCTCTACAAACTGAAATTTGTTATTCCATTCTTGGTCATTACATACGCCACTTAATCCTGAACAGCAATTTTGAAAAAGGATTTCTTACATCTGACCGAGTACTTGAGCTCGTAATTATTATTTCCCATAACGATAGCATCATGTATTTCCTTGATTTCCTGTAAAATACTTTCCTCCGTCATATACCATCCAAGAAAAGTATTCGTCGTACCCCAAAATGAATTCACCTGTTGGTTTTGTGCAAATAATGCATACTTCGGAGCCCGCTTCCCGCCCTTGTATTCTTGACTTTTCATTACCTTTGAGCACGTGGCGATTATCCCTTCGTTTGGAGAAACAATAGTAATAGCTCCCTCCGAAACTTTCGCTCCCACTTCATTTGTTAGAATCTCTGAACACATCAGGCTGTCAAGAGATACGTTTAATTTTCGGGAAATGATTAACAGTTTTTCAACTTCGGGATATCCCTCATCGGATTCCCACTTAGACACAGCCTGCCTGCTGACGCCCATCATCTCTGCAAATTCTTCTTGTGACATATTATTGTCTTTTCGTATTTTTTTTAGATTCTCTGAAAAGCTCATAGCTCACGCCTCCTTGTAATTGATAAGCTAATTCTCACACAGTAATGTAGATTTTTCTACCAACCAAAATTTGCATTTTGTCAACTTCAAGTTGCACTGCTGCTTCTTAGGTGAATCAGTAGACATTAGTAACAAATTCTAATTTATCCTTGCAGACAGTTTTCGTCTAACAGAAAATCAATGAGTCCAATCCGGAGAATACCGTTCTCATCCGTCCAGCGTTTTCCGTAAGATTTGGAAACGACCATTTTCTGAAAAGAATCGCTCACGGCCTTCAGAGAACGCAGCTCGCTGTCTTGTTTCTGGCTGTCATCCATGCGCAGCGCAGACTGGATATATACCATTTGGGAACCCTTTCTGGCAATAAAATCGATTTCCAAGCCTTTTTGTTCACGTTTTCCGTCGGAATTTGACTCTGTCACATTGACAACTCCTACATCTACCTGATAGCCACGGACGCGCAGTTCATTGTACAGAAGGTTTTCCATGATGTGAGTTTCTTCCTGCTGACGAAGTCCCAAGCGAATATTGCGCAGGCCAACATCCGTGCAGTAATACTTGGAGGGGTATTCAAAGTAACGCTTTCCTTTCACGTCATAGCGCTCGGCCTTTGAAAACAGAAAGCTGTCCGTCAGATAGGTAAGATAGCTGCTAATAGTCTCCGAGTTCGTCTTTTCGGTTTTATGGCTGTTGACCGCGCGGGCAATTTTGCTGGCATTGGTCAGCGAGCCTACCGATGAGCACAAACTGGTTGTCAATTCCCGCAAGACCTGCGGCAGGCCGATCGAATAGCGTTCCTCAATATCTTTGAAATAGATTTCTTCAAACAGCTCATTCAGATATTGAAACTTCTCGTTCTCTGATTCAAGCCGCAGAAGATAGGGCATACCGCCGTATGTCATATACTCGTTGTAAGCATCTGCCTTATCCAAACCGGATGCCTCATAAAATTCGCTGAAGGACAGCGGATAGATATGAATCACATCCCCTCTGCCGCGAAATTCCGTCATGACATCCTTGGAAAGCAGCTTTGAATTGCTTCCGGTCACATACACATCCACATTTTTCAGGTGCAGCAAACCATTCAGCACGCTGTAGAGGCGGGGAGGGTTCTCTTTGTCCTTAAGCTCCGCCTTCGATATGGCGTATTGAATTTCATCCAGAAACAGGTAATACTTCTTCTCCTTATCCGCGCACAGCGTCCGAACATGCTCAGACAATATGTCCGGCGACCGAAAACGATCATTTTGATCGTCATCAAGGGCAATGGCAATCACATGCTCCTCATTTACTCCTTCGTTCATCAGGTACGCTTTGAACAAATCGAACAATAGGGTACTTTTGCCGCAGCGGCGAATGCCGGTGATGATTTTGATTCTGCCGTTCCACTGTTTTTTGATCAGTTGATTCAGGTATCTTTCTCGCTTTATCATCTTTTCACCCGCTTTCAAGTCGACATGTCGACCTAATTCCGATAAGCATCATAGCAGACACGAAGTCGAAAGTCAATCTACATGTCGACTTAATTCCGAAAAAAACGTCAACCTTTATAGATACCGCCACTTCGGCCTCACGACTACCTTCGTCACCGTCCCGGACCAGCTTACGGCATTCATGCCAGACCTAAGCACCGGAAAATCTCCCGTCATATGGCTGTTCATCAGGGTACTGCCTTTATATGCTTCCTTTAGCACGCTATCCAGCACGATGCTGCCGGAAACGTCGGTCAATTCTACAATGGTTGTGCCGACCATGAGCGTGATGTCCCCGGAACCGTACACGGTGATAATTGGCTCCGCGTACACGCTGCCCGGATTCGTCAGGGTGCTGCCAGAAGATGTGATGGTGATATCACTAACGTTGTCCTTGTACCAAAATGGAAAACAGCGGAAGTTCACCACAAAGGAACAGTGTGGGTTGCCTCGCAGCACCTTTTCGAACGGGATCTGATTAGCCACCCTAGCCTCGTAGTGACCGCCGGTACGGTTGGCAAAGGTTACAGTGCCTTTTCCCTTCAGCCACGCGGCGATAGCAGGAATCTGCGCTGGATCGGCAACAAAGCAGATGGCAGTCAAAATCATGTCATCGTATACATCCTCACCCTCAAGCCGAGTCAAACTGCCCGGTCTGCCGGGAACGTTAGTCTGTGTACTTCGCTCAGCTGGAATGGTAATGGGAGGCTGCTCAGTCACATGAATGCCATACTGCCTGCAGTCCACGCCATTCCAAAGGAAATAGTCGTTCATCGGAAATCCTCCGTAACGGAAAGAAGCCGCCCGTCATGAGCGACTTTCCTTATGATAATATGTCAGTCGATTCGTTTGATTCGGTCAATGCCGTGAATGGCGGCCAAGGTTGAACCGTTTTCCCAGGCCACATGAATCCCACCTGCATCATCCACGAGCGTGACCTTTCCGCGCATCCCGGTAGGCATGCTGCGGTATGGATCATTCATTTCAATCAGCTCAACCGTGCAGCCCGGGGGATACTCCTCACGAAGCCGCTTTAACACCTCCGGCCTAATATGCATTGCGAACATGGCGCCTGCCTCCTCTCGTTTGAGTAGCGTATTACTCACTCTAAAGCTTCTAAAAGTCAAGCAGATCATGCCATTCGGAGTCCGCGGCCCCTTTGCTGGCGGCGGGTCAGGGAAGCAATCTCAATAGCAAGTGAACGGATGTCCTGTTCATCTCGCACATAGAAATTGTTTCCTGACAGGTTGACGGAGGATGTGCTGTTGTAGGTTTTCCGGTTATCCGTTGTGCCAAAGGCGACACTGCCTTCCTTCGCTTCACCCGTCAAATAACGTGCAGCATTCCGGATGGTTCTGGCCTGCACACGGCTTTCCTGAAGCACCCCCTCTGCAAAACCCTTCATGGTCATGGAGCCAACCTCGTCCCGGAATACCTTTGATGGGGACGCAATCTTCAGTTCACGCTTAGCGGCATTCACAGCCGCGCGGGCAGCGGATTGCATGGCGTTGATCACACCGGAGCGTCCTGCCTGAATGCCTGCCCTCAGTCCGGACATCGCATTGATGCCTATGGACTGCAATGATAAGGGCGTCAGGCTGGAAGATAGAGCATTTTTTATGTTGGTAGCTACCAAGCGCCCAGCACCGCTCATGTCATACGACGTCAGTGCTCCGGCTAGTCCGGCCATGGCACTTACTCCGCTTGCTAAAAAAGCATCAAATCCAAATGCGGCGGTGATAGCTGCTTCCAACTTATCGGCCACCGTTGCAGCATTCGTAGAAAAGTCATATCCGTCCATGCCAGAGCCGATACCCTCAGCGATGTATTCACCGGAGGGTTTCATGCGCTCAGACGGGCTGTGAATGACGAAAGCGCTGTTGATGGCTGCTTCAAGATTAGCGGCGAGCGTTTCTGCACTGGTATCCCATCCAGCTTCCGTCATGCCTTCCGCAATACCAGCAGTCACATTCTCGCCCACACCGACAGAGTCCAGATTCTTCACAAAATCCAGAATCGCAGTTAGGTTATCCATATCTTCCTGACTGACCTGGTCGCCGTTCTGGATCGCTTTCACGACTTCAGCTACATACGTGGATAGCCGTGCCACGTTTTCGGAGTCAAAATCTAACTGCATTGAGCGGTCGAGTGTTTCCAGACGGGCAGTCGAACTGAATAGGTCCGTCAGCCATGCAAAATCAAGGAAGCCAGGATTCTTGAACGTCTCAATTCGCTTCTGCGCGGCATCGATAAAGTCCATGAGGTTCATAGGAAGCACACCTGTCAGGGCAGTGCCTAGCTTTGTCATACCCAGCTGATCCACCTCGGCCACCTGCTCACGCATTTCCTTGATAGCCTCCGGTGCACCGGACACCTCTGTGGTGATAAGAATGTGCATGGTGCCATCCTGATCCAGAATGGCCACATCATCCGGTTTCAGCATATCTTTGGTAACTGCGCTGACCGGGATTTCCTGACCATCCTTCCAGTATTTGACGCCGGGTTCATTCATGACACCGCTGGGATCCTGGTAGGCTTCACTCAGCCGCACAATGCCTTCCACTTCGACTTTATTATTTTGAAGCCAGCGGCGATACGCCAGCAGATCATAACCAGAAAGTCCGACCTGCATGTTCAGCGTAGGCTTTTTCACGCCTTCAGCTTCTTTGTACTCAGTGATGTAAGCGGTAAATTCCTTCATCAGTTCGGACTTATCGCATCCGGTGGCTTCAGAGAATTTCGTTACGATGCCTTCCACCTGTGCGGATGAAAGTGCGGAAACATCCACGTTTTCTGCTTCTGCATACTTTGTGATCAGACCGACTACATTGGAAGGCTTCAAGGCCGCAGTAGATGCGCCCCCAGTGACTTCCTCATAGGCCAAAATGAAAGCCGTAATAGCGGATGGTGTCAGGTTTGAAGTGTCTGCGCCTTCCTTTTCCAGATACTTGGTGATGTAGGCCGTGATCTCGTTCGGGGTGAGCTGTGTTACATCCGCACCCTCAGCCAGTTCCTTGTAGGCAGTGACCATAGCGGTCACGTTTGTGGGATTCAGCGCAGACACATCCGTTCCGGTTGTAGCCTCCGCGTATGTCTGAACATAAGCAACCAGCCCGTTTGGCGTAAGAGAGGTTTTGTCCACACCCTCCGGCTGTTCTGTGTACTTGCCGATGAAGGCATCTACAATGGGCTGCTGTTTCGTGGCATTTTCCGCTTCCGTATAACCGGTGATGACAGCGTCCGTTGTGATTGAGCCGGGATTGGCAGCCCATTCCTGCCAGCGTGCGATTGCGCCGGTCATGTCAAGGTCTGCAGCGATCTTCAGGACTTCCTCTCCGACAGCCGTGCCGAACATATCGTTTATACTCGTCAGATTAGGATCCCACTTGTTGGCCGTCAGGTATGTCTGGATCGCAGCTAACTGTTCCAAAGCAGAGGAGAAATCGATATCCGGGAACATCTTTTGGACTTCTGCTTCGCTCATCCCGCCATCCAGCAGGGATTGAATCTGTGTCAGCAGGGCAACATACTCTGTCAGAGCCCCCTCATCCATGCTGGCCGTCAACTTGTTCATCTCCGGCAGGAAGGCTTTCTTTTCCGCGTCCGTTGCTGCAGCACTATATTGACGCAGGAGCTGCATCAGGTCACCGACTTGAGTTTTCGCTTCCTGCACATTATCCTGTTCCCAGACAGGCGTTACGACATCGGCCATCAGCTGAGCATACTCCAGGGCGGCAGCGCGGCGATCCATATTGTACTTAGCGTTTAGCTCATCCATAGCTTTTTGCTGTTCCGCGCTGTCCTTGATTAACTGGACGACTGCATATTCCTTGTCGTACTGCTCATCCAGAGAAGCATTGACCGTAGCCATGCCTTCACCAGCGGCAACCAACGCATTCTCATAGACTTCCGCACCGACCTCTTGGCCTCGGGCCTGTGCACGGGCAACCTCAGCTTCCACTTTGTTCCGGATCGTATCAAAACCGTCCGTTTCTGCGACGGAGAGATGATATTTGACCTCGATTGCCTCGCGGGTATCGATGAGCTCCTGCAAGCGAATTTTATCCTTATCGGACAGGTTACGATTTTTCTTTTTCTTCAGAAGCTTGGCAATTTCCGCATCCATAGCATCAAGCGTATTGATATCTGCCTGAAGCTGCGCAGAAACGGAAGAATAACCTGCATCATCCGCGGTTTTCTTCAGATTGAAAAGTTCATCTCTGGTTGAAGCGGTCAGTGTTTTGAAGGAATCCGTCCATTCGGAAATCTGCTCATCCGTTTCCTTTTTACCGTCAGACCATACGCCCAGCAGTCCGCTTAGCCATTCCTTGGAACTGCCGACCTGCCGTTTGAAATCGTCCTCGCTCATTCCAAAGAAGGTCAGTCCCTCGCTTTTCCTGTAAAATGTATCCGCTTCGGTTTCTTTCCACTTTTTCGCAGTAGCCGCCATGCCCTGAAGTGCTTCACGGGCTGCTTTGGCACCGGAGGCATAATCGGCCAGCTTCACAGCGCTATAAATGACAGCAGCTGAAAGTGCGACCATCGCCAGCTTCGAGGAAGCTAAGGTTTTCACCATCCCGCCGAGCCCGCCGCCAGCCACACTGACTTTCGCGGAAAACTTGCCAACAGCTGTGAAGGCTTTTCCCAAAGCCCCGGACACTGTGCCGACTGCGCCGACCACTTTTCCCAGCACCAGAATCACCGGACCGACAGCCGCGGCAAAAGTAGCCCATTTGACTATGGATTCCCGCTGGGAAGCGTCCATGGACAGGAACTTCTGCAGCAGATCATTTGCTTTGTCGATTACAGACTGAATCGTAGGGTTCAGATCGTCACCAATTTGGCGGGTAAACATGATCGCCGTATTCTTCAAGTTCATCAGGCGGGACTTTGTCGTAGCATATCGTTTGTTGGCTTCCTCAGCCAGCGCGGTGTTCTTTGCCCACGCCTGATTGGCGGTTATCTGTGTTTTGCTAAATAAATCCGTTGCGTTCGTAGCACGTAGAAGTGTGTCCCTGAGCCTGATTTCAGCAATGCCAATATCGTCCAGCGTCTTGATTGCGCTGACGCCGTTCTCGTCCATCTTCGAGAGACCGACAATAAACGCCTGAAACGCACCGGCTGCATCCGTCTGCCAGAGTGTTTTGAACTGTTCCGCGCTCATTCCGGATACCTTAGCAAAATCCTCCAGCGCATCACCGCCGGTTTCTGCAGCGACCTCCATTTTAATCAGCGCCTTAGAGAAAGCGGAACCGCCCATCTGTGATTCAATGCCGACAGAGGAGAGCGCAGCGGCAAAACCCAGAATTTGAGATTCGCTCAGGCCGACCTGCTTTCCGGCACCGGCCAGCCGCAGAGACATGGCCATGATTTCCGATTCGGTCGTGGCATAATTGTTGCCCAGGTCAACCAGCGTGGAGCCAAGATTCTGGAACTCGTTCTGATTCATGCCCATGATGTTGGCGAACCGAGCTGCTTGGCTGGCAGCATCCGCTGCGACCATGTTCGTACTGTTGCCAAGGTCAATCATCGTTCGGGTAAATTCAGAAAGATACTTGTTTTCAATGCCCAGCTGACCGGCGATAGACATAACCTGCGCAATATCTTCTGCAGAAGCGGCCACCTCTGTGGACATCTGTTTGATGGAATCGGAAAGCGCTCCATATTCTTCTTCTGTCGCTTCAACGGTCTTACGGACATCGGCAAAGGCATATTCATAATCAATGCTGGCTTTGATTGCACCGGTTCCCAGCGCAGCAATCGGGGCAGTGATACTGGCAGTGAGTGTTTTCCCGGTCTTTGTCATGACCTTGGAAATCGCATCGCATTTCTTGGAGATAGCGGTTAAGGCATCGCCTGATTGTGTCCATGCGGACTTCATCCGGTACAGCTCTTCGGTCAGCTTGCGGACCTCAGCCTCGGCAGCTTTGACGCCAGACTTGGCGTTGTTCAGGTCTGTCTGCGCCTTTGAAACAGTATCCGAACTGTTCTGCATAGTCTTTTGCAGCGCCTTGACCTGGCCGTCCAGTTTATTGACCTCGACCGTCGTATCCTCGTATTCCTGCTGGTACCGCTCCATGTTCTGCTTGGCAGTGATGGTAGCGGAGTCCGTTTCACCGAGGGAATCACGGTAGTTTTCATAGGCGAATTTGGACGCTTCTACTTCAAAGCGCAGGTCTTGCTGCCGAGCCTTTGCTTCAGCCAGACGCTGACTATATTCCTGATGCCGCTGGTAGTTTTCTTTCAGCTTATCATTGGCCGCCACAAGCGCACGGCTGTACTGTTCCACAGCACGGTTTTGCTGTGTCATCTTGCTTCCCAACATGGACAGCTTGGATTCAGTTCCGGCGATAGTCTTTTCAAAGTTGTCCACACCTGCACCCGCCAGACGGAAGGTGGATTCGGCTTCTTTGATCTGCTGATTGATGGTACGCATATTGCGTGAAAAATTGCTGGAGTCCAGCGACAGCGCGACCACCAACTCGCGCAGGGTTTCAGCCATTGAAAATCACCTTCTTTGGGTTAAATTTACCGTTGAATCTGCCGGTATATTTTGGTATACTTTGAGCGAAAGGAGTGAGTGTTATGACAAATATCGTTCCTATTTCCGATCTCAAGAATTACTCTGAAGTACTCAGTCACTGCGATACAGGCTCTGTGGTATATCTCACCAAAAACGGCAGAGGCAAGTATGTTGTGCAAAGCATGGAAGAATACGAAAAGATGAAAGCAACTGTTCAACTGCTGGCTGAGCTCTCTAAGGGCATAGAGTCTGTACGGTCAGAAGGCGGCTTGAGTATTGAGGAAGCATTCGCGGGACTGGAGGGGTAAGATGGCAAAAGTCATTGTTTCCGGAGAAGCCCGTAAGGATTTAATTACCATTCGGATGTATATTCGAGACGAGCTATTAAACCCTACAGCCGCCGACCGTATCCTTCATGAGCTTCGCCGTACTGTCGAAGGGCTTCAGTCCTTTCCACGCCAGGGCAAATCTTTGGATGCGATGATTGCCGTTCATACGGAATACCGTTATCTTCCCTGTGAGAATTACTGCATTTTCTATTTGGAGAACGATGAAGAAGTAGTGATTGTTCGCATTCTCCATCAAAAACAGGATTACCTTCGCGCTCTATTTCTTCAAAAGTAATCAGGTAAGGCTTTACCGATCCCCACACCTCGTCAATAAAAGCATGACGGGGTGTTTTCTTTATCTGCTCTCGCTGCGCGTCCCATGCCCACGGGCGTAGACAAGCCAACCAATAGCGTGGTCAACAGCTCGCGCAGGGTTTCTGCCACATTGCTTACCTTCTACTATTGCAAAAATAGGATAACGTGGTATAATAACGGTAAGAAAATCTTACCGAAAAGGAGGGATTGTCATGACTGAGTATTTAACGGAAGTTACCGCTATTTCTTCCAAAGGGCAGATTGTACTTCCTAAAGCCATACGCGACTCGCTTGCTTTGCAGCCGGGTTCAAAGTTAATGGTTCTCAGCGATGGAGAGAACATCCTGCTCAAACCCATCATCAAGCCAGATCTCAAAGAGTTTCGTTCCATGATGGATCAAGCGGAAAAGTGGGCAGCGGATGTCGGGCTGAGCGAGGAGGATATTGGCATTGCGGTCAAGGAAGTGCGCAGAGCTAAGAAACAGATAAAATGAAGATCGTGATCGATACAAATGTTGTCGCGTCAGCAATTTTCTTTGGCGGTCAGCCTCGAAAACTTCTGGAACTGCTGCTTGAGCGCAGACTGGAAGCTTTTGTTTCACCGGAAATCATTGAAGAATATCATGAAACCGTGCACTATCTTCAAAACAAATATCCGGTGAAAAAAGTCGCTGTACCGCTGACACACATTGTTGCGGCTTGCCAAATGATTGAACCTGAAACACAACTTCATGTTTGCCGTGATCCTGATGATGACAAGTTTATTGAATGCGCCATCGACGCACAGTGCTTGTATATCGTAAGCGGGGACAAAGACTTGCTTTCATTAAAACGGATAAAAGACATTCAAGTGGTAACGGTCGCGGAGTTTTTTCAGCGTGTCTGGAACGAATGAGCAGCGTTAGGGCTTTACCGATCCCCACACCTCGTCAATAAAAGTATGACGGGGTGTTTTCTTTATCTGCTCACGCTGTGCATCCCATGCCCGCAGGCGAAGGAAGCCCAGCATATCCATTTCATCGATTTCCTTCATCCGCCACCCGTTCTTTAGCAGCTCATTAAATGTAGCGTAGATATATTCCGGCAGCGTCAGGGTTCCTTCTGATTCTCCATCAGAATCTGTTCCGCTTCCTGCACCACCGGAATCGTAGGGAAAGTGTCCAGCACCTCAGTGGTCTGTGTCTGCACAGCCATCAGCGCCAGCGCAATATCATGCATGAGACGGTCAGCCGGATAGTTGTCGTAGACTTCGTCCGGCGTGAATTGATTATTAAAAAGCAAGCAGAACCACTTCACCATGGTGTCCAGTGCGTCCGGGACAGTCAGTTGTTCCTGTGAAACATCCTTGCCCTCGATGGCATCCTGCGACAGGCGTACCAGCCGACCATACATTTTTGAGGCGGGCTCCATTTCACGCAGCGCTCTGCCTGAAACAAAGTCCACAGTGTATTTCTTTTTGCCAAGCGAACATGTAATCATTCGTTTTTCCTCCCAAAACACAGAAAAGAATGCTGCCGCAGGGCATTCCTACGGCAGCAGGATTAACGGGGATCAGCCTCACGGAGAGGGCGTGAAGACAGGCTCATACACAGACTGCAGGAAGGTGACACCCTTCTCAGCCGTAAAACCATTCTCACCTTCATCCGCTACAGCTTGATAGCGTCCATCGCGAGTGCGCTTGATAGCGGTCCACGAAACTTCACCGGTTTGACGGTTAATTGTGGTGCCTTCCTTGGTGGCATAGTTTTCCGTCAGGGGCTTTGCACGAACCTTGTACAGCCATACATAGCGGAACTTGCCGTTGGACTTTTCACTCTTGAAGCCGACCGCGAAATACGGCGGCTTATCCGTAGAAGTCCTGACCAGCACACCGTTATCATCAATCTGGTTGCCGAAGATCATTTCCTGGATGGCCAGCGGAATATCCGCCATCTTTGTATTGAATGTTAGGTTGGGATCCGGATACAGCACGTCAAATTCCACATCATCCGCATACTGGACGTCGGGATCCGCGTTTTCAGGGGTAACCGTTGCCTCAATCGCGCCAGCTACCAGCTGCAGCGCACCATAGGTCAGGGTCGTTTCGGTGTCCTCCGTCAAAGGAGCAATCACCATGTTTTTGAGACCGACCGTAGAAGATACAGCCGGAGAAGCAGTAGGAGTCGGCATAATATAATTCCTCCAATTATCTGTTTTTTAGTTCGTCCCGAAGGACACGCTTGATTTCTGAATAGGCCTCATCAGCCCGAGTGTCGAAGGCAGGCCGCACAAAAGGGTGAGCAGGAGCGGGCGCAGGGCCTCCATGGCCGAACTCAACCGGGTTTGCGTAGTACGCTTTGTGTTCCGAGTGATGGACACCAATGGTGATCTGCTTGCCGCCGCCACGTTTCTTTTTTACGTTGCCCGTATGAATAGAAGAATGCAGAGCACCTGTGATGATTTTCGGGTCAGTGCTGGCGTTATGAAGCATCTGAGCTTCAATCGGCGCAGCGCCTGCTCTCAGCGCACGGTTGACGCCCGGTCCCTGCTCCAAAGCATTGGCCATGTTGACCATGTCATTTTGAAGGTCATCAAAGCCGCGCAGTTCAATTGCCATCGTCCACATCCTCTCTCCAGCACCATGTCCATTGGACTGTGTATTGCCGGGTAGCCGTGTCGTAGGCGGGCTGGTTGTAGCCTTTATCGGATTCCTCCACCATGGCAAAGCCGTAGCGATACATAGCCGCCCGAATCGTATCCGCCATAGCGGTCGGATCGCTGCCGCTCCAGAGGTTCAGGTACACAAAAGTACGGAAGGAAGTCACGCGGTCATCTTGATGGCTTCCTTCCGTGGTAACCGTAGAATAAACACAATATTGCGGCGGCGGGTTCAGGTCCGATGTTGCAGCACGCCACACACCGGCGATGACGGGAATTCCGATATCGCGAAGAGCGGCCTGTACCTGTTTCATCCGCTCACCCCCTTGGCAATGGAAGCCTTCAGGCCCAGATAGGCGCGTTTAAAGCCGTACTCACCCAGCGTTGAGATGTTCCATTTATCTCCTTGAAACAGCACCCACATGCCGGGCTTGATATCGCTGCGATACCGGATGGTGAAGTTGATAACGGCTTCGGCGTTCATAGCATCCGCTGCGCGGTAGTGTTGGTTTCCCGCGTCCGTTACAGCGGCCCAAGCCTTACAGACGATCACATCTCTGGCCACCGGATAACCGTTTTCATTCACAGGGCTTTCCGTGTACCCGATCTGGATCAAGTGTTTCAGATCCCCCGGATGTGGGTCGCTTTCAAAGTTCTTATAACCGCGCAAGCAGAATCACCTCCGTTAGAACATTTTCCCAGGATCGCGGTGCGGGTACAGCAGATGGTCAAAGGCCATCCGCGTAGCCTTGTAAGTGGTCATATCGGGAATATCCCGATTCTCATAATAAAAACTGGTCATCAGAAGAACGGCCAGTCGGACGGGCTCCGGAGCTTCTGTCTGTGTTCCATCATTAGCTTGATGCTCAAAGGTCACACGGCAGTAGTCTTCGGCTTCTGCGGTTGCGCGCTTGATAAGGCTTTCGATGTAGGCATTTTCTTCATCATGCTGGATGCGCAGATGTGTTTTCACCTCATCGACAGTAATGATCATCAGGGATCACCCGCCTCCATCAGCCCAGCTGCACGCAATGCCCCAAGCAAACGATTGTAATCCTCTCTCAGCTGGGCTACGGTGGTTGCCGTGCTGTCTGCCAGAAAAGGCAGAACGGTACCGCTACCCGCAGTGGGCAAGTCGAATAACCCATCTGCACCTTCCACGGCTGCACCAGGCAGGAAGGTCAGCTTGCCGCCCACCACCAGTTCATTGCCGCCGTGTGCAAAATAGTTTTTGGCCGAGCGTGTTTCACTCATTTATTTTTCTCCCTTCTAAAAGGGAGCCACCCCTTAAGGATGACTCCCGTGGTTGTTAGGCCTGCACCAACACCTTCACCGCTTCGGGCAGGATCAGCTTGCCATCGACACGCTGGGAGGCAAGGAAACCCACCTGACCAGTCGGAGCATAGAGTTCATTCAGGCGCTTAAATGAACGGCCTTCACGGTCGGCTACCCAGTAGTAGCCGAGATCACCGAACAGAATGGTCTTGCTGCCGGTAGTCAAGGCAGGCATGAATCCGGAGGTATATACCGGACGGTTCAGAATGGTATCGGGGGTTCCGGCAGTCACGGAGGGCTGCCAGATGTAGTCGCCTGCGCCGTTCTTGAGTTTGCGCAGTGCTTTCACCGTGCTGTCGTTCATGATGAACACAGCATTTCTGCGATAGGGAGAGCGCAGGGAGTAGAACAGATCCATGACCTCATCAAAGGTTACGGCATCCGTTTTCGCGGCGGTAACGCCCGTCTGTGCGCCGCCGGTGGCAGCCAGAATGCCCAGCGGTTTTCCGGTACCATTGCCGGTAAAGAAGGCTTCTTCCTCGGCAGCGCCGATACGGCGAGCAAACTCTTTGGCGATGTAGCTGGGCATATCGAATACAGAATCGTTGAGAAGCTCCTCGCTGATTTTGATCATGGTCGCCAGCTTATACGCGCCAATGGACACCTGGCCGAAGGCATCGTCGCTTTCAGGGTACTGGGCTTCTTCGTCGATCCACTGTGCAGTGCCTTTGGACGCGACGACAGGAATCTTCCGATCGCCGGAAGAGGTATGAATCACATGCGCCAGCTGACGGAATATGTTCTGTTCTTCCAGTGCTTCAATAAGAGTGTGTTCGTACTCGTCAGGGACCAGATAGCCGCCCTCGGAATCGGTGCCGACTTCCAGCGCATTCATCACCTCATGAGGCACAGACTTGCTGCGCATAGTACGCCAGAAGTTGGTGGTGTAATCACGGGTACCACGCCCTGTCTTGCTTTCAGCTACTTCTTCTTTCGGGTGCATAATCGGAGTGGAAACCAAGGGCCTGCTGGTTGCGCGGGACATCTCCACGTCAAGGGCTTCCAGCTTCTCCAGACGGACGATTTCCTTGCCGAGTTTGTCCACATCATCGATCATTTTGTTGTAGATGCTGTCATCCTCGGCTGACAACAGACCGTCAGTTCCGCGATGGCTATCGAGGAAAGCCTTAGCGGCGTTCCAGGCATTCAGGCGCTTTTCGCGCATTTCCATGAGTTCTTTCATTCATTCTTCCTCCTTAAAGGTATTTAATTTGCTGCAGCTTTTTGTCATAGTCCGCTGCATTTACACGGGTGTCTGTTGGTTTTTCTTCCGGCTTGGGAACAGAAGCCAGCAGACGATTCATGAGGTGTGCCGCTGCCGTTTTCCGGGCAAAAGAAAAGCCCGACATGTTGTCAGGCTCTTGGGTTCCGGAGGTGTAGAGGACTTCATCGCAGAAGCCAAGCTCTTTAGCCCTCCACGCATTCATCCATGTTTCGCTGTCCATTAGGTGGGATAGCTTGGAACGGGACAGGCCGGTTTTGATTTCGTATGCGTTGATAATGCTTTCCTTCACCTCGTCCAGCAGCTGAATGGCTTTCTGCATTTCTGCGGAATCGCCCTGGGCTATGGTAAAAGGATTGTGGATCATCATCATACTGGTCGGGCTCATGCACACCCGTGTTCCAGCCATGGCGATTACGGAAGCAGCAGAGGCTGCCATACCATCAATCTGCACCGTCACATCATGGGGATAATCCATAAGCATGGTGTAGATTTGGCTGGCCGCAATGCAGTCGCCGCCGGGCGAATTGATATGAAGGGTGATCGGTCCTTTGCCGGAAAAGAGTTCTTTCTTAAAGGCTGCGGGGGTAATATCATCCGCGAACCAGCTCTCTTCAGCGATCACGCCCTCCAGAAACAGGGTGCGAGTTTCATCTTCATCGCGAGCCCAGTTCCAGAACTTTTTCATTTCGTAGGCTCCTTTCTTGCTTGATCAATGGGGATCATGTTGCCGTTGACAAGGTAAGCGTTGCCGCCTTCCGCGTCAGAGATGGGGTTGAGGTTTTCCAGTTCCCGGATATCATTGGCGCTCATCCAACCGTTTTGCCGTGCAATGGCATAGCCTTCCATACGGGACTTATAGTCCCCGCGCATCAGACCGTCGATATTGAACTGCACATAAAAGCACCCTTTCTCCTGGATGGAAAAAAGGGCACGATTCATGGACTGTTCGATTCGGACAAGCCAAGGTCGGATGCTATGAACGGCAAAGTCAATGCTTTGATGCTCAATGTTCGAGAAAGTGGCGTGCTCCAGGTTGCCGACCAGATGCGGCGGTACCCTGAAGATTCGGCAGATCTCATCCACTTGAAACTTTCGTGTTTCGAGGAACTGCGCCTCATTATTTGGAATGCTCAGGGGCGAGAAGGTCATGCCTTCTTCAAGAATAGCGACACGGTTAGCATTGGATGAACCGCCATAGGCACTATTCCAACTGTCTCTGACGGCCTTCGGATTCTTCACCGTATTGGGGTGAGTCAGGATGCCGGAGGGCCGTGCGCCGTTGGAGAAGAATTTGCTGCCATACTCCTCGGACGCGATACCTAAGCCGATGGCGCTTTTCTCCAGGGCGATGGGGCTGTAACCCATCACACCGTCAAAGCCAAGGCCGGGGATATGAAGGATGTCCTGCGGCTTGATAGAAACGGTCTTTCCATCGCTGGTTGTGTAGGTGTATTTCAGGGCTCCTTTATTATCCCTATCTACATTCATGCGATCCGGAAGCAAGGGGTACAGACCGACAACCTGGTTTTTTCCGTTACGGATAATCTGACTGTAACTGTTGCCATATAGGAGCAGGTGTGCCAGCATGACCTCCCTGAAAACGAAGGATGTCATTTCGCTGTTGGGTTCGTCATGAAGCAGTCGATACAGTGGATGCTCCGTCGCTTTCTGGTTGCCGTCCGGTTTGCTTTCATATACGCCTAGCGGAAGACTGGCCACCGTTTCCGAGATGACGCGCACACAGGCATATACCGTAGACAGTTGGATGGCTGTCTGCGCCGTGACAGGTTTGCCTGCGCCGCTAATGCCGAAATAAAAAACAGGCGCGGCGGACACCGCATCCTGAGGCTTATCCCGCGCACGGAACAAGTTGGTGAAGGGGTTTTTCATTCTTTTTTCCTCCATAGAAGAAGAGACGTTCGGTTAGCTGGATGCCCTTTGCATTTTCCACAATAATATCATGCTTAGAATTTTCTCTTGAATCGTCTTACCATTCGGATAATTTATGCTACGGTGACAAAGAATTCCTTCGGTGTTATAATACTAAAGTCCATATTGCATAGCGATACAAATAGGGATAAAAACGCATTTTCACGCTAATATGACATTTTAATGCGGAGGACTTCACTTGAGTATTAATCTTCGGGCAGAGAAACCCAAAAAGACTGCACAAGAGCTTGTGACCTTGCTCAGAGAAGAAAAAGGTGTAACTTTCTCTGTTATGAGTGAAGAAGCGGCGATAAACTATTTATCAAAGAGGAACAATTATCTGCGAACAGCTTCTTACAGGAAGAATTATCCAAAGTACCGTCAAACTGAGAACAAAGGGAAATACATCAATTTAGACTTTGCTTACCTGGTGGAGCTTTCAACAATTGACCATCATCTGCGAACGATCTTGCTGAAGATGTGTATTAATATTGAGCATGCAATGAAGGTAATGCTTGTGGAAACTGTTTCTCAGGCAGAGAGGGAAGATGGATATCAGATAATAGACGATTTTATCAGAGAGTGTCCATCAGTCTTATCAGATATAGCAAAAAAAGCTGATGCCGTTTTCACGAAAGATTTGATTAACAAATATTTCGATATATGCTATGTAATAGATGAGGGTTCAACTCTCCGAACCGACGTACTTAAATCTAATTGTCCAATTTGGGTCTTTATGGAAATAATAGATTTTGGCATGTTGACCCGCTTCTATCAATTCTGCATTAAAAGAGGTTTGCTCTCCAGCAATCAACTTCCAACAAAAGTGCTTAATCCTGTAAGAAGTTTGCGAAATGCATGTGCACATAATAATTGCTTGTTGAATAATCTGGAAGCGGCTTCCGATACAGCACCGCCTGAAATCATCTCCCAGTTCGTTGCTAGTCTATCAGATATCCCCAAAGTTGGGCGTAAAAAGAAACTGTCTTGCCGACCAATTTTGGAAATTGTTTCTATGCTTTACGCATACAAGAATGTTGTTTCATCAGGGAACTACGATACAGATATGAAGGAACTAAAAGTATTTGCTGATGATAGAATGATGAAGAATATAGTTTATTTTTCATCCAATCTTCTGGTCACATCATCACTTGAATTCCTCCAAAAAACCATTGACAATCTTATTTGATTGCCGTATACTTAATCCGTTATAAGGACGTGAGCTCTCACAAAGAGTGATCGTACGCAAGGACAATGCCTGCATTGTCCTTGATTTATTTTAGAGACCACTACTGTCCGCTTCCAGTTTTCCTATCGTGACATTCCTTACAGAGCGGCTGCCAGTTACCTTCATCCCAGAAAATATTTCGGTCACCTCTGTGCGGAATGATATGATCGACTACCGTTGCTGGGGTGAGTTTCCCTTGAGCACGGCAGAAAGCGCATAATGGATGTTCTTTTAAGAAGATAGCTCTGGCCTTACGCCAGCGAAAGTTGTAACCACGTGCATCAGCACCGCCGCGCAGTCGGTCTCCTGACCATTCCATATGATCCTTACAGAATACTTGACCCTGCTCGCAGAAACCGGAACATCCGGGATAGCGGCAGGGTCTTTTGGGTTTATATGGCATTTTGTTTCCTCCTAAATGATAAGCAGCCCGCGGGTGTCATACACAGATTCACCGTTCTGATTTTTCATGGCACGGTCAAGTGCCATCACCAATGCAACCGCACCATCGACCTTTTCCGTGGACTTTTCCTTGTCGATTTTTAGGTTGCCTGCGGGATCTGTTCTTACGAAAACATTGTCCACGTTCCAGCGAAGCACCGGATGCCCGCCGTGATTCAGCTTTCGTTCCAGCACAATGCGCATCAGTTCTTTTGTCGGAGGGCTCATGTCTCGGAATCCCTGACCGAACGGAACCATGTTGAAACCATCATCTTCAAGCGTTTGTACCATCATGGTGGCGTTCCAGCGGTCATATGCGATCTCACGGATATTGAACCGCTCACCCAGCTGAAGGATAAACTTTTCAATGAAACCATAATGAACCACATTGCCTTCCGTGGTATGGATTAAACCTTGATGCTCCCACTTGTCATACATAACATGGTCACGCCGGACGCGCAGCTGCAGTGTATCTTTCGGCAGCCAGAAGTGTGGAACAACGATATACTGTTCATCTTCATCTCGTGGAGGAAAGACCAACACCATAGCGGTCAAGTCGCTGGTGGAGGATAAGTCCAAGCCAGCGTAACAAGCTCGGCCCTCCAGTTCATCCTCATTAACCGCTCCGCCGCATTCATCCCATTTATCCATCGGCATCCATCGGACGGACTGCTTGACCCATTGGTTCAGACGAAGCTGTCGGAACATGTTTTCATCCGCTGGCGTTTCCTGAGCTTTTCGGAAGGCATCACGTACCTTGTCAATGGCAATGGTATGCCCCAAGGATGGATTGGCTTTGTACCAGTTCTTTTCATCCGTCCAGTCTGCGTCATCCGGCAGACCGTATAGCACAGGATAAAAGCGCGGGTCGTCCTTGCGGCCTTCGATAATATCCAGTGCTTTCTGATGAACCTCCCAGCAAATGGATTCCCGGTCGGTACCAGCTGTAGTCAAGAAAAACCACAACGGCTGTTTCCGAGCATCGCCGGAACCCTGCGTCATGACATCATATAAGGCACGTGTCGGCTGTGTATGAAGCTCATCAAAGATGCAGGCGCTTACGTTCAGACCGTGCTTGGTGGCAACCTCGCTGGACAACACCTGATAAATACTTCCGGTTGGTTGAAAAAACATCCGCTTTGTAGAAGGAATGATTTTGATCCGCTTGCTGAGCGCGGGAGATTGCTTTACCATGTCTACAGCCACATCAAAGACAATGGCAGCCTGCTGACGGTCACTGGCGCATGAGTAAACCTCCGCCCGCCACTCGTCATCATTGCACAGCATGTTCAGCGCAATCGCCGCGCCAAGTTCTGACTTTCCGTTCTTCTTGGGTATTTCGATGTATGCGGTATTGTACTGCCGCATGGACGGATCTTCATCACGGACAGTACCGAACACATCTCGGATAACCTTTTTTTGCCAGGGCAGCAGCTTGAACGGTCTCCCGTGGAACTCACCCTTGGTATGCCGCAGGCATTCAATGAACTGTGTTACCCGTCGGGCTTTGGCTTCACTGAACATCCTGCCAGCCTCCCTTCAGGACGGACTCCATCGGGTCATCCATATCGGACTTATCTCCTCCGCCTGCATATAGCCGCGCTCGACTTGCAGGTGTTAGGCCGAACTCCGAACAGAAGGACTGCATGATTTTTAGATTCTGCATAGCAATAGACACCTGCGGAACCTGCTGTACATAGCCGGACGGTGTTTTAAAGATGGTTCCGTGCTTTGTCATAAATTCTTCAGCCTCTCGCCAGCGGGCGTATGCCTGACAATAACCTGCGAAGGCTTCTATGTCATGCTCTGTCAGCACGCCCATCGCAGTCAGGGAAGGAGCCAGACGCTTCCATTCCTTTTTCGCTTCCGGCATCAGCCAGGACGGACATCGGAGGTTCTCCTGCGACGGGATGGGCTCATCCTTGTTCAAGGGTCGTCTGCCTTTGCCACGGTCGCCTTCCAGCACTTTGATTGCCGTGGGCAGGGGCTTTCTTCCTCGTGTCGCCATAAAGCGTCACCTCCTCCCTTAAATATGAGTTGCTTTTCAAAGTGTAATATGAGTTATTACGTCCTCATAGGAAATATCTTCACCGTTGCGAAGCACCTTGCATTCCGCATCCGGATATTCGGTATGGAACCTTTCAACGATAACGGTTGCATATTTCGGGTCAAGCTCCATGGTTTTGCAGATGCGATCAGTCTGTTCACAGGCAATCAGCGTACTGCCGCTGCCACCGAATAAATCCATCACAACAGCATTGGGTGCAGAGCTGTTTTTAATTGGGTAGCAGAGCAATGGAATCGGCTTCATGGTCGGATGGTCAGCACTTTTCCTTGGCTTATCAAAGTTCCATATCGTAGACTGCTTCCGGTCAGAGAACCATTTATGCTTGCCATTGGGCAGCCAGCCGTATAGCACCGGTTCATGCTGCCATTGATACGGACTGCGGCCAAGCACCAGGCTGTTCTTTACCCAAATGCAAACGCCGGAAATATGAAAGCCGGACTCTTTGAAAGCCCGGCGAAAGTTCAATCCTTCAGTGTCCGCATGGAAGATGTATGCGCTGCTGCCTTCAGCCATATGCGCGGCCATGTTCTTAAAAGCTGCCAAGAGGAAGGAGAAAAACTGCTCGTCAGCCATGCTGTCATTTTTGATTTTCTTCCCGTCAGCGGATTCATACGCGACATTATAAGGCGGGTCGGTGACAATCAGGTTTGCTTTGGTTCCATCCATGAGCAATTCCACGGCATATGGATCCGTGCTGTCCCCGCACATCATGCGGTGCCTGCCAAGCGTCCAGATGTCGCCGGTCTTTACATACGGAGCAATTTGCTCCGGGTCGAGGTCACAGTCGTCATCGTGCACATCCTTGTCATGCACCTTGGAAAAGAGGTCATCTACCTCAGCAGCATCAAAGCCTGTCGCTCCCAGGTCATAACCGGACAACTGCAGCTCCTGCAGCAAATCCGCCAAGGCAATGGGTTCCCAATCACCAGTCGCTTTGTTCAGTGCAATATTCAAAGCCTTTTCATCTGCGGGGTTCTCAATGTGTACCACAACGCAGTCCACTTCACTTACCCCTTCGGCTTTTAGTACTTTATAGCGTTGATGTCCGCCCACGATGTTGCCCGTGACCTCATTCCAAACGATGGGGTCAACATACCCAAAGTCGTGCAGGCTGCGCTTGATTTTCTCATACGCAGGATCACCGGGCTTCAGGTCTTTTCTGGGGTTATATTTGGCAGGCTTCAACCGGTCAATCGGCATCCTCTGCATGTTCAGATTCGTATTCATCAAGCACCTCCAATGCAAGATACAGGTCAAGATAACAGTCAAGTCACCGTCCTTCGGGGCGGTTTTTTATTGTCCGCGCAGGCTGATACCCCCACCCCCTAATTTGTCGGAAATTCACGCGTGAGGGGGGCGCGGTCTCCTAAAATGCACTCCCAGAGATTCAATCCCCCCCTCCCCATTGGGCGCGCGGAAGGCCCGGGCGGGCTGGTGTGTTTTTTGACGGGTGGGGCCACCGGTTCAGTCGCGGTTCCGGCGGGCGTTTTTTTGCGCGGCGGGTCGGGCCGGGCTACCAGTTGCTGCGGGTTTTTGCGGTTGGTTTTTTTGCACAAAAAAAGGCGGCGGTTGGCGCGAAAAAAAGCCGCCACGCGCATGTATTAGGAAGCCGCCCGATTGTGACGAAAGTGCGACAAAAAGATAAGCCTTCCGTCCCGAAAAGATATCAGAAACGTTGTTGCTATGCCGGGCGGTTTGAGTGATGGATGTGTTGCGGGCGAAAAAACCGCACCGGGCGGGCGGGAAAAGCCGCCGCCGGAAAGGAGCCTTTTCATGAAAAACCAGACGTTCGGTATCGAGGTAGAAGTGAACCGCATCACGCGAAAGCGGGCCGCGCAGGTGGTCGCGGAAACCCTCGGTGAAGGCGCGACCTTCAGACACATCGGGGGCACGTACGACGCTTGGGAGGTCACCGCGGCGGACGGGCGGCGGTGGAAGCTGGTCAGCGACGCAAGCATCGCCGGGCCGCGCGACCAGGGCACAGAATTCGTCAGCCCCATTTGCCGGTGGGAAGACATCGAAACTGTGCAGGCCTGCGTGCGGGCACTGCGGGCCGCCGGGGCACACGCTGACCCTTCCTGCGGCATCCACGTGCACATTGGTCTGGGTGCACACACGCCCAAAACCCTGCGGAACCTGGTCAACCTGGTCAACGCCAAGGAGGACCTTTTGACCCAAGCCCTCCGGGTTAGCCCGGAACGCCGGGCGCGATGGTGCCTTCCGGTCGACCAGGACTTCCTTCAAGCCCTGAACCGCCGCCGCCCGACCAGCTCCGAGGAATTCGCCCGGCTTTGGTACGCCGACCAGGATTGGGAACACCGCGCCCACCAGCATTACGACCAAAGCCGCTACCACCTGCTGAACCTGCACAGTGTGTTCCAAAAGGGCACCATTGAGTTCCGGGCCTTCAACAGCACACTTCACGCGGGCGAAATCAAGGCCTACATCCAGCTGTGCATGGCGATTTCCCACCAAGCCCTCACGGTAAGCACAGCGAGCCCGCGCCGCACAGAAACCGACAACCCCGCCTACACCTTCCGGTGCTGGCTCCTGCGGCTGGAAATGAACGGCGATGAATTTAAAACCGCCCGGAAACACCTGCTCAAGCACCTGCCCGGAAACGCCGCTTGGCGAAACGGCGCAGAAACGACACGCCGGGCTTCCTAAGGAGGCACAGTTTTGAAATCAACCCGCCTGATGAGCGCCCGGCGGTACCGGGCCGAAACCGGGCATGCAAAGCTCGGTCGCGGGAAACCGCTTTCAAATCAAGCAGGGCACATAGCCCAGAAAGGACACACCATGTACGAGAACGATTACGAGAACGAGGGGTTCGACGAAGGCACACTGCAGGATGGGCTGATGGAGCTCATTACCGAAGGAAGCAACAGCTTAGAAATCTGCTGGGAAAACCTGCGGGTACGCACATTCGAACAAACCGGGGTCATGACTTACAACAAGGGTCTGGTCATCGGATTGCCCGACGGAACCGAATACCAGCTGACCATCGTCCAAAGCCGCTGACAAACGACACCGACACACCGGTGGTTCCTGCAAGGGGCTTTCAAATCAAGACCCCCTCAACCAGAGCCGCTGGCTCCCAAATCACGAAGGAGGTATAATCTTTATGAAGAACACACCTGAAAACCGCGCCGCATTGAAGCATTTCGTCGCCATAGGAGGAAATAACATGAACACCACAAATCTTTCAAATCAGAACTTTGACCTGCCAGCCTTCTTGCTGGGTGAAATATACGGAAACATGGATGTCGATGACATTGCCGGTTGGTGCCTCAGCGCCGCTGAAGACATTGCCCATGACCTTCTACTGGACGGCATTAAAGCCGACACACAGGAGATTTACGAAATCATCGCTGAGTTTATCTCGCAGGACGCGGAAGAAGCGCAGCTTTGAAATCGAGGAGGCGCATCGCTATGAAATACATCGCTTACGGCAGCAACATGGTTCAGGAACAAATGGCGTTTCGCTGCCCGGAGGCAAAACTTGTCGGCACAGGGTACATCAGCGGAGCTCGATTGGAGTTTTACCTCCACGCTACTGTTGAAAAAACAGGAAACATTTATGACCGTGTACCCGTTGCCGTTTGGGAAATCAACCAGCGGGACGAGAAGAACCTTGACCACTACGAGGGATACCCAAACTATTACACGAAGGAAATCTGGCTCGTTCACATGAGCGACGGCTCTCAAATCAAAGGCATGATTTACCTCATGAATAGAATTCGGCAGTCGCCGCCAACAGAGGGCTATTTCGACGGCATCGCAGAGGCCTACAGTAAACTCGGCCTAAACGCTCAAATCAAGACAGTGCTTCTGCCCGCCTTAAAACGGAGTATTCAACGAGGCATATGCTGGTAACAGCAAAAACACAACCGCTTTCCAATCCGGAAGGCGGTTTTTGTTTATGGCATGCTTTTGAATCAGCGTCAAATTTGGCCCACGTTCGCGCCGTTCGCTTTTTCGGGCGCTCCCTCAATCACCGCAGCAAAGCCCGAAACAGGGGCCAACGTGCGCCGACACGGGCAAGAGAAAAGCGGCCAGCGCCTTGCTGAACCGCTTTCAAATCAAAGGAAGCTTATTTGTTCTTGGTCAGGTGGTCGATAGCAACCTCGATCTTGCCTGCCGTGGTTCTGAAGCGAATCATAATCTCACCGTCCGCCACCTCGTATAACGCCTGGAAGGGCTCTGCCCAGAGCTGTGTTAGTTCCGGGCATTCCTTCAATGCCTGCGTACGCAGTGCTCTGAAATCCGCTACGCCCGTTTTCCACTGCTCGAACAGAGGAAACAGGCGGGGCAGGTGCTCAGCCCGAATGACTTTCAGCGCTTCTTCACCGATTACAGCTTTGAAATCTGTGGTGCCTCTTTCCTCTTGGAACAGTGCCCAGCACTCTAAGGGAAGAGGGTTCTGCATAAAAACCAGCATTGCTTCCGCTGTTCCGCAATCATCGCATACATAGATACCGTCGGCATGGCGGCTCAATGCATTGGTGTGCAGAATCGGCTTCATGGTTTTTCGTCCGCAGCGCGGGCAGGGCATCTGCTCACCGGCTTCCTGCCGGGCTTTCAAATCAAGCAAGGCTTTCTGCAAAGCTTCAGTCATTGCTAATCACCTCCGATGCGGTCTGTGTCATTAGTCGCTTTTTTCGGCGGATGGCAGCATACTTATCCTTGTGTTTCTGCGCTGCTTCATCATCTGGAAAGGCACTGTGGCCGTTTAGATGGTTCAGCAGGATGTTCCGGTCGGCTTTCAAATCAGCGCCGCCATAGCCCATTCGTATCAGCCATGCGCGGGCAAAGTACTTCTCGTTTCCGGGTTCCTGCTTTTCCGGATGAATTCGCGTAGCTTCCATCGCGGTACGGAGAATCTTTTCGGCCAGCCGGATAAAGACTGTGTTTTTCACAGGGTCTTCGTCACAGCAAGGAAAGCTTAGGGTAAACTTACCGTCACGGTAGTCAAAACCGTCCAGACCGGCATTGGCTCTGGAATCGAATAGGATGCACGAGAACTCCTGCACGGTCTTTGGTGGGTACTCCTTCAGAGCTTCCACCAGCGACTCCGGAATGTAAGGCAGTTCAAAGTTCGTCATCCTTCGAAGCAGGTACTGCTTGCTAAAAAGCATGTACGTCAAGTTCTTCAGCTGATCAACCGTTAAGTCCAGTCCGCCAATCGAAACGTCCAGACGGCTTATTTCATCCTCCGCTGCGGGCTCAGGTTCCTCCGTGATGTAGTTGTTACGAAGAAGAAAATCGTGCAGCGCTCCGAAATCCTCGCCGTGAATGTTTCCGTCCCGATCGACAATGTAGTCGCCAATCTGGTAACCGCAGCTGGGCATGCCCATGTACTTTGCGGCAGTACCGAGCTCCTCCGCGATGGCTTTTGCCAGCGCTTTCCTGTCCGGGGTGTTTGTTTGAATCGTCATCAGACGTACCTCCTTCAAATTTGGTACGACATTACTCACTCTGAACAAGAGGAAAGTCAAGCATAATGAATGATTTCATGTGTCAGACAAGCCCCCATTCGGCAAACTTTTCAAATCCGCCGCAAGCATTGATGAAATCCCGGGCAATCCCCACAATTTTATGGTAAGGGAGGCCATCTACGACCTCATCGCCAATAGCGCAGGACAGCTCTACCGGATTGCCTTCGTTTTGCGCCTTCAGCCAGGCATAGATATTGAGGGATACATCTGCTTTCGATAAGTCTTTGCCATGAAGGCCGCCGCCGGTAACGGAATCTGCCATGTCGCTGCCAAGCTTTCGGTTGACTGCTCCGGTGTCCACATCCGTGCCGCCAGTCCAATCGCCCAGAGGATTGACATCTGAACCAGGATACAGTTCCAACAGCTCTCTTGAATCCGCATTGCTTTGGCAGATGATTAACCTGTCACCGTCCAGGATGTACTTTCCGTCAAAAGGATACTTGGCATAAATTTTTCGGGCAATTTGGGACAGCTTCTTCTGTTCTTCCGTTAATGGGACACCTTTGAAGATGCCGTTGTCTCCGCAGCGAATCCTGTCTTTTTGGTTTTCCGCAAGGCGCGAATCCTGCTTCTGCTGCAGAAAACTCAGCGAAACAGGTCCCGCTATTCGGCGTACAATTTCCCGCACATCACATTCCGGCAGCTCTGCTGATGTTTCCACGATGATGTGACAGGAACCGTGTCCAACCAGAATCTCAACGGCGATTTTCGGATTGTCCTCCATAGAATATGCAAGATCGACCAGCGCACCGGCGATCCGGTCGGCAATCTTGTCCGGGTGCGCGGGGTTTACTTTCTCGTACATGATGAATACCTCTTTCAAATGAAAAAGCCCCCGCGGTTTTCCGTGAAGGCTTCGCTCAGTATCCTACTTTGCTGACTTTACTATATCACATAATGTTATCCGGCATCTCGGGACAAAGCAGGACATTTCCGGCATTTTTGAAAATATTGATGGGATTTACAGGAAGCTGCATATGTTCCAATGCGTTATCATACCAGCGCTTAGCTGTTTTTGCATCCACATGAAGCTCCAATCCAATGGCGTCCCATGTGTATCCATGTAAGTGCCGATAACGCAGTACCAGCTGTTCATCCGCGTCTTCCACCCCATTAATCGTGTCTCGGATTTGTTCCTTCAAGTCTACGAACAGGTCGATTTCCTGATTAATCTTATTCTCCAGCAGGATAATTTTCTCTACGTTTTTGACGAACGGAGCTTCCTTTGGACCGGAAGCCCTGATTCGTTCCTCCCACCCTGGCGAAGACACAGAACATGCCATCGCTCTCAGGTCGGAGAGCTCTTTCAAATCGCTGTTGATTTTCTGGTCCAAGCGGTGTGCCTGACTGAGATATTCTTCCGCGTTCATTACGCAACCTCCTTTCGTAATCTATCGATGAGATAGTCCGGATCAATCTCCGTTAACTGTGCGTACCAAGCGGAGTGGAAGAAACTTTCAACTTCCCTGACTGTGGTCATAGCGATTGTGCAGCCCGGGCGTTGCTTCAGCCTGCAAAGAGCTTTCCGATAGTCCTTCACGGCCTGTTCGATAATGGCATTCGCCAATGCCTGATATCCGGTCATAGGTTCACCTCCGCCTTTACCGCTGAAATCAGCGCTTCCTGAATCCGATTCTTTTCCTTCAATGCTTTCAGTACTCTGGAATCGATGGTGCCTTTCGTAACAATGTGAATGATTACAACAGTATTGGCTTTCTGTCCCTGCCGATAAAGACGGGCGTTCATCTGCTGGTACAGCTCCAGAGACCAGGTGGGTGAAAACCAACAGATGGTATTGCCGCCATCCTGTAGGTTTAGCCCGTGTCCCGTGGATGCAGGGTGCGCCAGTCCCACCTGTATCTGACCAGCGTTCCATCGTTTTATGGACGCTTCTGAATCCAACCGTTCAAAAGGAACTCCTATCTCCGTAAGCCTTCGGACAATACGTTCGTAATCGTGACGGAACCAATATCCTACCAGCAGCGGCTTTCCATTCATGCCTTCGATAATGTCTTCCAAGGCATCCAGCTTTCGGTCGTGAATCTGCATGGTGTTTCCCTCATCCGTATAAATCGCTCCGTTTGACATTTGCAGAAGCTTTCCTGTCAGTACAGCAGCGTTGGCCGCAGTCACCTCGCCTTCAGGGAGAGCCAGCACCAATTCCTGTTTCATGACGTTATACTGCTTCACTTCGTCCGGAGACATTTCCACCTCATAGGTTGTGGAGATTAGCTCCGGCATCTTCAAATGCCCGCAGGCCTTCATGCTGATGGTAATGTCTCCAATCCGGCGAAATATTTCTTCTTCCGCACCAGGCAGAGGCTTATAGCTATACACAATGGGGCCATTCATCCGATCGGGTTTGAAGAAGGTATTCCGGTATTGCCCGATGAAGCGTCCCAGCCGCTGACCCATATCCAACAGACGAAACTCGGCAAACAGATCCATAAGACCGTTACTGGAAGGCGTGCCTGTCAAGCCCACCACACGCTTTACAAGAGGACGAACCTTCATCAATGCTTTAAAACGCTTTGCCTGCCAGCTTTTGAAGGATGACAGTTCGTCGATGACCAGCATGTCATAATCAAAGGGCACCCCGCTTGCTTCAATCAACCACTGTATGTTTTCTCGGTTGATCAGGTGTATGTCGGCCTGTTTTCTAAGTGCGGATATGCGTTCCTGTTTTGTGCCTATGATCACGGAATAGGTTAAGCTGCTCAAGTGATCCCACTTTCGAATCTCGGCAGGCCAGGTGCTCTTTGCTACCCGTAAAGGAGCGATAATCAATACTTTCTGCACCTCAAACTCCTGATACATCAACTGTTCAATTGCCGTTAGTGTAATGACGGTTTTGTCAACCCAAGCCCATATCCAGCAGCAGTGCCGCTTGTTCATGGCTCAGAATGTGCTTGACTGCAAATTGCTGATAGTCATGAGGTACGAACTTCATTGGGCATCACCTCCTATCTCATCTAACAGTAAATGAATCATCAAAGGATCATCCAGCACAAACACTCGAAAGCCAAGCCGTCGCAAAAGCTTGTGTCGCGAAACCTGCAATGGTCTTGGATTTTGGCCAGGTTTCTTCACTTCCATAAACCCGACCTTCCCATCAGGCAATAAGACTAGGCGGTCTGGCATACCATCAAACGCAGGGCACATTAGTTTGAGACAAATGCCGCCCCGTTCTTTCACGGCCTTTACCAGTTTCTGTTCAATAAATTGTTCTCTCATAATCTCGCCTTTCCGGTAGGAAGTGACAGTCATGGCGGTCTCTTCTTAAAACCCCCATATAAGAGTTTTAAAGATTTTTTCTATACGGACTTTTTTAGATATGACTGCCATGACCGTCACTATTCGCGTGTTAAAGTTGAATAATTTTCTGGATTGAGCGAAATGACTTTCATTCAAAGAAGTCGCTCTTTAGTTTCAAGCCAAGAACAAACCTGCCGCTGTTTTTCTTTCTGCGTTCATAACCAGCGTTTTCCATTTCTTTGTAGAAGTCGGTAGTGCTTCTGGCATACTCGCCATTACGCTGACAAAAAAGACGGTACTCTTGATACAATTCGCCGGACTTTTGTTCAAATTCCGAACCCACCATGCAGCATTCCTCAATGAAATGCTTCAGCCAGTCGTTCCCCTCACGGTAGGATTCAATAGCATCCTGCACGCATTTGGGTGGCCGCAATTTGAATCCTGTGTCAATGGCTTTCTTCGCGCCTTCGATCACCCAGGTCATGATGTAGGAGCTGGCGTTCTCTACCAAGTAATCGGTATAGTTCTTTATGTCGCTTTTACCCTGAATCTTTGCACCAAACGGAATCACGATCAATCGCCGCCATGTGCCATCATCGCTGGCGCCGACCTTTGGAAGATGATTGGTGTATAAGACCATCGTATGCGTGGGAACATACTTAAAGGGATCTTTGTATTTCTTTTCGGCTTCAATCTCATCAGTAGAACACAGCTGTTTGACCATACTGGTGTTCAGCCGCATGCCTTCTTCCAATTCAGCCGCAATAATCAGTCGCTTGCCCTTGAGTTCTGCCATTTCAGGTTTCACGTTTCGTTTACAGCCCACTGTAAGCGCATCAGCACTCATCATGCCGCTGTAGTTGCCCAATACACGAGCCAACGTGTTCCAGAAGGTGGATTTACCGTTTGCACCATCTCCATAAGAAATAATAAGAGCCTCCGAGAACACTTTCCCGACTACCGCCATGCCTACAATTGTCTGTACATAGTCGATTAGTTCAGGATCATTGCAGAACACACGATGCACGGTGTCCAACCACAAGTCTTTTCCCGCTTTGCCTGGTGATGCGTTGGTACACTTGGTCAAGTAATCTAACGAATCATGCTCCTGCGCTCCCGCAAGCCCTTTTCGTAAATCGTAGGTGGCTTCCGGTGTGTTAAGCAGATAAGGATTCATATCCAACTGGTTAATATCCATCAGTACCAGCGGTTTGGCCTGATTTAAACTGGACATAACATACTTGAAATCACGGTGCTTCATAACAAATGCGTAGTATTGCTGCGCGTCTATGTAGTCCATAAGTCGTTTCAACTGATCGTCTCCAGACACGGCTTTTGACAGCGTTCTGCCGCCAGCAGCGATCTCTTCCTGCATAACACCGCTGTCCAGCAACGCTTGCTTGGCACTAGCCACCTGATCCCTTGCATCCTGCAGTTGCAGATCAAGAAACTCCATCATGGCACCAATGGCCATTTGTTTAGACTCCTGCCAGTAAATTCCGTTGTATCGGATTAAATCAGTGCTATCTGTAAACCGAAGCTCGTTTCCATATTCCCGGGCCAGCACTTTGGCTTCGCCAATATCGGAGTAATCGTCGGGTTTCAGGCTCCGAAACTCCTGTGCGTTGTACTGATCCGGCGAAACATATCCTTCCTGTCTGCTGACTTTCTCATACCAGCGGAGAGCACTGGCCCAGATGGCAGCGAGTTCCTCACTATCTAACGGAGGTTCACATTTAGCTGATTCATCCTTAAAAATCTGCCGGGCTTTTTCGGTGTTTCCGTATCGCACAACGACACGCCCAGCGAAACGGGACATGGTCTTATTTCGAGTACCTGCAATGATTACATGGCCAATCCGAGCCGGTTCCTTTTTCCCAACGGGCTCAACTGTCTCCACATCGCTTTCAATAGTGAGCCAGCCCTCATGCCAGATGGTCTCGCCCACATCCGCGCCGAAGATAAACCGCGCTGAATCCAGCGCATTGCCGTCAAAAAAAGGATACTTACGGAAGATTGCGTTTTTGAGCGCTGCGTAGTAATCCGCATCTTGTGTTGGCTCGATCTCAAAATACACATGAAACTTCGGTCGAGGAGCCTTACTGTTCTTTGGAAGTAAATGATGTCTGCTAAATGCGATAGCATAGCTGATGTCCGGCATCATTTCGTCCAACTTTTCTGGCGATATCCACTCCGCCGGATTTTCCGTGTGATCGTTATCACAGTCCATAACCACGACATTTGACTGACGAAAATTTCCCGTGCTGCGGTAGTCGTTATAGTACTCCGCACACACATGATCCATCTTGACGGCTTCTTGCAGCTCCTCAGCGCTTCCAACTTCCGTCCGGTTGGGATAAAAACAGTTTTTTTCGTCCCCAACAATGTTTGCTGTCTGCAAAATCAACTTCATTCCGATACCTCCGCCATGCACTTGAACCTATATCCCTGACTCGCCAGTTCCTCCATAGGACTCACCCCTTTCCATTCATCCGAAAAATACTTCTGCGTTCTTCACTTCCTTACGGACAGTTGAAGGACGCTTTTTCCGGTTTGGGCAAAGGAAATCTTATTTTCTTTTATGTAAAAATCCATGAAAGAAATATAAGTGCTTACCGGAAAAACAACTAAGTCACTGTCCGATAGAAGGTGAAGGCAACGGAAGGAGGCCTCGAATAATATTCTGAAAACCGGAAAAACCCATAAGGAACTGTCCGTAAGGGAGCAGAGGGACATAAAGGCCTTCGGAAAGAGAGGTACTGCTGATGCAGGATGCGATGCGTGAAGAAAAGCCCACTCAAAATGGGCGGACTTCGGATGAAGACCTATTTGAGGTGCTGATAGCCATCAGTGTGGTAGCTAAGCAACTGGCAAAACGAGTAATGATGAAAGGAGACAATCATGAGCAAAATGAACAAACTAGCAACGGTACTTGATGAAATAGCCGAGGTCGGCAAAACATTAATCACTTGCGGCGAAGATCTGATGAGAGCCGCGGCCAACATAAGGGAATGCTTTGCAACGGATGAAAGCAGCGCATCTTCATCCGCAAGAATCGTCCAGGAATCCGAACCGATACCTGTGTCGTCTAAGGCATACACGAAGGAAGAGGTCCGGGCACTTCTAGCAAATCTATCACAGAGTGGATTCCGCAATGAAGCAAAGGCGTTAGTCAGGAAATACAGCAACAGCGGGAGCTTATCGGATATTCTCCCTGAAAAATACGCAGAACTAGTTGCTGAGGCGGAGGCGCTCCATGGCTGATCATGCACTGCTTTCCGCTTCCTCCAGTCATAGATGGCTGGCCTGTCCGCCCAGTGCAAAGCTATGCGCCGCGCACCCTGACCGATCAACCCCATATGCACAGCAAGGCACGGACGCGCACGCGCTTGCCGCTTATAAGGTGTTGAAAGCACTGGGCACCCAGACACAGGATCCAACGGAAGAACTTGAATACTTCGATTCCGAGATGGACGAATGTACTGATTCCTACCGAGATTTTGTAATGGAGCAGCTGGCCGAAGCTATGGGGCACTGTACAGATCCGATCGTTCTAATAGAACAGCGGCTGGATTTCTCACGTTGGGTACCGGAAGGTTTTGGTACCGGGGATGCCTGTCTCGTATCTGACGATATTCTGCATGTGATTGATATGAAATATGGTGCAGGAGTCACAGTGAGTTCGGAACATAATCCGCAAACTATGTGCTACGCGCTTGGCCTGTTAGAGCAGTTCGACGGTATCTACGATATCAAAACCGTACGGATGAGCATCTTCCAACCGAGACGAGAAAATGTATCCACCTTTGAAATGAGCAAAGTTGACCTGCTGGCATGGGCAAACAGCGTGCTTGCTCCAAGCGCAGAGCTGGCTTTCCATGGCAAGGGCGAGTTCCGAGCCGGTGATCATTGCCAGTTCTGCAATGCAAAAGCAGCCTGCCGGAAGCGAGCTGAGCACAATCTGGAAATGGCTCAGTATGACTTTAAGGTTCCATCCGAACTGACACAAGACGAGGTGGCTGCAATCCTTCCTCTAATTGATGAACTGATTGCCTGGAGCAACGATATTAAGGAGTACGCACTTCAGCAGGCACTCTCAGGCACCCAATACCGTGGTTTCAAGGTGGTCGCTGGACGGTCGGTGACTAGATACACCGATGACGATGCTGTAGCCGCTGCCGTAAAGGCCGCTGGTGAAGAACCCTACGAAAAGAAATTGCTGGGCATTACCGCAATGAAAGCACTTCTTGGAAAGAAACAATTTGACGAGATCCTAGGCGAGCTGACATTCAAGCCACCGGGAAAGCCAACCTTAGTACCCGAGTCGGACAAGCGTCCGGCTATAAACACAGCAAAAAACGATTTTATGGAGGAAAACGATCATGAGTAAGTTTGTTAATCCAACCAAAGTTATTACCGGCCCCAGCACCCGTTGGTCTTATGCGAACGTTTGGGAGGCTAAGTCTATCAACGGAGGCACGCCAAAGTACTCTGTTTCCCTCATCATCCCAAAGACCGATACCGTTACCATCGAGAAGATCAATCGTGCCATCAAGGCAGCCTATGAGGATGGTCAAAGCAAACTGCGCGGAAACAGTAAGTTCGTGCCCGCGCTGGGAGACCTGAAGACCCCGCTCCGAGACGGAGACAAAGAGCGAAATGGAGACCCTGCCTACGCCGGTTGTATGTTCATTAATGCAAACGCTACCACCGCACCCGGCATTGTTGATGCCGACTGTAACCCGATCCTGAATCGCTCCGAAGTGTACTCAGGTGTGTACGGTCGTGCCAGCATCAGTCTGTATGCCTTCAACTCGAACGGAAACAAGGGCATCGCCTGTGGGTTGAACAACTTGCAAAAGCTCCGAGACGGCGAGCCTTTAGGCAGCCGCGCCCGTGCTGAAGATGACTTTGCCACCGAAGACGATGAAGACTTTCTGGACTAAAACAAAAACTGGGCAGCAGAGCAATAAAACTCTGCTGCCCGCATGACAAACGATTGGAGGAATGAATAATGAGTCCTGAAACCTATGTGTATATGAGAGAAACAGTTGTGACCTACGAATACTTTTTTATTATTGTGATTAATGTATTCATAATCGCCCACCACATCAAGAAGTTCGTAAATTGGGGAATTCAGAAAATTCGAGAAACTGGCGAAAAGAAAGCATCCGAGTAATATCAAACGGGGCGACATCGGTTGGGCCGGTGCCGCCCTTTCCATAAGAGGCAGTATGAAAAAAATTAAGTATCTTTCGATAGACATTGAAACAAAATCCGGCACCGATCTATCTAAGAGCGGTGTATATCGTTATACAGAAGATCCGGAATTTGAAATCATGCTTTTCGGATACTCGGTTAATGGCAGTGAAGTTTCTGTAATCGATACAGCTTGTGGAGAGAAAATCCCAGAAGAGGTATTGGAAGCTATCGTAGATGAATTCGTGACCAAGTGGGCTTATAACGCAACGTTTGAACGGGTGTGCTTGTCAGCTTGGCTGCGAAAGAATCGTCCGGATCTATTCTTCAGCTACGGTATCCTGGCAGACAGCGTTGGTAATTATCTGAATCCCGTATCGTGGCGCTGTTCGATGATCTGGGCAGCTTATATAGGCTTGCCCCTGTCATTGGAAGGCGTAGGAACCGTGCTAAAACTTCAAAATCAGAAGATGGCAGAAGGCAAGGCGCTAATCAAATATTTTTCGATGCCATGTAAGCCTACCAAGGTTAATAATGGCAGGAAATGGAACCTCCCGTGCCATGCCCCGGATAAATGGGAGATCTTCAAAACGTACAACAAAAGAGATGTTGAGGTGGAAATGAGTATCCAGAAGGTATTAGCCAAATTTCCAGTTCCGGATTTCGTCTGGGAAGAATACCATCTGTCCGAAGAAATCAATGATCGCGGTATTCAACTGGATTTGCAGATGGTGGAACAGGCTATTCTGTTGGATGCTAAATCCCGCGATGTTCTTTCCACGGAGATGCAGAAGCTGACTAAACTCGAAAACCCAAATTCCGTGGTTCAACTGAAGCAGTGGCTCTCTGACCATGGAATGGAGGTGGAGTCTCTGGACAAAAAAGCTGTGAAGGAACTGTTGAAAACTGCACCGCCAGAATTGGCAAAAGCGCTGGAACTTCGCCAACAGTTAGCCCGTTCAAGCGTAAAAAAATACATCGCCATGAGGAATAGCGTCTGCGCTGACGGAAGGTGTCGTGGTATGTTCCAGTTCTACGGTGCGAATCGCACTGGGCGCTGGTCTGGCAGACTGATTCAGTTACAAAACCTCCCACAAAACCACATCTCGGATCTATCCTCTGCCCGCGGTTTGGTGAAAGCCGGAGACTACGGCATGTTGCGTCTGCTGTATGAAGATGTACCTGATACCCTCAGTCAACTGATAAGAACCGCTTTTATTCCGAAAGCTGGGTATAAGTTTATTGTCAGTGACTTCAGCGCTATAGAAGCACGTGTCATCGCACATCTGGCCGGGGAAACATGGAGGACAGAGGTGTTTCGTAAAAACGGTGATATTTATTGTGCATCGGCATCCGCCATGTTTGGTGTACCGGTTGAGAAACATGGCGTAAACGGACATCTGCGTCAAAAGGGTAAAATCGCAGAACTCGCCCTGGGGTACGGTGGAAGCGTTGGCGCGCTTAAAGCAATGGGCGCTTTGGATATAGGTTTGCAGGAGGAAGAGCTTCAGCCGTTAGTAAATGCTTGGCGGTCATCGAATCCAAACATTGTAACTTTCTGGTGGGACGTGGATGATGCGGTCAAAACTGCTATCCGAGAGCGTACCATCACAGAAACTCATAACATCCGATTCCAGTACCAAAGCGCCATGCTGTTTATCCAGCTCCCCTCTGGCAGGCGGTTGGCTTATGTGAAACCGAAAATTGGTGAAAATAAATACGGCGGCGAATCCGTCACCTACGAAGGTGTAGGGGGCACCAAAAAATGGGAAAGAATCGAGAGTTATGGTCCGAAATTTGTGGAAAACATCGTGCAAGCGATCAGCAGAGACATCCTAAGCTACGCTATGCGAACATTGTCCCATTGCTTTATCGTTGGACACATCCATGATGAGTTAATCATCGAAGCAAGCATGGGAGTAAATCTGCAGGCAATTTGTGAACAAATGGGTCGAGTTCCTCCGTGGTTGTCGGGAGCGTTGCTGCGAGCAGATGGGTATGAAACAGAATGGTATAAGAAGGATTAAATAATCAACACTCACCATATCCTGATAAGCGTTGTTTTTAATATGTTGGAATAAGAATTCTCAGTTTATGAAAACCAACATCATTCACCATGAAACTATGAATTCTATATAATATAATCTCCTTTTTGACATCTGCAAGTTGAGTAAGCAAAAGGAAGCGGTGGCATTGTCAAGTGCCTTGGTGCGAGCTCTTAATACTGTATACCAGTTATGATGTGACATAAAAATTCAAAATCTGCCGGCCGCAATCTTATTTCTTTGGTTCAAGTATGCCCAAGCATCCCTCTGAAATATTGATAGTTCTTCCAAGCCGAAATTCCGTAGCTTGTCTTATACTTAAATGGTCAAAATCCGCATAAAACTCTTTCTTTCCAAGATTTATAATGGAAGAATTCCATGTGAGTATAAGTAATGCGCCAAGTGATAAGGTTTGAATTTCTAATCCCAGCACATTTTTAATATCCTTAATCACCTGGAAGTACCCCTGTCGCTTATTGGGGAAAGATAGACATACGACCATAGCGCAATTTCTGTCTTTATCGATGTTACTTCGTGAATGCAGTACAGCAATATCATCAAGTATGCTTCTTGAAGCATCCAATGTATCTCTGCCAAACTCTATCTCAATTGCGCCTAAAGTCTTATCCCAACTGGCTTTTCCAGAATAAACCGCGTCAATTCGAGTATATACGTCGCCAGACCTGCTGATTGCACATTTGTACCCGAGACTTATTAAAAGATTCCGCACTAGTAGATTAGGGATCATCGAACGTCCATCCACATTTGATAATGCATGATAAATCTTCCTCATTATCTGATCGGATTCTTTTTGAAACCGATGTTTCCATGCAATTTTGTTCACTATGGTCAATTGTCCTCTTTGCTTCTCTACGCCTGACCGAGTGTATGGTATCCTGACAGTATACTGTTCACTTCTACGCCGGACCACTCCCATATGATTATCTTTACGATAAATAGCTCCAACAGGGCAACGAACTGCACACAAACCACAGCCGATGCACAAACGGTTGTCTATCTCTGGCGTTTCGCTTTCATAGCTCCAACGTATAGCCCTTACGGGGCAGACGGAAAAATCGCGTTCATAAGAGAACTCGGGAAATTCCGGGCATTCAATTTCGTGCTCAGATAAGCGCATGCAAGGCGGATCATCGCAACTCATACATGACGATATTACCCATTCCTCGGATAACAGTAAACGTGCTGGCTCGTTATAAGTTTGCTCTATGTCACGAGGAAAAATGGATCGAAACACAGTAAGATGTTTTCGTCTGTCATTTCTATCTAAGAGAGACACGAGCAAACCCCTCCAATCGAATTAATGCTTGACGGTCAAACGAACTTCCATCAACAATGACGCTAACTGCAATTTTCAGAAGGGTAGACAAATCGATTACGCCGATACTGAATCCATAGGCTTTTTTGAAATCCAATATTAGATTTGTCACTTCAGCACGGTCGTTCGGCAAATAGTAACCTACGGCAAGCGAAGTGGTTTCTGGAGTTGTAGGGTGAGTATTTCGGGAGAGCAGAATCACCTTATTTTCCAGAGCTTGACGGATGGCCTTCAAGGAAATATGTTGTTCCTCAGTTGGTGATTTTATTTCTATTGGTATGCTGTTGATTTCATCAATAATGATAGCATCCCATCTTGCTCCGTTGTCCCCGGGTCTAGAAACTTGCACTTCAAAACCAAGCACTCTGAACAGCATCGCAACAAATGGGTAAAACCTGGTCTGTGTTGCAGCTATCATGCCATCAAATATTATTTGTACGATATCTACTATCCTTAAGTTTTGGGCTCTCAGCGATTTTACTTTCTCAGTAAAACTCTGCACTTCTTCGTCGCTATCATGAACCAGATTATTTCCAGCACTTAACCGGATGCGCTTATTCAAACTATCTGTGCGCTGTATTCCCGCTAAGCTAACGTTGGTAGAACGAGAAGAAGTAGATTCACGCACAATACCCATTGCAGCATCGACTTCGTCAACTCGTATCGTCTGATAAGGGGAGAATAGTAACTTCTTACTGTTAAGAATTTCCTCACACGTTGCCGTATCTTTCCAAATAATCGATTGTACTGGGGTAGTATCATAACCAGCGCGTTCCAACATACTGTAAATGCCTAATCTAATCAGCGCCTGACGTACTTTACCATCATAAGACCTAAACTCCTTTAAGCGTAAATCTTTGAGCATCTTAATCGATTCTGCCATTTCGTTTCCGTGCTGGGTAAGCCTTAAGCACTCTAGGGATTTCGGCGGGAATAGTGTATTAGATCTTTCACTTTCCACCCAGCCACATGATTTCATAAAAGCAATAGGAAGTCGTGTAGAGTTATCTGGCAGTGTTGGTTTTACCGATAGAGAGTCGCACAGTTCTTTGTAAGCTTTCTGATATCTAGCATAAGATCCTCTGATTGATTTAAGCCGAGTAATCATCCGTTTATATTGCTGGGCATCAAGATCATCTACTGACATCGGCCCATAACACAGCTCATGTTTATACATGATTCCGTCCATGTCTTGGAATGTCAGCAGCGCCGCCTTGAAGAACCGTACCTCTTCTGTGTATAGGACATCCATAATTTCTTGTGGGTTGTTGATTCCGATTACGCACTGTTCATAGAGAGAACGAACTTCCTCATCGTCGGCATTAGCTACATGATAGCCGATATATGTAAAGCACAATGGATATGATCCGCTGCCGACAGAAGACACCCATCCGAGCAGACGAAAAACTTCCGCATACATTTTTGCGTTCATTTTCGTTGAATTGAGACTGTCATTCTCCGTTTGACTGAGCGCAAGTGCAGCACCCCCTGCATAGCCATATGCAGTCATTAAACGTGTTCTTGCGATGGTGTGCGCCATATCATCCAGACTGAAGGAGGCGCAATCACTATATTCTTTGTATAACTCTTTAAAGACTTGTATCTGGGTAGTGTATTGTGTACCCGGATTTCTGAAACGAATCAACAGAATCCTCCCATTCGTATATGAATATATCATTTTATCACAAATAATAATGTATCACAAGCTATAAATGTAATCAAGATAGATCAAGATAGATCAAGATAGATAATATGTGAAGCATATTGTATTGATGTTTTGTATTATTTTCTTGGTTTATTAAAATAAAATATTGACATTACGAGAAGTTCCTCTATACTATATAGTTGCTAATCTCGTGCAGAAGGAGGAGCCCAGAATGATTATTAGCTATAATAAGCTATGGAAACGAATGATCGACCTCAACATGAATAAGACGCAGCTCAGAGAAAAGGCTAAAATCAGCACAAATGCTATGGCAAAGCTTGGAAAGAATGAACCAGTGTCGATGGAAACTATCAATAAGATTTGTACCGTCTTGCAGTGCAATATCGGAGATATCATGGATATCGTTAAACCAGAATAATGAAAGGGGGTGATGGCGTGCATGAACAGATTAGTATGTGTCCTGATATGATAGAGACTAAACAGCAAGATAAGGCACCTAAAAAAGAAAAGGAAAAACCGAATATGGATTATTGCACTGCAACCAAGGCAATGCAGATATTGGGCTTATCCAGACATACCTTTGAAAAAACCATAAAAAAAGGACAAATAATAGCCTCCGAAATAAACGGAAAACGGCTATACCTTGTGTCAGCATTGCAAGAATTTATGCAGACCAATTGTTACAATGATTTAGTCAATGGATCCGTTGATCCTCGCAATTCTTTGAATGATTTAACTGGTAAAGAGTGGCTTCCTGAAACAAAAAGCTATCTATATCAGAAAGGACTTGGTGCGAACCATCCCGAGGCACAAATAGAAAAACTACACCCTGCTCCTTATTCCTTCCAGGATATCGGACGCCTTATCCGATTTTTCACCAAATCCGGAATGATCGTTCTTGACCCGTTCGGTGGTGTAGGTTCCACAGCCAAAGCATGTGAGGTTGACGGTAGAAAATGCATTAGTATTGAACTTTCTCCTGTTTGGCACGATTTATCAATAAAGCGGTTGGAGACCGAAGTTGGGGAAGGAACAAGTAGCCATCATCATTTCATCAATGGCGACTCCTGCACGGAATTGCCAAAGTTACCAACTGATTCGGTAGATTTTATGGTAACAAGCCCTCCGTATTGGGGTATCCTTCATAAAAAGGATCAGAAGGTTATAAAGAATCGTGTTGCTAACAATTTGGAAACTCATTACTCCGATAGCGAACAAGACTTGGGAAATGTCGAAAGCTACACTGATTTTTTAGAAATCCTTGTAAATAAGGTGTTCATTGAATGTGCACGAACACTTAGACCAGGAAGATACATGGCAATTGTTGTATCCGACTTTCGAGACAAGAATAAGTTTATCAGTTTCCACTGCGATCTGATTAATGCTTTAAACAGGGCTGCAATCCCAGATGGTGGAATATTAACCCTTCAAGGCACCAAGATTCTTATTCAAAATCATAAAAGTCTTTTACCGTATGGATATCCATTCTCTTATGTCGAGAACATCCATCATCAATACATCCTAATCTTCAGGAAAGAGAAAAAGGCGGCGAGAAAGAAATAATGGAATTCAACCAAGTTATCAACGGCGACAGTGACAGAATTCTACCAGAGCTCCTTGCAACAGGAATCAAGTTCGATCTGATCTGTACTGATCCACCATATAATTTAAATAAAGATTTCGGAAACGACAGTGATAAACTGGACCTTAAAGACTTCCTTAAGGTGACAGAAAAGAGAATTTCTGTTTGTAGAGATTTACTTACCTCTAATGGCAGCATAATCTGGTTTGGCATTCATCATTACATCGGTTTCATTCAGACCATTATGTACAACGCTGGGCTCTTCTATCGACGCATGAACATTTGGTATTATGAAAATGGCTTTTCCAGATCTAAAAAAGCTCCTCAAACTCAATACGAACCTTTTCTTTGGTTCTCAAAGGCTAAAAACCGATGGGTATTTAATGCGGATGATGTCAGAGTTCCATACAAAAGCACAGAACGACTAAAGAATCCTGTTTATTATAAGGACAAAAAAGGGGAGAAGAAAGCGTGGGTACCTAATCCCAAAGGTGCTATGCGCGGAGATATTTGGTGCTTTCCGACATTAGCTGGAAAAAAATTCGAAAAAGAAAAGACTACTCATCCTACCCAAAAGCCAGAAGCTTTGATATTAGAAATCATTAAAGCCTTCTGCCCCAAAGATGCTGACGGCCATTACTGTGGAACAATCTTGGATCCGTTTCATGGTTCTGGAACTTTAGGCGTATGCTGCGAGAAACTTAATCGTCAAGGGCACCATATTAAGTGGATTGGGATCGAATTAGAAAAACGTTGGTGTGAAATTGCAGAACAACGGCTTAATTCTGTTAGGACTAATAGCAATTGATGATCTTCTGGGGAACCATATGCATAAATCATTCGCGATAAAACTATTAATAAGGGAAGAGGTCAACGGTTTATGAAAAAGCTGTGCTTTGGGACATTGCTTTATTTAGTTTATCAGGCCAAAGGGCAAAATGTTTCATACAAAAGCATATGCAATGCAGTGTTTTCTGCGTTTGGCTGCAATGATATATCGCTTCGTGATAAATCTTTGCCTTCCCATCTCAAAAGCGGTCGCGATAATGTTCCTCCAGACGTTATCAATGCAGCAAGAGCCATGACCTATGAGAATGCTGTTAAAGGATTTGAAAAATATGTTGTTGGGTTAATAGCTGAAGACAAGCAATTCATCTATGCCATCAAAGCAGTTCTTCGCGAGGATGATATTCCCGGAGATACTCTTATTGGATATGTTCCAGGATTTGAGAAAAACTCAATCCTTGCAAACAACAAATTCATTATGGCATCATTGCTGGCATCGCTTTTTAAATATGCTATAGTAGACATTTCCAATGCGAAATGTATAGATTACTTACGTGATTTTGAAGAGAACTATCTGAGTTCAGTAGATTCAAGTGAGCAAATTTTCATAGACCCTCTTCCTGCTGAAAATGAGGTGGATGACGTGGAAACCACCCCTCTACAGCGTACTATTAACGACGATATGTTCAGCAGAATCTTCAGAAAAGTATCTTCAGTTATTGTTGCGGGTATGACACATTCCTCTACGGCAAATATCTACTGTGCCGATCTCAACAACGGTAAATTGCGCTTTCAAAAAATCAAGGAATTTCTGGCTGACAATATTGGAACCTATGTTTTTTCAAGATCCAAGGTAGATAGTTTTAAAAGTAGACCTGTCGGAGCCATTGGTACACAGGCCCTCATCGAGTTTAAAAAAACATACGGAAATAACGCAGAATCTGTTCTGGGAGAATTGATGCTATATGTTTTCCTTGAACAGGAATTAAACGCTCCGAAAATCATGTCGAAGATCGAGTTCTCACAGCATACCAGGCTCGTAAGTAAGAGTGATGGAATTCATCTACTTGCCACCACAGAGCATGGACGACCTTTCAATCAGCTTGTTTTCGGTGCTTCTAATATTGAAGGCGATCTGCAGACCGCTATCGACCGTTCCTTTGATAGGATAGTGTGCATAGAACAAAATACAGACAGCGAGTTCAAAACCGTCGAGAACACTGCATATGGCTTAATGTTTAATAGCCATACTGTCGAGTATCTGCGTGATGTAATGATTCCAAGAAACAAATTCCAACACAAGCCAGATATGGCTTTCGGTTTATTTCTTGGATACTCACTAAAAATCGAGCCTCCTATCACAGACAGTGCATTGTATAGAACTGCTGCAGAAAATCAGCTAAAGTGCGACATTGAGTCCGTTAAGGATTATATTGCCAAAAAAATTAAACAACTACAGTTGGAAGGTTACACCTTCTACTGCTATGTCCTTCCGTTTAATGATGCGCCAGTAGAAAGAACTAGCCTAATTGATGAAATGCTGGAGGGACGCTGATGAAATATATTCCTAAAACAGCTTCCCTATCCGAATCCATTTACCGGGATATTGATAAAAACGAATATCTTAACGAAATATATGAAGCGCTACTATATAATTACTCAATAAATCTTTTCGACCTTGATCGTCCTCAAAAGCAAATCCAAATCAAGGATGCTCTTCGTTTTGCAGATTTGCTTTCAAAATCCACTTACGCACCTACGGCAGATCGTGACCATCAGTGGGGGCAGGAAATTGCCACTCTCCTTCATCTTGTCTATCCACAAGATAAGGTTGTCAAATATTATCTTGGTTCTGTATTATCCGCTGTTGGAAACTATCGAGGGCTTAAGGTTCCCTCAATTGACGGATACAAGAGCGCGGATGTTTTAGATGGTATTTTTTATGAGTTCGACAAGGAGATCCACCTTATCCCAGGACAAAAAGATGAATACTTCTTTCACGATCAGAAGAGAGTATATGACAGGTTGAGTGATCCATATTTTAGTTATTCCGGTCCCACCTCAATGGGAAAATCATTTGTTGTGCAGACATATATCAAAGAGCAGATCGAAAACGGCTCAACTAAAAACTACGCGATCCTGGTACCGACAAAAGCTTTAATAAATGAGGTTAGGGGTAATATGTTTGAAAGTCTTCAAAATGAACTAACCATCAAAAACTATAGAATCGTCAGTGCCATAGGTGAAATCTATCTCCAGCAACATCATCATTTCATATTTATAATGACCCCGGAGCGTATGCACCACTTACTTATTGAACGTCAGGATTTGTGCATAGACTTTGTTTTCGTTGATGAGGCTCACAAGATTTCAGAACGTGGTGGACGCAGCAGTTACTATTATAAGGTTATTTCTCAATTGAAACGCTTGGGGAATACTCCTACTGTTATTTTTGCCTCTCCAAATATACCGAATCCAGAAATATACCTCCGAACCATTCCTGGAGTTCAGCCAAATACGATTCAACGCTTGGCATCTCGCTTCACTCCCGTCAGCCAGTTTAAATTCTATATGGATCTACCGAACAACAAAATGTATATCCATAATGAACACACAAAATCACTTGAATATGTTTACCGTGTTCCTGCCGACATGAAGCTGTCAAAAATTCTCCATAGGGTCGGTAGAGGCAAGCAAAATGTCGTTTATTGTAGCTCGCGGCAGAAAGTCGTTGACTTTGCGATAGCGTATGCCAGTAGTCTACAGGCACTCGATAATCCTAAACTCATAAAACTGGCAAATGACATCAAAAATGATGTTCATAAGGAATGTTATCTTGCCGAGCTTGTTGAAAAGGGTGTCGCATACCATGTAGGATATCTTCCTGCTAATATACGCCTTCGCATAGAGCAAAGTTTTGAAGATGGTGATCTTCGCACCATTTTTTGTACAAGTACGCTGGTAGAAGGCATTAATCTTCCTGCTGACAATCTCTTCATTACGAGTTACCGGAATGGAAAGGCAAATATGGATGAGGTTACGTTCAGGAATCTGGTGGGTCGTGTCGGGCGAATAAAATATAATCTTTTCGGGAATGTGTTTCTTCTGCGCATGGATACAAGTCTTACCGAAAAACAATATGAGAAACTCCTGAATAATGACGTTCCAGAACAGAAGCTTTCTTTTGATCTAGAAGAAAACAAGTCACATATTCCCGCGCTTGTCAACGATTTGATAAAAGGCGATATAGAAATGTCTGCTTGCCGTACAGAAGCAGCGGATAAAGATTTTGATGCACTACGCAAGTTTGCGCTCATTATAATTAATGATTACGCCTCGGGTATAGATTCTCCCCTTACAGAAATGTTCGAGAACTATGTTACTTCAGAGCAAAAGTCGTCTATCATGAGTAATTTCCCCTTGGAGAAAACGAGCAATGATATCACGCTTTCATATGATCAGGCGTATACGCTTTCGGAGGTTGTAAGTTCGGGTGCAAAATATCCCGAACTAAAAGGAGAAAATGATGCGGTTGATTTTGATGAGCTCATTAGATTTCTCAGTATGCTTAGTCGCGTGTTTAAGTGGGATATTTATGAAAAGGATACTATCGGAAAATCATCCAATGTATTAAGATGGTATGCCGTTATTCTGCTCCGTTGGATCCGCGGTAACGGTCTCAATTCTATTATTAACCACGCAATTGGGTATAAGACTGATCATCCCAATACAGGCATATGGGTCAACAATATTCATATCGCAGAACGGTATGACGGTTCAAGAAATCACAAAAATTATATCATAGCGGAAACGCTCGGTGTTATAGAGAATGTGCTTCTTTTCAGTATTTCAAATTACTTTCGGAAGTTTTCGCTTGAGTACAAAGCTTTTCATAATGTGGATCACTTTGATAACGATTGGTATGAATTTGTAGAATACGGTACTACAAACGATCTGACCATATTTCTACAACGAGTTGGATTTACTCGCGATTCAGCAACCTTCCTTGAGCAGCCCCGAAATCAAGTCAAATACATAGCCAATGTAGATGGTGAAATTCGATTGAAAAAGAGTGTCATGACCTGCGGAAATGCAAGCGTTGAAATGGATGCGAACGAAATACAGTATAATATGCCTGAGCTGTTTGTAGACTGATTCGAATATCCTCAGAGCCTCTCGCTTTAAAAAGCGGAAGGCTCTTTTTTTATTTTCCATATCTCGCCCATATTTTGTCCATACCTGCTCCATACTGGAACCATTAAAGTACTGCTGCGAATATGATTCAATAAAAGTGTGAGTTGAAGCCCACAATCCATAGGCTCAGCTGAAGGCCTAGGCTGAGCTAGAAAGAAGTAAAAATGTCAATCGACGACAAAGAAAACTGGATCATCAATATCCAAAACGCAGCAGACCAGGTAGCGTCTCTTCTCGGTAACGAAACAGTGATGCACTTATTTGGGAAGTATAGCGCTACTTCTGTGGAGGATTTGTCTCCATACTACTATATCGAAGTTTTCAACGAGCTTGATTTCATCGCAAACGATCTTCGTTAACCACAACTTACCGCCTGTGGAAACGTGTCCCGCTGCAGAGGGACACGTGCAAGGTTGAAGCAGGCGTAACACGCTACCAAGCCGGCGTCTTGCACCGCTGGTCACCAGTGAGAAACGGAGCAATCCGGAGAGGTGACCACATGAATAAATGCTGGCACAGCATAGCGGCTGTCTCTGTTTCTCTTACGAGAAAGGCAGAGACAAGCTATGTCAAAAATTGAAGATCACAACATAGGCACGAAACTGGTCAAGATCCCGCTTCGTGTCAACCCCGAAACCATCGCAGAGAATGAGCAGGAAAGACAGATTCATTATGTGCGCATCGGCCACAAGCATTATCCATGTATCTTCGTCGAGGTTTCTGAACACGAAGCCCGTCAGTACATGCGTCTAGAATGGGCGGACGTTAAGGCAGAGGAACGCTCCGAGCGCTGTCTAATCGAAGATGGACACGGTGGGTATATCATGTGTCCGGAATGCAACAAATGCCGCCAATGTCCGAAAGTGGGCAGTTTTGACTTCGACACTAATCATCTATCTTCGCTAGATGCGATGTTCGAAGAAAGTGGGTTTGAACTCTCCGATCCACAGCCTGATCAGGTTAATGAAACATCCGACATTCTGAATATACTGGTGGAGGAGTTGTCGAAGATAAAGCCAAAGTATGGGCATATTTTTATGGAGCTCCTCAACGGAAATGAACGACCCCTGTCCATTGCACGTGCCATTGGCATTGGAAAATCGCAGGCATATGAGGATGTTCGTCACGTAAGGGGGTTGGCCGAAAAGCTCTATAAGGAGCTGATGGAAGATTAAGAAAATAGCCTGACGGCAAAAACCGTCAGGTTTTTCTCAATCCGGTGCTCACACCCAAAATGAACACAGATAGACCGTGAACACCCCCTGAACACCCATAAAACCTCTGTGTTCAAATGTACAAATCACCTTGGGCACGCTCGTCTGAACACACTCGCGGAAAAATAAAAAATAGCGAAACCCCTTTGATTTCTTTAGCTTTTAGAGTAATATGTATAAGGTACTAACTTGCGGACTTTACCACCGGCCCAGAGCACCGTGTTCACATCGCGGGGGTCACAGGTTCGAGCCCTGTTGCGACCACCAATAGAAGAAAGAAGTGATGATATAGCTTCTTTCTTTTTTCTTTCTTTTCTCAGTAGCTGCCCGCACCTGGGCATTGCCATTGACTGAAAAGGAGGAAGCATTATGAGAGGCTACTATTCAGACCCCACCGCCAAGCAGGCCATCGCGAACGTCGAAAGAGAAAGGAAACTGGAGGAGCAAAGGAAGAAAAGGGAAGAAGAAAGACTGTACCGGAAAGTACAACGAAAGGAACCCGCTCCTTACAAGAAAGCAAAGAAAGGCAACGGTCCTAAAAACCCTGATATTCCAAATTGAACTCAGAGCGCATCGTTTACATCAATAGGGTCACAGGTTCGATTCTTGCTGAGTCCGCCATCAAAAACACCTTGAAAACATTGTGTTTTCAAGGTGTTGCTTATTAAATTTGGATGAAAGCGACCTTAGGCTTGAAGGCTGTTCTTCTTGCGGATTGCGTTGCTGCGCCAGGTATGCATGACCAGGGCCACGGCAATAACGCCGTAGGCGATGAATACGCGGAAGAACTCCCCGATGTTGGCGTTTCCAAAGAGGTTTTTGCCGGCATCTTGGGACACGGTAAAGAGAATATGGAACAGCAGCGTACCCACAACGGCCTGTGTATTGGTTGCCCGGTTCAGGGACGCTCCGCCTACCAAAATGGCCGCGCCCGCGTAAAGGCCTACCATCTCATGGGCGGCGTAGGTTTGAAGGGTGCCCAGATTCTGGATGAAAATGATCTGTCCCCAGCCGGCCAGGACCGTGGAAATCATGATGGCAATCACACGGGTGCGGTTGACATTGATTCCCGCGGCGTTTGCCACGGTACGGCTTTGCCCCACCGCACGGAACTTTTGGCCCAGACGTGTGCGCATGATAATGATATTAAACACGCATAAAACGCCCACCAATAAGAAGGTGACCATAGGCACGGTGGTTCCTTTCACGACCTGATGCACAGCCGGCACAAGCAGCACCATTAGGGATAAAATGACACCCGGAAGAGCCAGCGTCAGCAGGCGCTTCAACGAGAGTTTTTTTAGAGCGAAAAGGACAAGCCCTACCAGCGCGATTAGCCCGCTGACGCCATAAAGCGCCGTGGTAAAAGGCAGCGACCAGATCTTATCAATCGCCATATATAGCCCGCCGCCCATCATGTTCAGAGTATTGGCGACGCCGCTGGCTCCAATGATGGTGACCTTGTCAGACAGCGGGATGATATTGCCAAAGATAAAAAGGAAAAGCAACTGGTAGGCTCCGTTGGCAAAATAGCCCAGGATCAGGGAGCCGATGGTTTCCTGACCCTTCATTTTGTTGAGCAAGCTGCCGATAAGAAAACCGAAGAAGGCGCCCAGCGGCAGCGTGATGCCCGCTGCAACCAAAAGGCCTACGATGCCTTCCAATTCCCAGTTGATTACCAGCATAAGGCCGACCTGGGCTGCCATCGCACCGATGGTGATGGCGAAGTTGATGCCCATGCCTGCGATGATTGGAATAATGAGCGCCAGAACGATAAAAAGGTTGCGCGAGAGACGGCCAATGATTTGGGAAAAGATATCGCTGAGCGGGCGTCCGGAAACAACAACAAAAAGTACCGACAAAGCCAGAAAGACATAGGTAACGATGTATTCACGCAAATTTTCACGGGCAGCTTCGCGCAAATCCCTGCGCTTTATATTACGCTCAGTCACGTCCTTCACCTCCTGACTGTGTTAAGGCATAGAGAATGATGCCATTTGATATGAGGATGCGCATAACTTCCGATAAGCCTCCTTCCGCGATGGCGGCGTTGGCCACCTGAATGCCAAGCGCCAGCACCCCCTGGAAGAGGAAGGTGCCGATGATGACATGGGAAACCTTTGCGCGTTTCACAGTAGCCCCGCCAATCAGGATGGCGCTGGCCGAAACAAAACCCATCTGCTTAGGCCCGTTGTACAACTGCATAAAGCCAAAGGACTGGGAGTAAACAATAATGCCGACCGCGGCGATAACCGTGGAGATGGTAGTGCCGATAATGCGCATTTTGTTAACATTCACACCGGCAGCCTCCGCAAAGCGGGAATTGGCGCCGCCGGCTATCATCGCGATACCGGTGCGGCTGCGGGAAAAGAGCCACATAATGAAACAGCACAGCAGGAAAAAGAGCAAAAGCCCTGTTGGAACACGCACGCCCAGCACCTCAAAAGACAGGAAGTCATCCAGCAATTGTCCAAAGGAATCGCCCATGTTATGCATGGAACGAAGCCCGCTGCCCAGCGCCCAGGTTAATTTGGGGTTTTTAAAGGGCAGCAACATCCAAGCAATGCAAAAAAGCGAAACTACGCTGAAGCCTACATAAGTGGAAACCGTCATCTCGCTGCCCTTGAGGTGGTTTAACAATTTGCCATAGAGAAATCCGATTGGAAGCGCCAGAATGATGCCGCCAATCACCGAGAAGAAGAATGCGCCCCAGCCGGTCATGTTGTGTTCCAGAGCGACAAGGGTAGAGACAAGGCCCGCAATGATGCCGACGGTCATGCCCATGTTCAGGCTGATACCTGCCTGAATGCCCGGCAGCATGGCCAGAGCCAGCACACCGTACATACCGGTACGCCACAGTACAGTTGAAAACATGCCCGCCACGTTGATGTTGTACAGCCCGGCCAGAATACAAAGCAAAATGAAAAAGGCCGAGATAACAAGTCTGGGCATGCCAAGTGAACGTTGGAGCGGGCGGTAGTAAAGCACGCTCAGCGCGGCGGTCAGAGCGCCAAACGCGAGCATCAGGAGATTCGGGGCCTGACGGGCAACAAGCATGCGTGTTTTTTCACTGCTTTCAAAAGCGCCCTGCGCGCCTGTGGCGGCATAGCTGTCATATTCCGCGTTAAAGCCGCTCTCGCCGCCACGGACTACCATAATCAGCGGCTCGCGCAGCTTGTCCTTCATTTCAGGTTCCAGATCAGGCAGCGCGTTTTCAAGCGCTGTGTACATCGCGTCATAAGCCGGGGTTAGCGCTTCATACAGAGCGGCTAACTCCGCTGAGGGAACAAAGCCGGAATAGTCCACTTTTTGAATAGTGGAAGCCATCATGTCGTCCTCGCTGATGGTTTCGTCCTCAGTACCCACTGTTTCCTCGGAAGCTTTTTGGGCAGCCAGAGCGGCTTGCTGCTCACGCCAAACTTCAGCATAGGCTTCTTTTTCGGCTGCTTCCAAACGCGAGTATTCGCTCAGGGAATTTTCAAAGCTTTCCACCGCGAGGCTGAGTTCGGTTCGGTCAATTCCCAGGGTGTTGTAATACTTCTCCTCCGCGGCCTTACGGGCCAACTCGCCTTGCTCGTCCATATAAACGGTGATCTGATTGCGGGAGAATTTCTGCGCGCGGGCGTATGCGCGCGCGTCTAATTTAGCCTGCAGGTAAATGTTGTTGACGATGGCGCCTGCCGCGGTCCGTAAAACCGCGTAATTGCGCATACGCAGCATGGCGTCACTTGTCGCGGGCTGACCGCGAAGCACGAAGCCCCAAACGCCGGCTGTAAGCAGTCCCAGCGCCAGCACAAGAAGAAGGCCGGCTGCTATCCATTGGCTCTTTTTCGGTTTCATATTGCCTCCTCCTGCGTCTTAATACCGCTCATCGCAAGGCCAAAGTCCGCGTCCGGGCTGTCCGGTCGCAGGATACTGGCCACCTTTCCTTCCGCGACAATCACGATACGATCACAGATGGAGCGCAGCTCCATCAATTCGCTGGACACCATCACAATGGTAAGTCCCTGTTCACGGTTAAGACGCACCAGGGTGTCCAGCACCAATGATTTGGCGCCGATATCAATGCCGCGTGTAGGCTCAGACACGAAGAGAAAACGGGGTTTCATAGTCAGGGCTCTTGCGATGCACACCTTTTGCTGGTTTCCGCCGGAAAGCGTTCCCGTTGACTGAGCGGGTGAAGTGCAGCGGATGTCCAGATTTTGAATCATCTCCTTGGCATGCTCGCGAACAGCGCGCCCCGAACGGAGTTTAAAAAAGCCTGCGCGGGTCAAAAACTCCCTCTTGACCTGAATGGCATTAAACGCGATGTTGTCTTCAATGGATTCCTCAAGCAGCAGTCCCACGCCGCGACGATCCTCTGACACCATGCTGAGGCCCTTGGCCAAGGCAGTCGTCGGGTCATTCAAGGGAAGCTCCTCTCCAAAAAGCTCTACCGTACCCTTGGAAGGATAAAGCCCCATGACGCCATTGGGGAGCCCCACCTTGCCCTGGCCGGCCAAGCCGCCAATACCGATAATCTCTCCTTCCATGACATCCAGGTCCAGACCTTTCACAGCCTCACCCGGCATCTCAACGAAAAGGTCGCGCACCCTAAGCGCTACTTTGCCTGAAAGAGTGTGTTCCCGCGAGGGGGTGTCAATGATCCCCTCCTCGCCCCGGCCGATCATCATGCCGGCCATGTCCGTCAGGTTGGTCTGCGAAATGGGCTTGGTGCCCACCAGCTTGCCGTCGCGCAGCACGGTTACCGTGTCCGCCGCTTTCATAACCTCATTGAGTCGATGCGTAATGAAAATAATGGCGATACCGCGCTCGGCGATGGACTTCATTACGGCGATGAGCTGATCGGCTTCCGATTCCGTTAAAACGGCGGTGGGCTCGTCAAATACCAGCAATTTTACGCCGGTCTTGTCAATTTCGCGGGCAATTTCCACAAACTGCATGTAACCTACCGGCAGCGTGCGCACCAAGGTATTTTCGGGGATATCCACCCCCACGCTGTCAAGCGCCGCGCGCGCGTCCCTTTTCATGGCGGCATGGTCAAGGCTCTCCAGTTCATGCCCCAAGATGCGGCTGATCAGGTTAGGCTTTGAAATCTCGCGGTTCAGCTTGATGTTTTCCGTAATGGTAAACCCGGGGATAAGCATAAATTCCTGGTGAACCATGCCGATTCCAAGATTCATCGCTTCTTTAGGGGAATGGATGTTTACAGTATCCCCGCCAACCTTAATCTCTCCCTTGAAACCGCCGGTCGAATGAATCACAGGCATCCCAAAGAGGATATTCATCAGGGTGGACTTGCCCGCGCCGTTTTCTCCAAGCAGCGCGTGAATTTCCCCCGGGCGTACCTGGAGGGTCGCCTCACTGAGCACGGTGGATTCACCGTAGTGTTTGGTGATATGGTTCATTTCCAGAACATATTCAAAAGGCAAATAATCGCTCCCTTTCTATACGCCCGTGGCTCGGGATGGGCCACAGGCTTGATACGGAGCCGGGCTGACCGGCTTCCCAATATTATAGAAAACAAAATCAGGTTCTTCAACCTTTTATTTTCCTGTCCAACGGAAAAAGGCCTGCCGGCCATACAGCGGGCAGGCCCTTTTTACATAGCCTTGCGACTTATTTAAGATAATCGCGGAAGTTGACGTTATCAAACAGAATCATGAAGTAGTTGGGTACTTCGTTGCCGTCGGCGTCCACATAGGAGGACACAGCGGCTTCGAAACCGGCAGCGCTGGACAAAGCCGCAAGCAGTTTATCCTTGTCGACCTTTTCGCCGCCGTTTTCGATATAGTCTTTGGCATACTCAACGCCGCCCATGATCATGGACATGTTCACAGGAACCGCCCAGGTAGACACACGGTCCACCGCGCCAAACTCGTCCAGTTTGGCAGCCATCTTTTCAAGGTAGCCGTCAATATTACCGTAGTCTTCAGCCGACACGGCAAGACCCAGAGAGGCCGGGAAGCCGTGGAAGGGGCTGGGGCAGCAGGGCAGGGGATAGTAAGCGCCGGCTTCCTTTAACACAGCCGCCTGCAGGGGTTCCTGCATGCCGCAGTTGGTAGTGAAGAAAGCGACCTTTTTGCCCGCATACTCTTCCATAACCTTGGGAACGTCAGAGAGGATGAAGGTCTGCGCGCCCGTCGTGCCGGCATCGCCGGTGGGGTCGGGAGCGTCGCGGAAAACCAGCTCGATGCCGGCCAACTCGGTTTCTTCCTTCATGATGTTGTAGCGGGCGACAATGGTCTCATAGCCCATGTGACGGGCAAAGGAGTAATGGACGAGGATATCCGCGCCCCATTCATTGGCGGTTTCAACAATCTGGAAACCTCCGTTGATCTCATCAATACCCATGACAATGTCAGCGGCGCCTGCGATGTCGGCGGGATCCTCAGCGGCCACGCCGGCGATCAGCAGGATGTCCGGACGGTTTTCACGGATCTTGGTGAAAGCAGCGGTAGCGCCCTGAACAGCCTGGCACATGATGATGGCCTTGACCTCGGGGTTCTCGGCGAACTGAAGCAGTTTGCCAATGGTGGTTTCCACCTCGGAAGAGAAGTTGTCGGGATAGGTGTCGGTGATCACCAAGTCGGGATACGTCTCAGCCATCTTTTCCGCCGCGCGGAATTCTTCTTCGCCCTGAGAGGTGGTGCCGGTCAGAATGGCAATTTTATAGCCGGACGCATTTTCAGCGACAGCTGGCAGCATCATGCTCATAGCCATTGCTACGGCCAGAATAAGAACCAATAGTTTCTTCATAGTTTCCTCCTTTAATTGCTATCAGGCAGCGGACTCATTAAAGAAAACAATACCTGATTTTATTAGATAATAATAATACAAATTGTATGCAAAAGTCAAGTCTGTGAAAAGACAAAGGAGGAGAGAACCAGATCAAGGCCAAAGAAACATATTGAGTATCAAAAAACCGCTGTTTGTATAGTATTTACTGGGATTATCTATTGCACAACAAGCCCGGTACAGAGCGGCATGTGACTATACTGTCGCTAAAAACCAGTGTGATTGTTAGTGAAAAAAAACAGCATTAATACAATTCCACTTGATTTCAATCTCTTGCTCGCTGTAGGTATTGAATAGTTTGTAACCGATTCCATGGGTTGTGTTTGAAACGCTGCAAGGCTTTTTCATTTCCTACTTATCTTCTTTTTTCTGTCCCACAGTGATGGACGCGGCCAGGCCTATGCCCATCAGCACCCACCAGACAGCGGCCTGGCAAAACTCTTTGAAGCTTCCCCCGACAATCATGCTGACAAGGTAAATGATTAATACAATTACAGCCAGAATGGCTGTTGCCAAGACTATATTCCGGTTAATCTTAGCGTTTCTCGCGTCGTTTTTTACCTTTTCCATCACTTTCGCGTCTCCTTTCACTAAATCATCCAAGCTGATTCCATAGAGATCACTGAGCCTGATCAGGCTTACAATATCAGGTAAAGACTTCCCGTTCTCCCAGTGAGAAACGGTTACTCTTGAGACCATGACTTTTTGCGCGACCTGATCCTGTGTCATTCCGGCGCTATGCCTTGCGTCCTTCAGCATACTTGAAATGTCCATCGGGCGACCTCCTTTGTAGCTTGATTGTAATGGAAAGGATTGTTGCCTGTCGATTAAAAGGCTTTTACATACTTGCAGTTTCTTTGTATAAAATGCTTTACATTTCTTTCGCGGTGGACCATGGTAATGGATTGTATTCAGTATATCACACTTGGAAAATAAAAAAGCATCAATCGATGTCCGGTTTTTGCCCCATCCGACCTGTCCGGGGTTGTACCGACCGGCGCTTAAAGGTATAATTGTTTTTAGAAGTAATTATATAGTTACGAAAGGCTCAAGACCGTGTTTAATCAACCTACGCAAAAAGGAGAAAAATGTGAAACATATGAATGAACCAAGAGAAATACGCCCCCATCCGGGGAATATAATTAGCATAACCCCCTTTGATAGGAAAGGGGAAAAAATAATGAATGAGCTGGAAGAAATGCTGCTTGATAAACTCCATAAGCGGTATCCGGGGGATATTCCCGATTTTATCCAAAACCGTTTTAATATAGAATGGGAATATTTTTGGATTACTTGGAGAGGAGATCTCCTGCTTCTCTATCAGGCTGTCATGAAAGCGGCCGAAGCTGCCGGACAGCCCGTCTGGAATCGCGACTTTGGAAGCGGCTTCTTTCTGTTTTATTTGCTGGACAAAGGACTTAACCCGCTGGAGCCTCATTGGGAGTGCAAGGATTGCGGTTACATTGAAAGGGATGAACAAGCGGAACTCTGCTTTGATTTGCCTGTCAAGGATTGCCCGAAATGTGGAAAACGGATGTATCGAGACGGTATTCATGGCAGCGCAGAAGAGGCGCTGTACAGTACATACCTTGAATTTCTTGTAAATAAAGAATTTCAGGAAACGGCAAACGAAGCGGTGCTTGACGCGCTGAAAGGCTATAAAGTGTACCAGCGGCGTGGGAACCATCGTCCCTGCCCGACAAATTATCAGTCATATTATTACACAGACAAGGTTAAGAAGAAGGATAGGCCGCTGATCCATCAGGATAAATTAGGCTTTGAGTACATCAATATTGAGGACGAGAAGGCTTTCTCTTCCACATTCCGGTCTATCACCATAAAGGCAATGACAGGTGAACCCATGACAAAGCAGCCCCTATCAATGGAGGATTGGATAAAAAGCAAGCCCGATATCCGAGCGTTCCTTCTTCGAAGCGTTCAGGATATGAAGAAACAGAGTTTGTATTACCCAAACAATCCGGAAGAACAGATGCTTGAAATGATCGAGGCATTACAACCGGACACATGGACGGCTTTAATTGAGATCGTCTGTTATGCTTTTGGTACTTACACCCAAGAAGGAAAAATCGCGACGGTTCAAGAAAAAATTGAACTGATTAAAGGAAGTGATTTTCGCCATATCCTCTATGCGCGGGAGCCACTGCAATTCTATCTGCGTAAACAGGGGATACCAGCCATTCTGGACTATCAAATGGTTGAACAACTTCGTAAAGGTCGGAAAGGTTGGGAAATGGAACTCTTTGGCGAGAAAACCCCGCTTCTTGAAAAGGACAAGCTATTCAATGCTGTGATATACCAGTGGCCTCGGACGCACGCCATCAATTGGCTGTGGAGAAATATGAGGAGAGAAGATTTTGTGTGATAGAATAACAGGCAGCGAAGAAATTGAATTCTGCAATTAAGTAATGTATAATATAATATAAGTCAGAGAACTTATTATAAGGAGGTTAAGAAATGGATTACACCAAGAAAATTGAAGCGTGCAACACTTTAGACGAGCTGTTTTCCCTGTGGAAAGAGAAACAAAGTAACGAGCCCAAGGAAAGTTGTTATGGAGAAGGAAACAAAACAGGAACATTTCCGAGGAAAGACGGAAAAACCCCCGATTACGACACCTTCAAGGATGGCTTTTATCCAGATGGAGTAACTTCAAGAGTTGGCAACGAGAGCTCAACAAACCGGTGTCAGGTTTTGTTTATCTTAAAGGAATCAAATGTAACAGAGAAAATTACAAAGGGCAAGGATAAGTATAAAGATTCCTTTTGGTTCAATAAAGCGGTAGGGGAACGGGCGAGGGAAAAATATGCTCAGCGTTTTGAATTGGTTCTCCAGCGGCTAATCGAAAAACATGGGTTGAAACAAGAAGATAGTAAATTATATGGCTTTATGAACCTCAACAAACGGGGTGGTTATGGAACAACTGACGATGAAGCCCTTACGGCATATGTGAAAGAATATTCTTGTTTCATTAAAAAGCAAATTTCCCTTCTTTCGCCAAAGTATATTGTCTATTGTGGCAAGACGTTTTACGAATTATTGAGCAAGGAGGAGTTTAAGCTTGTAGAAGATTCGTCAGCGGAGGTTTTTTATACATATCATCCAAGTGCACAAGGGATAACCGATAATGATTACATCAATGGTCTGACCCCTATCAATTAGCTAAAACAGATGAATTTCGTGCATAAGGTGTTTTAAAGCCACGAATGCATTACTTTACCCTCAACCCGGCTTTACATCAATATCCGCATTTGTTATACTAACTTTATAATCAAATAACGCCTATGAAGAGTGCGCGAGAGACAAGCTCGTTGACCGCACGGCAACCTGCCCCAAACGGTAAGGTGCCAAAGCTTGACCGATAGGATGAACAATCATGCCAGCAGCAGTCCTGTCGGAACGATGGGACTGTTTTTTAACCTCTTCATGGGCGAAAAGAAAGGAAGAGGTGCGAAGCATGACACACAAAGAGAAACCCTATATTCTTTTTGCACACAACCAAAACGGGGAAATTACACAGACCAATATTACACAGGAGCAGCTTGGAAGGATTTTCTTTAATGAAGGGGACAGGCAATGGGATCACATCCATATGGTGTTGCCCGAACCTGCGTGGGACAAATTCTACGAAGACGGCCGTTTAATTTATGAAGGGTTCACGGTTGACCAAAAAGCCTTTGGAGCCGGAAAAGCTTTCTACAAGGATGGAAAGCCCATGATGGAAGGAATATTCGGAATTAAAGGCCTGCTTTACGGCAAAGAGTATTATCCGAATGGCATGATTCGTTTCGAAGGCAGCTTCAGGCTGAATCAGGCGTATGGCCCGAACTATCCTGTATACGGGTCATGGTTTGACGAAGAAGGAAAGCTCCTGTTCCATGGGAAGTTTGAATTTTTTCGCAGTTCGATTGGCTATCCGTTGGTAGACAAACCGAAAGGATTTACCTTATTAAAACATCCGCTTTCAACACACCATTTATTCATGTGGAAAGATGCGAGAAAATATATGCCTCAGCATTAAGGGAATAAATGGAAAGATTTTGGATGGTAAAAATTCTTTTGCAAACGTTTCTCACCCCGCTTATCCATGTTTATCAAGCCGCAAATGAGGGTAAATTTAATTAGACAAACCCGCCATGTGGCTGTCTGAAGGAGGATAAAACCATGAAGAAAAAAGTAGCGGAAATGATGAACGCTCAAATCAATAAAGAATTATATTCGGCGTATCTATACCTGGATTTTTCCAATTATTTTGTAGAGAAGGGGCTTGCGGGCCTTGCCAACTGGTACCGTATTCAGGCCATGGAGGAGCGTGACCACGCGATGCTGTTCTATGACTATATGCACCACAACAACCAGAAGGTAACTTTGGAAGCCATCGAAAAACCCACCCGTGATTACAACAATCCGCTGGAGGTATTGAAAGCCGCGCTGGAACACGAGGAATTTATTACCGCGTCCATTGATGAAATCTATGGCGAAGCCATGTCCTGCAAAGATTACCGGTCCATGCAATTCCTGGATTGGTTTGTCAAAGAGCAGGGCGAAGAAGAAGCCAACGCTCATGAGTTAATCAGCAAAATGGAACTGTTTGGGTCTGACCCCAAGTCCCTGTACCTGTTGGATCAGGAACTGGGCGCGCGTGTGTACGCCCCGCCCACACTGGTTGTAGAATAATTTTTAGCAAGCAATTGCCCCGCGCTTGCGGGAATTGTCAAAAAAGGTCGTTTTTACACGGCCTTTTTTGCTGTTGATAACAAGGATAAAAAACGGGTGAAATCATATTCAAATAATAGGCCCAAAAGATGGTTTTAGCGCGTCATGCGTGCTTGCATATCAAGATAGGAATAGAGTATAATAATACAATATTATTCGCCGGACTTTGGTCTGCAATCCGTTGTATGGAGGGAAACGAAATGAAATTCAACAATACCGACTTTGACACCTATTTCAAAAATTATCCCAACTCGGACGGTTTCTATGGAAAATACGGCGGGTCCTACCTTCCTGAGGAATTGCAGGCTGCCATGGAGGAAATTACCTCCGCGTACAAGACTATCTGCAAGTCCAGAAAGTTCATCGCCGAGCTGCGCCGCATCCGTCAGGAGTTTCAGGGAAGGCCCACGCCCATTTCCCACTTGCAGCGCTTGTCCGACATCGCCGGAAACGGCGTTCAGCTCTATGTCAAGCGGGAAGACCTGAACCACACGGGGGCGCACAAGCTGAACCACTGCATGGGCGAGGTGCTTTTGGCCCAGTATATGGGCAAGAAAAAGGTCATTGGGGAAACGGGCGCCGGCCAGCATGGCGTCGCCCTTGCCACCGCCGCCGCCTATTTTGGTTTGGAGTGCGATATTTACATGGGCGCCGTTGATATTAAAAAGCAGGCGCCCAACGTTGCCCGGATGAAAATCTTGGGCGCGCGGGTCATTGAGGTAACCCAAGGTTTGGCCACCCTGAAAGAGGCGGTGGACGCCGCGTTTGAAGCCTATGCCAAGGAGTATAAGGATGCCATCTATTGCATCGGTTCCGTGATGGGGCCTCATCCCTTCCCGATGATGGTGCGTGACTTTCAGGCCGTGGTGGGCGTTGAAGCCAGGGAGCAGTACCTGAACATGACCGGAGAGCTGCCCGACGTGGTTGTGGCCTGCATCGGCGGCGGATCCAACTCCATCGGTATTTTTTCCGGCTTCCTCAACGACCCTGTCAAGCTGATTGGCGTTGAGCCGCTGGGCAGGGGCCCTGCGCTTGGCGACCATGCCGCCAGCCTCACCTATGGCGAAGAAGGCATCATGCACGGCTTTAACAGCATTATGCTCAAAGACGCCAACGGCGAGCCGGCCCCCGTTTATTCGGTAGCCAGCGGCCTTGATTATCCGTCCAGCGGCCCCGAACATGCTTTCCTGATGGACTTGGGAAGGGTCAAGTACGATGTGATTGGCGATGAAGAAACCATCGACGCCTTCTTCACGCTTTCCCGCATGGAAGGGATTATCCCGGCGCTTGAAAGCGCCCATGCCGTCGCCTACGCCATGAAATTAGCCAAAGAAATGGGCAAGGGTTCTATCCTCATCAACCTTTCAGGCAGAGGCGACAAGGACATGGACTATGTGATTGAACACTATGGCATCAGGTGAGGGCATTTGCCTGTAGCAAAGAATCCGTGTTGCAAGCTCCCTGCCGCCCTGTCAGCAGGGAGTTATTAAACAAAAAAGGAAGTGAATCAATTGAAAAAATTCATCCCCAAAGAGAAACTGGGTAAGAAAGCTAAGCGGCTGGAAGCCCAAAAGAATCGAGTAACCTGGGCGTTCTCTCCTGTAACCAGGCAGGTAGAAAGTAAAAAAGGATACAAACGCAAACAAAAATCCCGCAATCGGTTTGATAATGACGATGCGGGGTTTTTGATTGTACTGTTCTAACTTCCTCTCTTTTTGATAGAATCAATCCTCTTTCATAATTGCTTTATTGTAATCGCTAAACCAAAGCCAAATCTAAGATCAAGGACATTTTTGTATAAGAAAAAAATGATTGCCATTGATATAAGGGGCGTGATATGATTAGCGTACAAAAACGAAACAAACGAAAGGAGAGGTGTACTAATGAAAAAGATTGTTGTAATTCTACTATCCCTGATACTGGCGATGAGCCTGAACGTATGTGCTGTTGCGGAGCCTGTTGTACTAAGCTATGAGTCCCGTGGCGTGCAGATACCTGCTACAGTTGTTGTTCCCGATGGTGTAGAAAGTTATCCTTTGGTTGTGCTCATTCACGGTCATGGTGGCAGCCGTGAGGAAAATGTGGGTTTTGCTGTTGTAGCGGACGCGTTGGCTGCACAGGGTATTGCTACTGTCCGTATGGACTTTCCTGGATGTGGTGAAAGTACCGAGAGCTTTCAGATGAATTGCCAAAGCAATATGAAAGCGGATGTCGTTGCCGCGATAGAGTACATGAAAGCCAACTATCATGTAACCAAGATCGGCTTGTTTGGTTACAGCATGGGCGGCCGTATCGCGTTGGAAATGGTTGCCGAAGGCGCAACTCCCGATGCGATCTGCTTGCTGGCTCCGGCCACTCAAGCGGGCAATCAGATTTTAGGTGACGCGGATTCCTTTGAAGAAATGCGCGCGGTGGCTGAAAAGGAAGGCTTTATTGTCTATACTACCATATATGGGCAGGTTCAGGAACTGAGCAAACAGTTCTTTGAAGATTTGCTTCTTTATGAAGACGTGGCTTCCGCTGCCAAGGAAAAATATTCAGGACCCGTGTCCGTCATTTGGGCAACTGACGATGAAGTTATTTCTGCTGAAACCATCGAGCATGTGAAAGCTGTTTTCAATGTTGAAGTAATAGATGCCACCGGTGAAGGCCATGGTTATGGCTTCTATAGTGAAGGTGACGCTGTACGCAAACATGTGGCCCAGAGCGCTGCGGATTTCTTTGCTAATCACCTCAAGTGATTTAAGGCAACGCAGCCCGAATTCTGTTGTTATGTCTTGATTTTCATGGCCGCCGAAACCGACAGGGTCGGCGGCCACTATACTTTTTATATGTTTTTTGACGACATATAAAACCCTCCGCGCCGTTTCCGGTTTCTTTAGCGTATCCAAAGCCAAATAGGCGCTTGCCCTTTATTGTTGTTCTTTCCCTTAAAATGAGCGAATTTTAAGGGAAAAATCAACACTTAAGGTTATTCCCTTATTTCATTCAACATTTAAGGGCGTGCTTGGGATAGGCGCCATGCCCCTTGTTATCAGCTTATCCATATCTTTTTATATGCAAATAACAATAAATAATACCCTTATTTTGTTAAATAAAGAAAAGAATGTGTTGGGCACTTGCATATTTCGCTAGGATATAGTACAATACTATTGGTAACTCGGATGCGTCCGACAAAATAAATATGGAGGAATATCACATGAAAAAACTTTTTGCTATCCTAATTGCACTGGTTCTAACGTTGTCCCTCACTACTTCGTTGGCCAAAGAGGTACTCACCATGGGTACCGGCGGCACCAGCGGCACCTACTATGCCTTTGGTTCCGAAATCGCGACACTGTGGAACAACAACCTTGAAGGCTACGAAGTAGCGGCGCAGCCCACCGGCGCCTCCAAGGTCAACATTATCTCTATCTGCGAAGGCGAGTTCCAGCTGGGTTGGTCTCAGAACGACACCATCTCCTACGCCTACAATGCCGACCCCGAGCATTTCCAAGGCGAAAAGTTCGATGGCTTCTACGCCATTGCCGCTCTCTACCCCGAAGCTGTGCAGCTGGGCGTAGCGGCCGATTCTGATATCAAAAACGTCAAAGACTTAAGGGACAAGAGAGTTTCTATCGGCGCCCCCGGTTCCGGAACTTCCATCAACGCCGTACAGGTGTTGGAATGCGCCGGTCTCTCTGTGGACAATATTGAAGAGTACTGGCAGAGCTTCGGCGAATCCAGCGACTCCTTCCAGAACATGCAGCTGGATGCTTTCTTCGTCGTCGCGGGCGTGCCCAACACCGGCATCATCTCCGCCGACTTGAAGCGCCCCGTCCGTCTGCTCACCCTGGACGCCGAGCAGGATGCCGCCCTCAAGGGCAAGTATCCCTTCTACATCGATGTTACCATTCCCAAGGGCACCTACACCGGCCTTACGGAAGACACTGTCGTTCCCGCCATCACCGCCACCCTTATCGTATCCAAGGACATGGATGAGGATCTGGTATACAACCTGACCAAAATCCTCTTCGAAAAGAAGGACGATGTCACCCACGATAAAGCCAAGGAACTGAATCCTGAATTCGCCGTGCTGGGCATCCCCTGCCCCATCCATCCCGGCGCAGCCAAGTACTACGCTGAAATCGGCGTGGAGATCCCCGAGGTCTCCCGGCTGAAATAAGTTCACCGGCATGGAGGCGTCCGTGAACCGGACGCCTCCTTTTACACGGTAGAAGGAGTTTAACATGACAGACAACCTAAAAGACCCGGCAGTTGTAGAAGAAGAACCTGTTGTGGCGACGGCGGGAGAGGTCGACGCGGACATGCAAAAAGAGCTTGATGAAATCATGCTCAAGTATGATCGCGAAAGCACCTACCGCAGGCTGTCCGATTATCGGGGCACCATTATCGCTGTTCTTGCCATTCTTTTTTCACTCATTCAACTGTACCATACCTTTAATCCCCTGCCTTACATCCGCCCCTTGCACCTGGGTTTTGTTATGCTGCTGGCCTTTCTTTTATATCCGGCGAAAAAGTCTATGCGCAAAGACACCATCCCCTGGTACGACGTGGCTTTGGCGGTCATTGCCTTCGGGGTATGTATGTATCAGGTGATAAACCTGAAGAACCTGAACGCGAGATTGCGCCTGCAGGACTATGAGCGTATTCTTGCCATTATTGGCATTGTACTATTACTGGAAGCCACCCGCCGAGTAGTGGGTCTGCCCATCGTCATCATTGCGAGTGTCTTTATTCTCGTTGCCCTTTTCGGTAAATATATGCCGGGCTTCCTCAAATCCGGCAACTCCTGGAAGCGCATTGTGGAGCATCTATGGTACGACCAGGAGGGTGTCTTCGGCACGGCCATCGGCGCCTGTACCACCTTTATCTTCCTGTTTATGCTCTTTGGCGCTTTCCTTGAAAAGACAGGCGTTGGCGAGTTCTTTATCGACCTGGCCAACGCCCTTGCCGGCGCTTCCCGCGGCGGCCCCGCCAAGGTGGCGGTTATTTCCTCCGCCCTGATGGGCACTGTGTCGGGCTCCTCGGTGGCCAACACCGTGGGTACCGGTTCTTTTACTATTCCCATGATGAAAAAGATGGGCTACCGGCCTCAGTTCGCCGGCGCGGTAGAGGCTTCCGCCTCAACCGGCGGGCAGATTATGCCGCCTGTCATGGGCGCCGCCGCCTTCCTGATGGTGGACTCGATTGGCCTTCCCTATGCCCAAATCATCAAAGCCGCCGTCATTCCCGCGATGCTGTATTTCGCCGGCATTTTGTTGATTGTAGACCTTGAAAGCAAAAAGCATAATCTGATGGGCCTGCCCAAGGACCAGTTGCCCAAGGTGCGTACCCTTATGGCCGAGCGCGGTCATTTGATGGCGCCGCTGCTGATTATCATCTATGTTCTTGTCGGCACCAGCCTGACCCCCGCTTTCGCCGCCCTCATCGGTATTGCGGTGGCTGCCGTTATCGGGTATGTAAAAACACTGCTGGATTTGCTTGTGCCCAACGACAGGAGCATCGAGACCGTTCTTGAACAACGCACGGGACTCAAGGGCAGGGATTTTTTGGAGTGCCTGGAAACAGGCGCCCGCGGCGTGCTGAGCGTTGCCTTGGCTTGCGGTACTTCCGGTATCGTGTCCGGTGTTATTACCGTAACGGGCATTGGCGCCCGTATCGGCGATGGCTTTGCCAAGCTGGCCGGCGGCCATTTGATGCTGCTGCTTTTCTTCACGATGATTACTTCCATTATCCTGGGCATGGGTGTGCCCACCACGGCCAACTATATTATCACCTCGTCCGTTATGGCGCCGGTGGTTATCAAGGCCATGGCTGTCGCCCTGCCGGAATTGGTAGAAGGCCTGTCTGCCCTGGGCGATGGCTATGTGAAGCTGCCCGCCCATATGTTTACTTTCTACTTTGGCATCGTGGCGGATATTACGCCGCCTGTCTGTCTGGCAGCCATGGCTGGCGCGGCTATAGCCAAGGCTGACCCCATCAAGACAGGCTTTGAGGCTACTCGCCTGGCTATCGCCGCTTTCCTGATTCCCTATATGTTCATCTTCAGCCCCCAGCTGCTGATGGTTAACGCCGCGTGGTACACTATTCTGCGCGTGATGGCTACTGCCCTGCTGGGTATGTATGGTGTCGCCATGTTCATGCAGAAGTTCTACATGTCCAGGCTCAACATTATCCAGCAGCTGATGGCGCTGGCAGGTGGTCTGATGTTGATAGACCCGGGCCTGTATACCGACATGATCGGTATTGGCTTGATTGCCGCAGTTATCGTCTGGAACCGCATCCAGACCAAGGGCAAGATTATCCCTATTGATAACGCGAAGCCCTTAACAACCTAAATTCTGTATATGGCCAAAGGAGCCGTCCAATCGGGCGGCTTCTTTTTGTATGTATATTTTTTGCTGATGTTTCAAAAATTGTTGCTTAAAGCCGTAACGAACCCGGATTTATTCAAGCGGTGCCGTCGTATTTGTGATGGCTCAGAATTGATTTGACAGATCCCTTGCCGCTGGATAAAATGGTCGGGTGGAGGATGAACATGAAACGATTACCAACACTTATTTTGACGATGATACTTCTATGCTCTGTCTGCGTTTTGGGGCAGGGCAAAATTAACTACTATGCCACAGCCAACATAAATTTTCACCTTCGTAAAACCCCGTCCAAGGAAGGGCGTAAGGTTGTGCAAATTATCGAAGATGAAACAGTGGCCGTTCTCCGGGTGGATGGTGAATGGGCGCTGTGCCAAAAAGGCAACTCCAAGGGCTATGCGTATGTGGAGTGGCTGCGCCGCTACCGGCCGCTTAACGCTTACAAGCACCCTATCCCGGGTACCACCAGGCAGTCGGGGCTTGCGGTGATGAAGCTGCCGGCCATGCTGGCGACGGAGGGTGTTGTGCCCAGTGTGCTTTTGCCGGGTGACGTGGTGGCTGTTCATAATGTTCAGGGACAAACGGCGGATGTTAATATCTGGCAGGGCAAAAGTATCCTGCAAAACAGCGCCTTTGAATATACTCCCTTTCCAAAACCTGAAGACGCCTTGCCCGGAGAAGCGATTGCCGCTTTTACCACCTTTTGGAATAAGGATACCGGCAGGCGCCTGCATGACAACCGGGTGTTTAACATTCACGAATCGGCAAGGCGCATAGACAATGTAATGATTGAACCTGCGGGCAGTTTTTCTTTTAACGCCTATTGCGCTCCCTATCGAAAGAGCAACGGCTATTTGCTTGCGCCCAACATCAGCCAAGATGGCAGCGGCTACGGCGGCGGGGTTTGCCAAGTATCTACTACGTTGTTGCTTGCGGTTGCCCAGTTACCCGTCTGTGTAGACAAGTGGGAATTGCACTCGTCCTACGGCGTGCCTTACGCGCCCCTGTGGCTGGACAGCGCCGTGGGCAACTTTTCCGATTTGGCTTTTACCAACCAAATGCCTTATGCTATCCGGCTTTCGGCCAAGGCGCAGCAGGACTGTGTTACGGTGGTTGTGTACCGAACCGATTAAAAAAACAGGTTCATTATAAGCATATAAGCAATTGTTGAAAGCAGCACGGAAAAAAGGCTGCTTTTTTTCGTGGCGTAGCTGAAAACGGCAAGCACACAGGCGACGGTGGCGGGAAGGTAGCCTTGCAGCGACGTAAAATCCAAATCTTTTAGGCAATAAACCACTAACATACCAAGGGCGGCCTTGGGCAAATCCTGACCCAGACGGATAACAAAGCGGGGCGTACGTTCCATTCTGGAAAAAAGAAGGGCGGGCAGGAAGCGAAGCAATGCGGTCACCAAGGCAATCATGGCGATGGCAAGATAGGTGTGCGTTGTCATGCCTTCGCCTCCTTTTCAGGTAGCAGGAGTAAAAGCGCGACAATGACGCCCATAGCGGGCAATAAGAAATTGTCTTTGCCAAATATCAATAAGGATAATAGCGTTGCGCCAGCGCCGATGAGGGCAGGCAGGTCATTGCGCTTGTGAAATTCAAGGCTCTGCACTAAGGCAACCACAAACAGCGCGGTTAAGGCAAAGTCCGCTCCCCTTACTTGGGGAAAGGCGCTGCCAAGCAGGGCGCCCAAGGTGCAGCCCGCTATCCAGTAGCTGTGGTTGAGAATGGTTACATAAAACCGGTACGCCCGCTTATTTTTGACCGACAGCGGACGGCTGAGCAGGGTGTAGGTTTCATCGGTCAGGCCAAAATAAAGGTAAGGCTTTTCCTTGCCTGCCTTTTTATATTGTTCAAGCATTGTTAGCCCGTAAAAAATATGGCGGGCGTTGACAATAAAGGTGGTAAGCGCCACCGAGAAAAGGGAAACTCCTGTAAATAAAAGGTTGGCGCCCACATACTGCATGGCGCCTGCGTAAATGCACACCGCCATGAGCGTGGACAGGTAAGGCGGGTAGCCGTAGCTGTTCATGACCATGCCGAAGCCGGCACCCATGATCAGGTACCCGCTCATGACGGGCAGGGTGTCGATGAAGGCTTGTTTGAAAGTGGCTTTGTCTTTTAGGGTGTTCATTCTTGCTCCTTGTTATCACAAATAGAAAAGCCCCATGGAAAGATTCCAAGGGGCTTTATTATAGCAAAATATTTCAAGGATATGTAGCCGCTTGTAGGCGCATCATTGTTCCTTTGCTGTATTTTATCAGAACAGATGTATAGACACAAACACCTGCGCTAACAGACTGGCAACCAAGCTGACCACGGTAATTTGGGTGTTGATGGAGGGGCCTGCGGTGTCCTTGAAGGGGTCGCCTACCGTATCGCCAATGACTGCCGCTTTGTGGGCATCCGAGCCTCTGCCGCCTTCGTTACCGGCTTCCACGTACTTTTTGCTGTTGTCCCAAATGCCGCCGGAGTTGGACAGGAAGAGGGCCAGCAAAAGGCCTACGGCAATATTGCCAAGCAGGTAGCCGCCGATGGCGGGAACGCCGCCGATAAAGCCCACCAAAATGGTGGCGACAATAGCGATTAGACCGGCGGG
>JGI24711J26586_10000048_pt1 | contig 76672 bp, 46 predicted proteins | sample BioPla3DNA1_FD_26586 | JGI IMG/M metagenome (IMG submission 26586)
GAAGAGAACCGCGTCTTTTTCTCCGCGGTCACCTCCGGAAACGAGGAGCAGGTGTACCAAACCGGTTGCGTGAATGATCCCGATTTGGTTAACCGGCTACTGAACGCCGGGAGCCCGAACGAAACGGGGAGTATCGAGTTTACCAAGACCATCCCCCGCGAAAGTTCCCCGCTCATTAACTTCCTGCTGCTTTGGGTGCTCCCGGGTGTGATTTTCTACCTGTTATGGCGGCAGATGTCAAAGTCGATTCAAGGGCGGATGGCCGGGGGGAACAACGTGTTGTCCTTTGGGAAGAGCGGAGCGAAGATTTACGCCGATTCTGATATTTCCACCACGTTTGCCGACGTGGCGGGGCAAGATGAGGCGAAGGAGGCGTTGAGCGAGGTGGTCGACTTCCTGCATAACCCCGATAAATATACCAAGGTGGGGGCTACGCTACCCAAGGGGGCACTCTTGGTGGGACCTCCTGGTACCGGGAAAACGTTGATCGCCCGGGCGGTCGCCGGTGAAGCCAAGGTGCCTTTCTTCTCCATCTCCGGTTCCGAGTTCGTGCAGATGTTCGTGGGCATGGGAGCGGCCAAGGTACGCGACCTCTTCAAACAGGCCAACGAGAAGGCGCCTTGTATTATCTTTATCGATGAGATTGACGCTATCGGCAAGCGGCGCGATGGCATGAGCAGCAACGATGAGCGAGAGCAGACGCTGAATCAGCTGCTGACGGAGATGGACGGGTTTGATAGCAAGAAGGGGGTGGTCATCCTGGCGGCGACGAACCGCCCCGAGAGCCTGGATAAGGCGTTGCTGAGGGCGGGACGATTCGATCGGCGTATCCAGATGGAGCTACCCGACCTACAAGGACGGAAGGCAATACTGGAGGTACACCTTAAGAAGGTGAGACACGAGGAGATAGATATTGACCTTGTGGCGCGGGCTACGGCGGGCTCCTCCGGGGCGGATTTGGCCAACATCGTGAACGAGGGTGCATTACGGGCAGTGCGGATGGGGCGTGATGTGGTAACGACGGAAGATTTGGAAGAGTCGGTGGAGACGGTCATCGCCGGTGCCCAGAAGAAGGGGATGGTGATCTCCGAGACGGAAAAGAAGATTATCGCTTACCACGAGATAGGGCACGCCATGGTGGCCGCCAAGCAGACCAACTCCGCGCCGGTGCACAAGATCACGATTATCCCCCGAACATCAGGCGCGCTGGGGTATACCATGCAGGTTGATGAGGGCGAACAGTACCTGATGAGCCGCGAAGATCTGTTCAANCGGATCGCNACCCTCACCGGTGGCAGGGCGGCNGAAGAGATCATTTGCGGGACCATCACCACGGGAGCTTCGAACGACATTGAACGGGCTACCCAAATGGCCCGCTCCATGGTGACCCGCTACGGGATGAGTGATAAGTACGGCATGATGGCGCTGGAGACGGTAAAGAACGCGTACCTGGGCGGGGACGCCTCCCTGACCTGTTCTGATAAGACCGCGGCAGACATCGACAAAGAGGTGCACCGTATCATCAACGAGGCACACGATAAAGCGCGGAAAATCATCACGGATAACTTGGATAAGATGCACGAGGCGACCAACTTCCTGCTCGAGAAGGAGACGATCACGGGCGAGGAGTTCATGAAGATCCTGAATGATGCATCAACGAAATCGGCTGGGTCAATTGACAACGCCACTAAGGGTTCATAATTCAACTTTTCCTGAACTGCAGCGGGGTCATGCCGGTGTGCTGCTTGAAGAAGCGGCCGAAAAAGGAGGGGTTGGGGAAATGCAGCTCCTCCGATATTTGCAACGCGGTAAGCTCTGTTGCTTTCAATAACCTCTTCGCCTCAAGGATGACCATCTCGTTGATCCAGCTGCTTGCTGGGTGACCCGTGACCTCCTTGATGGTCATGGAGAGGTACTTCGGGGTGAGGCATAGCTTGTCGGCGAAGAAAGTCACCTGGCGTTCTTTTTGGAACGACTCGAACAGCAATCTGAAAAAATCATCCGTGATAGCCTCTTTTCTTGATTTATCGGTTACCGTGGAGGGTACCGATTCTAAGAAATGCGACATGATATCCATTATTAGGGCGTAGATAAGGGCTTCGGTTCGTTTTTCATGAAAATGGTTGTTCTCTGCATTGTACGATTTGGTCACGAGTGTACGCAGATTGATTAAATCGCGTACTGCCTCTGCGCTTATCGTACGCACGGGGTCGATTCTGATTCGTTTTAATAATTCAAGATCTTTCGGCAGTGGTAGCTTGAAGATGTAGTCGGCCGAAAGGAAAAGACTCTCCAGGGACAGATCGTCCGTCCGTTCTACCAGCGTGAATATTTGCCCCGGCGTGTAGAGGTGGATGGAGTTGGGTTTCAAGGTGTATTCCCGGTGGTTCTGCCTAATGGTGGCCTCTCCTTTCAAGCATACCGTGAAGATGAACCCGCTAAAGAAAAACGGCTCTTCGAATGACTGTCCTTTGAAGATCTCCGAGGAGCTCTTCAACACGAATTTTTTGGTCGAGAAGGAGTCGGAAAAATCCGTTAACTCCTCTCCCTGTTTTTTTGTTTCAGCGCTCCTATTACCTGTCATTTCTATTTGATGTTCGAACTGGTTGTGCGTACGCATGCGCATGTTGTATTTGTTATAGAAAGTAAAAATAGACGTGTACGCGAAAGCTGTGTTACAGCTAAAACAAGCATTGCCCGTTTTTTGTTTTGTCTGATATTGTTTCTTGTTTTTACTTGTCAATGCGTTAATGTCTGTTTAAAGGAAACGATACCGAACGAATTGGATAATCAGGGGTACATCGATTATTACTTCCTGGAAGCACTGAAGCGTAAAAGGGATTTAGAGGAATAGTTGCTAACGGGCTTAAAGAAGCAGGTTCTCATGAACAAGAGATTTTTTCTTTTTTATAGTGATGTTGCAAGCCATCAACAAGCCAAACCCGTGCGTGTTGGACGGCAGCAATAAATAGTGGGATAAACAGACCCTGTCCGAATCGTTAAAACCAGTGATAGATTTCCCAAAAAAATATAATATGCCTATCTTCGTGGGGTAATTTAGCGTGATATGCTGGTTGCCGATCCAGTCATCGGTAAACTGGTTATCCGATGTTATTGGTCTGTTTGAAAAGTATCAATGGTCATTAAAATAAAATTTTAATCAAAAGCGATATGGTGACAAAAAAAATGAACCTGTTAGCCATGATTTTCGGGCTGTTATTGTTCAATAACGCATGCGTGGAAAGCCGGGAAACAGAAGTAGGAAAATCAGATGAGTATTATGTGGCAGCCTATATATGGCCATCCTGCCACGATGACTCCCTAGGAAGAGCAAAATTATGGGCGGATGGAACCGGTGAGTGGGAAGTGATTAAAAAGGGCAACCCAAGGTACGATGGCCATTATCAGCCTCGCCAACCGCTCTGGGGATACGAGCTAGATAACGACCCGAAGGTGGTGGAGCGCTGGATTGACGTGGCCGTTGACCATGGCGTGAACGTGTTCGTGTATGACTGGTACTGGTACGAGGAGGGACCCTACCTGGAAAGCGCGCTGAACGATGGCTTTTTAAAAGCCAGGAATAACCATAAAATGCGGTTCTACATCATGTGGGCTAACCACGATGTAAAGCATAACTACTGGAACTACCACCGATACGGGGATGACGACTCCATCCTTTGGAATGCCAAGGTGGATTGGGAAAATTTCAAAATTATCGTCGACCGGGTAATTAATCAGTATTTTAAACAACCCAATTATTTTAAAATCGATGGTGAACCTGTTTTCTCTGTTTTTTGTGTCGATAAGCTGATGGAGAGTTTCGATTGGAACACCCAAAAAACACGCGAAGCACTCGATTACTTTCGGGAGGAGGTGAAAAAAGCGGGATTCCCGGGACTACATATTCAATGGAATCAAGGGGGTGGCTCCATCATGTCGGAAGAGGCCGCGGCACACTTCTCTAACCGAGTGAACGAAATGGGATTCAATAGCGTGGCCATGTACAACATGGGCGGAATGGCTGAAGATTACCTTCTCTACGGTGCCAACGCGAGGAAAATACGGGAGCAGATGGACGAAATAGTCGACGTTCCGGTTTTCCCCTGTGTCTCCATCGGTTGGGACGACACACCCCGATTTCCGGCGAAGGGTCAAAAAGATATCGTGCACTACCACAACACGCCTACCAGCTTCGCCACGTTGCTCTCTAAGGCGAAAGAGTACGCGGACCAACACCCGGATCAGCCCAAGTTGATCACGATCAACGCGTGGAACGAGTGGGTAGAGGGAAGCTACTTGCTCCCTGATATGCTCTACGGCTTTGAATACCTGGAGGCGGTGAAGGATGTGTTTATCGATAAGAAATATGACAGGTATTAGCGTGTAAGAAAAGCACTGGACAACATTATCGGGCAATCCTTTTTTTGATACCTTTGTCAGGTGAAAATAAAGGGGTTAAAGCACTAGGTAACTGTACAGGATAACGTGTCTCAAATAATAGTGAGAGAAATTTTGAATACAATAATAGAATAATCGTATGAAAATAAGGAGGTTGATAGGGAAGTTGATCTGTTCATTAATTTTTTTAAGCGTTTTAGGATGCGTTCAACTGGGTATCCCGTGGGTGGTTGAGCTCAAGTGTGAGCATATGTACGACCCCCTGGGGGTGAGCACGCAACAGCCACGGTTTAGCTGGATAAACTGGTCTGCTATCGAGGGAGCCCGACAAACCGCGTACCAACTGCTCGTGGCCACGAGCGCCGATGCGCTAACCGAAGAGAAGGCCGACCTCTGGAATTCCGGGAAGGTGCTCTCCCCGTCGAATCTCTTGATTGAATACCAGGGTGCACCCCTTCAATCCAGGGGGCTGCTCTATTGGAAGGTCCGCGTGTGGGACGGAGAGGACAACGTCTCAAAGTGGAGCAAGCCGGCTACCTTTAGCATCGGCATCCTGGAGGAGGGCGATTGGGAGGCTTCCTATATCGGCTACCCCTCGGAGAACGGGTTCCAACAGTGTCCCCAGTTCAGGAAGCTGTTTTCGGTGGGGAAGGTGGAGAAGGGCGATTCCTACCTGCTTCACGTCAACAGTCTGGGTTATCACGAGCTGTTCCTGAACGGGCAGCGGGTAGGCGATGAGGTACTCTCACCCGCCGTGTCTCAGTTTAACAAACGGTCGTTGATCAACAGCTATAACGTGACGCCATACCTCAAGGCCGGGGATAACGACCTGGTGATTTGGCTGGGCAGCGGCTGGTATTCAGAAGGGTTGCCGGGAGTAGTAGGCGAAGGGCCGATGGTGAGGGCCCAGCTGGAGAAAAACTCGGGTCAATCGACGGAGACGGTGGTTGTGACCAACGACAGCTGGCAGGCACGTAACAGCGAGTACAGACGCATCAGTAACTGGAGGTCGGGAAGGTACGGCGGGGAGGAGGTTACCGGTAACCTGGAGGCGACGACCCTCGCGTTTAAGGAGCCGGGAAAAGTGTCCTGGGGTAGGGCGACCGTCATCGAAGTACCCAAGTACGCGGTGACCCCCCAACGGGTTGAACCTAACCGGATCGTGGAGGAGATCTCTCCCTCAACAGTGCAGAAGTTGAACGACAGCACCTACCTGGTGGATATGGGAATCACCCTGGCTGGCTGGTTCGAGATCATCTTTCCCCCATTGAAAACGGGACAGCGGGTGGTGCTTGAGTACGCGGATCACCTGGACGAGAACGGGGAGTTGGCCCACCAGGGTCAGGTAGACCACTATATCGCGTCCGGAAATGGCATTGAGCTATTCAAAAACAGATTCAACTACCACGGCTTCAGGTACGTGAAGCTGTCGAACCTTCACGACTCCCCCAGCCTGGCTAATATAAGGGGTTACCTGATTCATACCGACTTTGAACATACCTCCAGCTTCGAGTGCTCCGATACCGACCTGAACCGTATTCACGATATGGTGGTGTATACGCTCCAGTGCCTCGGTTTAGGGGGCTACCTGGTGGACTGCCCGCAGATCGAACGGTTGGGTTACGGGGGAGACGGCAACGCGTCAACCGTTACGGCACAGACCATGTTTAACCTCGCCCCGATGTACAACAACTGGTTGGATGCCTGGATGGACGTGGTTCGGGAGGATGGGGGTATGCCACATACCGCCCCTAACCCGTACTCCGCTGGTGGAGGACCCTACTGGTGCGGTTTCATCATATCGGCATCGTGGCATACCTACCAGCATTATGGGGATATCCGTGTGTTGGAGAAATACTACCCGGTGATGCAGCAGTGGCTCGGGTACGTTGAGGCACATAGCGTGGACGGGTTGCTCAAACGTTGGCCCGACACGGATTACAGGGGATGGTACCTGGGGGATTGGGCCACGCCTGATGGCGTGGGGGATCCCAACCACCTGGACGAGCGGTCGGTCGACCTGGTGAACAACTGCTACCTCTCCATCTGTTTCAGCCAGATGGCGGATATAGCCGGTTACCTGAACCGGGAAGAGGATAAAGCACGCTACCTGGAGATGAAGAGGCAGCTGAATACGATCATTCACGATACCTTCTTTGATGAGGAGACGGGGTGCTACGCCACCGGATCGCAGATCGACCTTACCTTTCCACTCCTCGCTGATGTTGTACCCCAATCGCTGCGGGAAGAGGTGGTGAACACGCTGATAGAGCGAACGGAAAAGGAAGATAACGGACATCTCAACACCGGACTGGTAGGGATACCGATCATGATGGAGTGGGCGGCGAAAAACAACCAGCCGGAATTTATCTACTCCATGCTGAAGAAGAAGACGTACCCCGGGTATCTCTATATGCTCGAGAATGGCGCCACGACCACCTGGGAGCACTGGAACGGGGCCAGGAGCCGAATACATAACTGCTTCAACGGTGTGGGGCAGTGGTTTTACCAATCGGTAGGGGGTATCCGTCCCATCGATGGGAAGGTCGCGTACAGTGAAATATGCATCGACCCGCAGATACCGAGCGGGGTAACCTGGGCCAAAACGCGTGTCAAGACGCCCAATGGATGGGTAGGTCTCCACTGGGAGGTGATGGATAACCGGATGACCATGAACGTGGAGGTTCCCGTCGGCTCCATCGCCAAAGTAAAATGCCCGGACACGGTCACCGAGGTGACCGTGAACCAGCAGCCGCACGCTCTTTCAGGCGAGCCGGCGGGACTGGAGCTGGCGAGTGGGAAGTATACCGTGGAATATGTGTGGTAACAATATAATAGTAAAATCTTATGAATTACAGAACCCTGTTTTTTTCTTTGCTGCTCTGTTGCATTCAGTTCAGCAGCTACGCGCAAGTGACCGTTACGAACCTCAAGTGCGAGTACTTGGAGGATCCCGTGGGATTGGACGAAACCCGTCCCCGTTTCACGTGGCAGATGGAGTCGTCTGAACCTGGAAGCTACCAATCGGCTTACGAGCTGGTGGTGGGAACCATGGAGGCAGAGGTGGCCTCGGGTAGGGGCGATGTTTGGAAGTCGGGAGCGGTGGAAAGCTCCCTGATCCCCGCGGTTTACGCGGGCGAGGAATTAGAACCATTTACCCGCTACTTTTGGAGCGTACGGGTGAGAGATGAGGGGCAACAATGGTCCGACTGGGCATCACCCCGCTTCTTCGAGACCGGGATGATGGGACAATTTCGCTGGAAGGGGAAGTGGATTACCGACACGTACGATTTTAACGTGAAGCCGGCGGCCTACTTCCGAAGGGTCTTTAAAGCGGGTAAAACCATTGAATCGGCCCGGGCGTACATAGCGGTGGCGGGACTCTACGAGCTCACCATCAACGGGGAGCGGGTAGGGGATCACCGGTTAGATCCCAACTACACGCGATTCGACCGACGTACCCTGTACGTGACCTACGATGTTACGGATCACCTGCAACCAGGGGATAACGCGGTGGGCGTTCTGTTGGGGAACGGCTGGTACAACCACCAGTCCACGGCGGTATGGTACTTTGACCAAGCCCCATGGCGGGCGCGGCCTAAGTTTTGCCTAGACCTGCATGTGACCTATACCGATGGTACTAAAGAGATCATCGTGACGGATGGGCGGTGGCGGACGTCACCTAGCCCCGTTATCTTTAACAGTATCTATACGGCCGAGCATTACGATGCCCGAAAAGAGCAACCCGGGTGGGACACGCCCGGGTTCGAGGCGGAAGGGTGGTCAAACATTCAACTCACGGGAGCTCCTTCCAACAACATCGTGGCGCAAGCCTTACGTCCCATTCGCAACGTGAAAGAGTACCGGCCGGTGAGCCTCACGAGAATAGACGACCGGACATGGCTCTATGATTTCGGGCAAAACATGTCGGGTGTCACCCGGGTGAAAGTCAACGGTCCCGAAGGTACCACGGTTCGCTTGAAGCATGTGGAGCGACTCGATTCGAACGGGCGTGCCGATATGTCGAATATTGACATCCATTATCGGCCTACGGACGACTCGGACCCATTCCAAACAGATATTCTTATCCTGAGCGGCAAGAAGGAGGATGAGTTCATGCCCCGCTTCAATTACAAGGGGTTCCAGTACGTTGAGGTGACCGCCGATCAGCCATTGGAGCTGTCGGAAGAGAGCCTGACAGCTTATTTCATGCACAGCGATGTACCACCGATCGGGAAGATAGCCTCGTCCAATAACACCCTCGATAAGATTTGGCGGGCATCCAACGCATCCTACCTCTCAAACCTGTTTGGCTACCCCACCGATTGCCCGCATCGGGAGAAAAACGGCTGGACGGGCGATGCCCATAACGCCTCCGAAATGGGACTGTACAACTTCGACGGGATCACTGTCTACGAGAAGTGGTTGGCCGACCACCGGGATGAACAACAATCCAACGGGGTGCTACCGGCCATCATACCGACGAGCGGGTGGGGCTACCATTGGGCCAACGGGCCGGATTGGACCAGCACTATCGCCATCATCCCCTGGAACGTCTACCTTTTCTACGGCGATACGCGGTTGTTGGAGTTGTGCTATGACAATATCAAGCGGTACGTGGACTACATAGATGAGCAGTACCCCACGGGCATAGCCAATTGGGGGCTGGGCGACTGGTTGCCCGTTAAATCGGTGGCACCGATGGCGTACACGTCGAGCACTTACTTCTATATCGATGCGCTTATCCTGGCTAAAACGGCCAAGCTGTTCGGGAAAACGGCCGATTTTGAACGTTACTCGGCCCTGGCGGAGAAGATAAAGGCGGCCATCAACGAGAAGTACCTCGACTACGAAACCGGTATCTACGGTAGTGGCCTGCAAACCGAGTTGAGCGTGGCCCTGCACTGGGGAGTAGTTCCAGATGAGCTAAGGGGCAAGGTGGCCGACAACCTGGCACGACGCGTGGAGCAGGATGACAAGCATATCGATGTTGGGTCGCTCGGCTGTAAAACCATCCTAAACGCGTTGAGTGACAACGGGTACGCACAGCTGGCCTACGAGGTGGCGTCGCAAGAGACCTACCCGTCGTGGGGCTGGTGGATAGTGAACGGGTCTACCACCTTTCACGAGAACTGGCCGGTCGACGCGGGAACCGGTGACAGCTCGATGAATCATATCATGTTTGGCGAGATAAACGCCTGGTATTACAAAGCGTTGGGGGGTATCTTCCCTGACGAGGAGCAACCCGGGTTTAAACATATCATCCTGAAGCCCCACTTCGTTACGGGATTATCCCATTTCGAGGCTTCGCACGAAGGTCCCTACGGCTTTATCGTCTCCTCCTGGAAGAGGAAGGGCAAGGTGATCACGTACAACGTGACGGTTCCCACGAACAGTACCGCCACGCTGTACCTGAGCGGGAAGCGAATTAGGGAGAACAACCAATCTCTGGAGAAAAATCCGATGATCGGGGTGGAAGAGTCGGGACAGAACCAGTACAGGCTGAAGCTACAGTCGGGCTCTTACACCTTCTCCATCACGGTTTAATCTTTCAACTGTTTACCTATTTGCCTGAACTCAAAGGCCATCACGATACGGAAAATCCCGTAGACAAGCATGGATATACCCACGAGGGCGACGACGAATATGCCCTTGCTAAAGGTAGGGCTTAACAGGTATAGGAAAGAGAGGACGGTGCATAAGATGCCAAGGGCTAACGCCCATCCCCAGCCTTTTACTCCCAGCATCCGGAGCTGGGTGGATTCACCAATGCTCCATATGGAACGGAAAAGAATCCAAAACCCCACGAAGTAGACGAGGATGACGGTGATAGATGCGGTGGGCAGGGTAAAGAGCATAATACCTAGTAACAGTTCTAAAATCCCCGCGGCCAAGGTCCATCCCCAGCCATACAGGTAATCGCGGTTCGACACGGCGAAAATGATGTCCAAAATCCCACCCAGGATAAAGCCGATAACGAAAACGTACGTCAAGCCAACCAGGGAGGCACCGGGAGCAGCGAAACAAAATATTCCCATGATGATCGCGAGGATGCCCATGAGCAGTGAAATCCACCAGTTTTTTACTGCTCTCTTCATAGATTCAATAAAATACAACATAACGTCTTGATTTAATAGCAATTACTCTCTTATTACAAAGATCATCATTTCTTTTGTTTAGGTGGTGATGTAAATGTACTTGATTCTGTCCTTTACCTCTTTTTTTATGCCAGACTTGCCACCTTTTATTTATCTCGTGCCACCCGGTCCGTGTTGAAGTTCCACGAGAACTGTCAAGCTCCCGTGTAACGTTGGGGGATATGCATTGCCTGTTTAGAACCGCTGAAACGGTACAGTTGCTTATTCAGTTGTTCAGGGGTAGGAGGAGATGACCGTGAAATCTTCCATTAACCCGTAATCGATTAGGTTGTAATCACTTCCCGCTTTGTGCAGGTGTACGCCATCCCAATAGCCTGGCCCTGCTATGCCTTGGCTCAGGTTGTAGTGGGGACCCAACAGGTTTTTCAAGCTCCCGATCACCCTGACCTCTATCTTGTTGCTACCTTCCCTCACGTGGGGAGATAGATCAAAACGGTATGGTTTGCAGGCGATGATGCCCACTTTAGCGTCATTTACCCAGACCTCGACAAGCGTTCCCTTCCACTTCGTGAGTTGAAGCGTGTGGTACGCGGAGCTGTCCTCTATCACGTAATCCTTGCTGTAAGCTACATCCCACGAGTAGTAAGGTTGCCCCTGCTCTTTCCAACTGCCCAGTCGCAGCGTGGTGACAGGTTCCCTGAGGACCCATCCATGGGGTGCCGACTCCAGCGCGAAATCCCCCAAAAGGTACACCGGTGCAATCTCCGCGTAAATGCTCATTGGCTTCACGCTAAGCTCAACAACGTTTACCCCCATTTTCAGATACTCACCTATCTCGTACACGCCAAAGCGTGCGTCCAACCAGCTCTCATCGGGGAGGGGCGACACGGGCACGTTGTTGATCTTCACGCCCCATATATCCGGCTGTTCCGCCACGAGCCTGATACCCTTCTGATCAATCTCTCCTGCTACTGTGAAGTGGTAGGTAACCTTCACATCCCCCGTTTTGAAGGTGTCGCTCTCCACGATGGTCTGACGGTATTGAATGGCCGAACTCCATGGATTGTCTATGCCGAAATGCCTGTACAGCCCGTTGGCCGCCTCCACGGTATAGAGGTTTTTGTCGCCATAGCTATTTGTTAAAAAGGTGTCGTCGATAGCGACGCTGCAGAAATCGATGTTCAGCACGTTGGGTTGCAGCCTTTTGATATTGAGTGGCCCGGCGGCTTCCATCCGCACCCCCTGTGGCATACCTGTACTCTCATCATGGGTATGGATGTTACGCGACTTGGCCAGCCCTTTGCGTCCCTTTGCCATACCCGCTTTTGTCAGGAACCTATCCCGGCTGGTCGACGAACTAAACAGGATTAAACTCCCGGCCGGGGGCAAGCTGAACCCGGCTTCAAGGAACTCCCCTTTTCGTTCACAGGGGTAGTCGTAGAGATCGCCTGACATACCCTCTATCTCCATCAGTGATTCCCCCACGATGGATAGTGTGCCCGTCGCGGTATCGCTCAAGGATGAATTGACGAGGAAGAGCAACTCCCCATCATCATAACTCCTCCGGTGATGGTAGAGGTCATCGCTTTCCACGTTCAAGAAACGGAGCTTACTGTTTTGCGATAACGCGTCTATTATCTCCCCGAATAAAGCATCAGAATAGCTTTTGAGCAACGATGGGTTGTCCGCGAAAAAACGTTCTAACTCCGCGCTTTCTTGCCCATCCACCAAGGTGGGCTTTGAAAACGCGATCAGTTCCCCGCCGGTATTGATGAACTCTTTTAACAGCTTGAACGTTTCCCTGTTCAGGTTCTCGGTCATGGGGGGAATAATCACCTGACTGTATGCTCTTTTTCCAACTATGAACGAACCGTGCTTCACGCTTCCTTGGTCCTTAATGATGTTTTCGGATCCCAAGTCATACTCCACTTGGGCTTTTTCGAGCTTCGTGATGAAATGTTGAAAGTTGGAGCCAATCTCCATGACCTTCGGGTGCCCAGTCGAGTAGGAGTAGTAGAGCCACAAAGTGGTGGTGGGCTCCAGGATGAGCGTGCTGTTTACCTGCTCGCCCTGGCTCAGAAGTAAGGATAAACGTGCGAAGTAATCATTTAGCCACTTGTAGTTTGACCACCACGGCGAGAGGGAAGTGAATACCGGTGGATAGTCATATTTCCTTGCCCCCACGATGGTCATATGCGATAGGTGCTGATTCATGAAGTTGACGCCCAACGCGTACTCCCAGTCTCCCAACCTTTTTAAATCTTCAAAGGTAACATCCCAGCCACCACCTCCGTACGTCTCGCTGAGGGTACGGGTGTATCCCATTTGGTTGGCCACGCTGCTCAACTCTTTTACAGCCCTCACGTTGCCGAATTGGGCCTGCGGGTTCGAGTCGTTATACTGATTGAACAGCATGTCGATGGCGGGCATCTGATGCCACGCGTACATGGCCATGTTGTCCCCCCCGTGCGAAAGGTCGGGCCACCCATGTTCCCAGTAGTGCCCCGTCCAGCGCATATTTTTCTTCTCGGTATACGCGAACCAAGGTTTTGACCACCGATCGATAAAGAGTTGGGTCAACGTTCTCATGTAGTTGTGTCGGACCTGCTTGTAGTTTGCTTCCGTTTCATCGAGTAGGGGTAGGGTCGTTTTCAGGTCGTATCCCCACTGCTCCCGGAAGAGATCAAAGAGATCGGGTGTCCACCGTGTACCTCCCGGGCTAGCAACGTGCGGCTCATCCGTGAAAATACCTTTAATCGCGGTTCCTAACTTCTTCCCGAACTGCTTTTCGTACCCCGACATGGTCACATCGATGAACTTCTGCGTAACTCCGGGATACAACAAGTCGATGTAGGAGTAGCCTCCATGCCATTTAGAGCGCCCATGGTAGGTTTTCTTGTAGAGATAGAAGTCACCCTCCATCTCCTTGTAACGATCGCTCGATGAGGTGATATCGATGAAGGTATCGTCCTCCCGTTTCAGGCAAAGGAAGTACTCCTTCACGTTTTCCGGCAGCAGGTTCATTTTCTCAAGCCTCAACCCCTGTCCTTGATTATAGGATTCGGGCATTTGAGAGGGAACATGTCCCCCCGCGAATCCGCTCGGGTAGGAGTTCTCGTCGTATATCCAAATATCGAGTCCTAACCTCTCAGCTACCTCCAGGCTATACGCGTACAGGGCGAACCAATCTTCCGAGAGGTAGTCGGTTATCAGGCCAGGCCTTGGGTGAACGAAAGCTCCCCCGAAGCCTTGCTCCTTGAACTCGTTCAACATCCTGTCGATGTCCTCTTTCGTGACATCGGTGTTCCATACCCATAAGGGGGCTGAGCGAAACGATGCGGGAGGATCTTTCACCTCTTTCATCACCTTTTCGAACCTCATCTCCCGAGGTTGATCCGCTGAGGCATGAGCAATACCCTGTGAGACAAAAAGCGACAAGAGGACGAGAGCGATTTTATTTATGGATGCAGTTACGCTCTTCATCCATATCTGCGAAATGTTTTGGATTCTACTTTGCATAGGTTTGATATCTGTTGTGAACGTTGGGATGGCGTTTCGGGGGCGTTGGCTTCCGGTTTCGTTCATAGGTTTGATGTTTTTTGTGCACGCTGGAATGGCATACATCATGTTTACTGTATGTCAATCGGTTGATGATACACGGTGACAATATATTTTCCCGCACCCAGTTCAAAGCTTCCCTCCTTTACCCCTTTAACGGAGTTAGGGTCGAACGAGGGGTCAGACGGGGTAGTAATGGTGATTTCCTGATCCGGGTCTTTGTTAAGCTTGATTCGTGCGTTTGACTGTTGGGGAACTTCAAACTCATAGGTAATCTTGCTCTTATCTTTCACCCAGTTGGAAACAATGGTGCCGTAAGGTGAGCGGTAGTTCACCTTTACCTCGTTTAACCCTTCGGGCGTGTAAGGGGCGATGATAAATTCCTCGAAACCGGGACGTTGCAGGATGGGGCGTATGCCTCCCAACCACCTGTAGAACCATTCGGTTACGACACCAAACATAGGGTGACAATTGGAATAGACGTCGTCGCTCTCTTTCCATGTTTCCCAAATGGTGGTGGCACCCCTCGATATCATGTAGCCCCAGCCCGGAAACGCATCGCTGTTCACTATCTCGAACACCTTTTCGGGAGAGACATACCCCGAAAGAGCCTCCAGGATATATTTGGTTCCAAAGATACCGGTGATAAAGTGGCCGGCAGGTGCCTCTTCCACGGCCAACATGAGGGAGTCGGCGGCCCTCTCTACCTCCTCTTCAGGAATCACCTGGTGATACAGCAAGGTTGCGAACAGCGTCTGCTTGTTGATGGGTTCGGTCACCGGCTTATCCCAGAACTCCTCCTTCAGCCGTTTCCTTAGGGTGATGGCGAGTTGTCCGTACTCCCTTTCGGCTGAACGGTCATTCATGATCGAGGCGAAATGTTGCATGATCTCCGCGCACATCAAGTAATGGCTGGTTCCGATTAGCTGTACGGGGACGGGCAACAGGGATTCGTGATCCCCTAACCCGAAATCTACCAACCCCCCGGGGTGGAGACGATGCACTTTTTCCATCCATTTTTTGTTAACCGGGTACATCTCTTTAACCAATTCCCGATCGTTGTAATAAAGGAGTAGGTAGTACTGGGTGATCAGGAAAGCCGACTCCCAGCTTATCCCGCAATATTGAATGCCCACGAATGGAGCTGTATCCACGAAGACCGAGTCGTTGATGGCATCCATCCAGTCGTAGACCGTCTTCCTGTAGAGCGACTGCATGTTGAAGTTGTAAATAAACGACTCGCTTGTCGCGTTTAGGTCACCCCCGTAGCCAAATTTCTCCCGGGCCGGGCAGTCGGATTGAACGCTTTGCAGGTTGGATTTGAATGTCCTTCGCGTCGCATCTTGAATGGCGTTGAGCAAGCTGGAAGAGCTGTGAAAGCTGTTGTCCGCCTCCACGGCACTATGTAAGGCCAATCCGGTGATATCGCTTAAGGCGGGTGGCTCGGTTAACCCCGACACCTCCATGTAGCGAAACGTGTGGAAAGTAAATTCGGGTTGAACCCAAACTGGGTTTTTATCTTTCAGTATATAGGTATCGGTTTGCCAGGCGATATTCGGTGATCCGGGACCTCCCCTTCCACGCTGTTTAATTTGTCCGCAGACCGTTGTCAGGGGGTTTAAGCTCCCATCCGCGTGGACTCTTTCACCGAAGCGGAAAACAATCGAATCCCCGGGATTACCTGATAGCTTTACTCGGTAGGTTCCGGTGAAATTCACGCCCATGTCGACAATAAATGTCTCTTTCCCGGCGGCGTAAATATTTGTGGGGTTAATCTGTTCTGTGACCTGAATGGGCGGGAAAAAAGCTCTTTGTAGCTTACCTCCAGGACCGGTTGAAGACTGCGCTGTAGACCAGTTGGAATCATCAAAGCCGGGTAGATCCCATCCTTCGGCCTCGTGGTTGGCGTTGTATACCTCACCCAGGTAGACGTTGTTTTTCAGTATGGGACCAGGGGCAAACTTCCAGTTTTCATTGGTGCCTACCTCTACCTTTTCTCCGTTTTCATACCGTAAAACCAATTTAGCCAGGAAGACCGGTCGCCCGACATGCAACGCTTCGCGGAGGTTCCGGTGTCCCCACATTCTCAGGGGCAAAGGGTTGTAAAATCCGTTGCCTAGTACCACTCCCACGCAATTTACCCCTTCGTTAAGCAGATCGGACAGGTCGTACTCGGTGTAATATACCCGTTTACTTGTATCGGTCCACGCGGGATCCAGGTAATTCAGGCCCACCCTTTTCCCGTTGATGGTCGTCTTGTAATAGCCGGCAGCCGTGATGAACAACGTCGCGGATTCAAGTTTTTCCTCTACTTGAAATTCTTTCCTAAACATGGGAGCCGGGTCATCGCCATAAAAAAGCGAATCGTCGGCAAAGGGAACTTTCCCATCCCCAATCCAGTAAATAGATGAGGAGGGTTCTAGTTCAACGATATCGGCCTTTTTTTTACCAGTGCAGCATAGGAAAGGGATAGCCAGCACCGCGGCAATCACTATTTTCTTCACGCTTTTATCTTTCATTGTGAAACCTGGGTTGACAGTTTTACAAATCCATGGAATCATTGAAGTCATGTTGTCACCATTGTTTAAAGACCTGGCTTGACTTCTGTTTCTCGTTTTAGCAGTAAGCAAGCACTCTCACCTAACTACTTGTAGTGGAGTATAAGTGAACTACGTGGCTCTTTTAGCGTGAGTTGTAGCCCCTCCCTCAGTTCGTCTCCCGTTTTCTGGAAGCTTTCCCTCGAATCCCTATCCGTGAGTTTGTAGGTTTTCCCCGCCTGCAGACCGGACAGGTGTACCGTGATCTGCTCTTCCGGGGCTAGGTCTCTTCGGAAGGCCACGATGACGCCCGTGTCATCATCCTGCTTGTGCAGCTGGTAGGCCAGCCAGATGTCATCGGTCGTTATATCTTCATGCGGGGTCAGCGGGTAGAAGTCCTCGTAGAAATAGGGACGTAACTCTCTGAACTCCTGGTAGCAGCGCTGCATCTCCGTGAACGAGGAGGAGGCGTCTGTTATCTTCCAGTTGAAAATGACGGAGGTGCCCAGGCTAGAGCGGAACGTGAAGCGGTCGCTTTTTTGCACGCCCGTACCGGTTAGGGGCAGGAAGAAGCTGAGCCCGTAGGTATGTGTCTGGTAGCCGATGGGTTCCCCGTACGTGTAATCAGTTCTCCACATGGGGGCGCTGCGTTTCATCGTCTCGAAATCGAGGCGTCGACCACCGCTTGAGCAGTTGTCAATGAGGGCCTCCGGAAATCGCCCCAGGAGGTAATCCCAGAACGCGTATAGTCCCTCAATATGGCGTATCTCGCGTATCCCGGTGCGCCCGGGCTCGTCGTTCTCCTTCCAGAAGTTATCGGCCCTCATGTTGAAATCTTGCCGATAGTAGTCGATGCCATTTTCTTCCATGAAGTCGCCGATGTATTGGCAGAACCACTTTAATGCTTCCGGGTTGCCCAGGTCGAACAGGTAAGAGCTGCTTCCTTCTGCGTCGAGCATCCACTCTTTGCGCTCCCTTCCCCATTTTGAATCCTTGACTACCCTCTCCGGTTCAAACCAGACCATGAACTTGGCACCGACCTGGTGTATGGCGTCGGAGATTGGCTTCAGTCCACCGGGGAACCTCTCTTGATCCACCTCCCAATTCCCGACGGTGTTTGCCCAGTTTCGGTTGTTTTCCACTTCATCTGCGTGCTCATACCACCCGGCATCCAGCCAGAACACTTCGGGGATTAGCTTGAACCGCTTGTACCGGTTGATCATGGCCAGGGCGTAGTCGGTGGTGAGGCAGGTGTACTCGTTACAGGGGTGTGGGTCCCCGTAATTGAAGCTGCTGGAAATAGGGTACACGGCAGGTTTCTCGTTTATTTTTGGGGCTTGCTGGTGAATCATGAATCTCCGGAAGGTGTTGTGGCCTACCATGCGGTCTGGATGGTTCCAAAACAGCAGGCATACGCTGGGTTGCCGAATGGATTCACCGGGACGTAGGTAAGTGTCCAACCATTTCATGCCCGAGTGGATGGTCAGCCCCTCGCCGCTGTTCTTGTTGAAGCAGGCGTACCAGGTGCCCGTCCATCCCACGGCCAGCATGGCACCCTGTCCCGTTTGGGATGTCACGTTAAAGAATGGGAAAGCGTGATCGGAAGAGCGTCCGTTCAGTGGAGCAATTTCGAGGCTTTCGCCCGGTGCGAATGTTTTTTCCCGGGGATTGAAATCGGCCCGCGAGGCTGAACTCCCGTTCGCGTAATGGAGCGTGACCTCGTTATTGGCCCCGTACCTCCAGTCGACGTCCATCACTTTTACCTCACGAATGGAGGGAGTGTTGGTGCTTGATGTATTGGTGAAGCGGAGCACCCATTCTACCGCGTTATAGTCGGGGTAGTACTTCAGGTCGCACTCCACGTTCAGTCCCATTTTTTCATCGCTCCACCTGTAGAGGTTGTGCATCGCTCCCTCGTGTAGGGTAGTTCCCTTCTGCGACGTAAACTTCCACCTTTTGATAAACTGGCTCGAATGCACGTCGTTGTAAACGAACGAGAAAGGGGGCAGCTGCCCTTTTTTAAAGTGACGGTTGACCCAATCGCTTACTTTTACCTCTTTTTTACCGAATGCCGAAGCGGCTTGTCCGTACGAGGGGAGGGCCATCGCTGTCATCATGGCCATCATGGTCACTAAAAGGGCCACGTAAAGTATACTGTTTTTTTTCATCATATAGAAAGTTTGGGTTACTCTATCGGCATGATTTCCGCACTGCTCATGTTTTCGATTTCCACCTTGAATGCCTTAGGTGCTTCTATCTTGTAGCGGAGGGTGTTGTTTGTCCGGCGCCATTCCAGCTTGATCACCTCATCACTTACCGGCATAGAGCCACTGCAATGTTCCAGGTCGATGTCAGTGAACCTGATCGTGATTTTTTTCTTCACGCGGTCAACCTCTTTGATTCCCAGTACGTCCCTGTATAAGACCTGTCCTATGAAAGAGGCGAAACCGTGGTTGCAGCTCGCGTGGCTATGCATGTTCTCCCACAGCGTACCTGTCAGGTAGGCCATCGAGTAGAAGTAATCCTGGATTTCAGATAGAAGTTGGCTTTGTAGGTTGTAGCGCGACAGGATATCCATCCGCAAGTAGTTCCCAACAAAAGCGTTTGCGCGGAACACGGTGGGGTGGGTCACCTGGTCGTCGCGGTTAGGCCCGAAATCGTTCACGATCTTGTTCCATAACTCGGGGTGCGACTCGGGAGTGGCCATGTTGAAGAAGAACGCGTAATATTGGCATGCCTCCGTGGTATTGTTCGTGATGGTCAGCTCCCCGTTCTCTCCCCTGATGGCGTTGTCCACGAAGAACTCCCCGTTGTAGGATTGACGTAGCACGGCTTCCCGCACGTTGTCCGATTTCTTTAACCAGTCGCCGTTGCCGTAGAGTCGCCCGGCGCACTTCAGTGCCACACTGTAGAGCATGTTGGAGGGGTAGTTCACATCCTGCACGAAGTCGTTGGCCTTAGACCATTCGACGAAGACCCAACTCTCCAGCTTTTCAAGCAGGCCCTCCTCATTTTCCAGGTTGGCGAAGTAGGCTAGCAGGTTGGTAACGCGGGGCTTTAGTTGTGCCACCAATCGGGGATCACCCCCGTTGCGCGCGTAGTTATCGAGTTGCACGATGAACCAGAGCGACCAGTTGGGAATAAATGTGCCATCGTTATGATCGGCCGGGTAACACATGGGGATCATCCCGTCGGGGAGGAACTCGAATCGTTCCGGCAGGGCGTAGTTCTCCAGAAAGTTATCAGAAACGACGGTTTTCCCAGTGAACACTCTCTCCGTGATAGAGCTGAAGTAGCTGTCGCACAACCAACCCGCACGTTCGCGGGAGGGGCAGTCCATGAAAACATCCACCGCGTTTTGACGAAATGTCTGCTTCGCCGCTTCGAAAATCTTGTTCAGCTTGTCGTTGCTGCACGTGAACCAGGCATCCTCGTTGTTCGGGTAGGAAAATTCCCGCAGGTAGAGCTTTTCAACGTCGACCGTTCCATCCAGCACCATGAGCTTAAGGTACCGGAAGGTGTACGACTCCAATGTCTCGATATCGTACGCGCCTGGTTGCAACTCGTACACGATGTGGTTGCAGATATCGCTTTGTCGCTGCTTGGTCTTCACATCGCCATCGGTTAGAAGCTCATCAAAATAGAACATGATCCTCGTAGGCTCAGTGCATTGAACCCGCGCCCCGATGAAACCGGAGAGGTTGGTGCCGAAGTCGTACAGGTTGAACTCTCCCTTTTTCAGGGAGGCAACGCTTGACGGCGCGTACGGCTCGTTGACTGCTTCCTGTGAGCTGGTCACGATCTCCTGTATCTCTTGCGAAACGGGGTATACCTCCAGCTCCGCCTCGGTGTAACCTTTGAGCTTGTCGCTTATCGACGCCAAAGAGCGGTCCTTGTGGTACCTTTCCGGGGTGACTTTCGTGATGTTCCCCTTGGAGTGGAGGGCCACTGGCTCTTGCACGTTGAACGTGGGCATAGCCACGTGGCGGGGGAGGAGAGACACGGGTGGATACATGGCTAACTGTACTGTTTCAACCGGCACGTCAGATGCCGTGCGCCACTGGTCATACCCTTCCGACAGTCGGTAGTATTCCGTGAAAGGACGTTGAAAACTGTACCGTTCCACCTTTTGGAGTCGCTCTTTGATTTGAAACGCCTCGAAATCACCCCCCGACCCGGTTGCCCGTACCACCTGCCCGTCCAGGCTCAGCTCGGCCAGGAGGAACGAGGGTTGGTCGAGGGTGTAGTAGGAGTTCACGTTGTACCCCGCCACCTCGATGGCGAGGATGTTTTCACCCTCCTGGATGATATCGCTCACGGGGAACTCGTCGACGCGGTAATACCCGTGGGCAGCTCTAGCGGGGCCTGAGCCGATAAATTGGCCGTTGAGGTAGATCCGGTAGAGGGTAGCCGCCGCGACTTTCACTCGGGCTTCTTGCCCTTTCTCCGCGGTAAAACTGGCCCTGAATCCCAGGTTCAGGTTCATCTCCTTCTCACGCCCTTCCGCCCAAACCGGGACGGCTTTCTCAAACCGGGCGGTTTCCTTTTCCAAGGAAGAGGGGGTGCACCCCAAGGTGAAGAAGAGAACAACGCTTGCCAGGATAGCGGTCTGTTGTAACTGTTTCATATTCTGTCGATATAAATTGATTGTGCTTTCGCTCACTGTTTCATGACTGTTCCGTGACTGCTTTTGTTTCTGTTACTTTTTTTGTTGTCACTTTTTGTTGTCACTTTTTGTTGTCACTTTTTGTTGTCACTTTTTGTTGTCACTTTTAACGGTGTAAATCTTGGTGGAACTCGATGGTCGGTTTCACTCTTTCACCGTAAACCGGTACTCGCCGGGGAGCAGTTTCATGCGGATTATACCCGTTTTGTTTCCTTTTTCCCTTTCAATCCTGCTATCCTTGTCATTCCTTTTTTCTCCTCCGTTACTTTCGAGCAGCTGAATATAGGGGGATGACGCAATGGGTTTGTTTCCCTCTTTGACCTTTTCGAGGTCGCTCGCGGGCAAATAGAGCGTGGCGGTGGTGTTGGCCGGTACTTTGAAGCGATAACGGTGCACGCCACGGTCTGGGTCCACTTCCCACTCGCTTTCAATGCGCCCATACATGGAGTCGTAATGCCCTTTGGCCCACGTTATCCCTCCCGTGGGATCGGGTTCGGGCTTGAGGACAAACCGTTTGAATCCCGGGCAGGTCTCATCCCGCTTAATTCCTAACGAGTGATTGTACATCCACGATCCGATAGCCCCGAAGGCGTAGTGGTTGAACGAGTTCATGGAGTTGTTCCCGCCAAAACCCTCCTCTTTCGTGTAGGAGTTAAGTCTTTCCCAAATGGTGGTGGCCCCTTGGTCTACCGAGTAGAGCCATGATGGGTAGCTGGTCTGTTGGAGAATTCGGTAGGCGGTTTCGCTATACCCTTGATCAGACAGCACCCGGTTGATCCACGCGGTGGCAATAATGCCGGTCATCAGCGAGTAGGGAGCGAACGCTGCGCCGCCGCTTCTTGGGCTTTCGTTCTCTATGCGCGTGATGAGGTTCGTTGTGAATCGCTCCTTGATCTCCTCGTCGCAGATGTCAAACGCGAGTGGCAGCACGTACGAGGTCTGCGTATCAATCACATCCCCTTTCCGTTGTGGATTCCTGAACCCCGAGTGGATGGTTTTCCCTGTCTCCCGGTCTATATAGGTTTGGTTGAAGAAGCTTTTTCGCTCCCCGTGTAATTGGAGGAACCGTGCCGCGTCATCCGGCTTGTTCAAAAGGGTTGCCACGCGGTGCATTAATTCCAGGTCATATATAAAGTAGGCCTCCCAGAGCAAAGAGTTGTCGTTTTTCTCCTGCTCGGGTCCCAGCCAGTCGCCCAGGTTTCCCTCGGTGAGCACGCCCGTTTCGGGGTCGATGTACGCCACCAGGTATTCGATGTAGGCTTTCATCGCGTCGTAGTGCTCTGCCAGCAACCGGGTATCTCGATACTGCATGTAGCTTTCCCATGGCACGGTAATCCCGGCGCTGCCCCACAGGATACTACCAAACCCACCACCCACGGGTGCCACATCGGAAAACCGCCCATCTTCCCGTTGTGTGTCACGCATGGCCAGCATGTGCCGTCTCAGGAATTGCGGAAGGTTGGCCATATAGGTGGCCGTGCGGGAGAAGGCCGATAAATCGCCGTTCCAGCCCATGCGCTCGTTGCGTTGAGGGCAGTCGGTAGGGATTGACAGGAAGTTGCCGAAGATGGTCCAGGTGATATTCCTCCACAGTTTGTTCACTTTTTGGTGGGACGTTTCGTAGGCGGAAGTCAGTTCGTGGATAGAGCTTAGCACTTCGCCCTTCACCGCATGTAGCGGCAGTGGCTTCTCTATTCCCGTGATTTCGATGTAGCGGTAGCCGTGAAAGGTGAAACGGGGCTGGATTACTTCATTGCCCCCCTTGGTGATATAGGTGTCCTGTGCCAGTGCCCCACGGATGTTCTCGAGCATGATCATCCCGTTGTTTTCCCGGAACTCCGGGAGATCGGGGTAGGTCACCTCGGCAAAGCGAAGCTTGATCTCTTTGCCCGCCGTCTCTCCCGAAAGGGTAATACGTGGTACACCCACCATGTTTTGTCCCATGTCGTACACGTATACGCCCGGGCGGACCTCCTCAACGGCGATCGCGGTCAACTCATCGATCTTTTTGACGGTTTGGCCGTACTGCCCAATCAGTTTTAGCGCGGAGAAGTCGTTCACGGCGGGCATCCTGTTCTGCTCTATCATTTGGTCGTGGGTGATTACTCCTTCTGGGTTTACCTCCCTGGCTTTTTCCCAACCAGAGGGGTCGTACGAGGCTTCTGCCCACCCCTCGATCGCGGTCTCTTTCCGGGCGTCGTACACCTCCCCTTGAAATATACTACTGTAGGTTATCGGCCCATCGTTGAAGTAGTACCACGTGTTGGGATCGGTTACTACCGTCTCTTCCGTCCCGTCGGCGTAGGTGATGACCAGCTTGGCCAGGAGCGACTGGCAGTCGCCAAACAGGTTCCAAAGGTACCCCATGTAGGTGATAGAGCCGCTCCACCACCCTTCACCCAAGATGGCCCCCATGGCGTTTAGCCCCGGTTGCACGAACTCCGTTACGTCGTACGTTTGGTACATATGGTGCTTGTTGTATTGCGTCAATCCCGGATTGAAGTAGTCGTCGCCAACCCGCCTGCCGTTCATGTACACCTCGTAGATGCCCCTTGAGGTAACGTAGAGGCGTGCCTTTTCGATCGGTTCCCGCCGCGATGAAAAGGTGGTGCGGAGCATGGGCATCGCGTTTCTCCCCGTGTTAGCGGTGGTGAACGTGCCGGTCTCACCACCCGAGATTTTATAGGCGTTGTCTGCGATGGAAAACAGTAGGTTGTTTGGTACCCGGTAGTTGCGCACTTCCACCTGGGAGAACGTGGCCGATTGCCCTGGTTGAGCCGTGAACCCAATCTCGCAAAGGTGCGGAAAGCAGATGTAGTCCCCGCTGTCACCTATCGGGTTGATAACCACTGATCCCAGCCTGTTGGTGTTTCCTTTATCGCCCAGGTGGAACTCGGTTACGCTATACGTGGCTTTCAAGGTTATCTTATGGGGGTCGTACCTGTTCTGCTTGTTGATAAGGGAAGTTGGAATGGACAATCGTCGTAACGGGGTCTCCCGGCTGTCTCCCGGCGCGTACCCTACACGGTAGACGTTCAAGTAGGCGGGTTCCCCGTTATCCAGTCCCGATATATCCAGTTCTACCTCTACGTACGATGCGTCTTTTTCGTTCTGAAGGTTGTAGATATTCAGGTTTTTATTCATTAGCCGGGGGTCGTTGGCACCGTAAATGAACCCCGCTTTCGTGGAGCCGCTCTCCCTGTCCAGCTGGATGGTGTAATGGATATTGAACGTGTGGAAGTAGTCGGGATAGAGCACCCGATCGTCGTCACCGCCCCCGATCCATTTCGCACCGGCCCATGCCGCTATCGAGGGATCCATCAAGCCCGTCTCGAACCAGGATTCGGCAGACAACGGCTTCTCTTCCCGACTTCCCGTGTTTGTTTGCCCGGCATTTTGTTTCCCCGTATTTTGGCTCCAGACGTTTACCTTCCAGTGGTAGCGCGTGGTGGGATGCAGCGCTTCACCGGCATACTCGATATTCAAGGAGCGGTCGTCCTCGATGGTTCCACTATCCCATACTTCCTGCCCCGTTTCGTCCGTGACTACGATACGGTAGGCCCGTTGAGATATACCCGGTTGTCGGGAGTTCATTTGCCAGCTAAAGCGTGGTTTCTCGACATCGATGCCTAATGGGGTCTCCTCGTACTCTACTTTCAGAGAATCGAGCCGGGTGGGAGAGCAGGCAATCGCTCCCAGCAGGAAAAACAGGATTGTTATTGGCAAAATAACCCTGTTAACCGTTTTCATGTAAATCTTCGACACTATTATCATTGTTTTCAGGTTCTTAATTTTTGGTCACATTAAGTTGTTGTTTTTTTGCTCTTATTTTGCCGAACGTGGCAAATAATCTATTCATGTGAATTATTGTAGGGACGTATCACGCGGATCTTGCCTTACTCAACCCATTGAAAGTGGTACTTCCAGTGGTTTGTCCATTCCTATCATCCAGTTTAGCACCGTGAGCTTTTTGCACCTTTCCGCGCGGTAGAGTTGCTGTTTTTGGTTTTGGTGCAGGTTGATGGCTACTCCCCCGCTTGACACGGTGATGGGGAGTGAGCTCTTGTTGGTCAGTTCCAGCGTACCCGGGGAGATGGATTTCATCTCGACTGACGCGTTGAACAGTTCCGGCAACCAAGGGTCACGTCCCCACAGCATATGGGCTGCCCAGGCGATGGTGCGTTTCGCGAATAGCGCTTCACGTATACTTTCCAGCGTTCGATCCTTGGCCAGTACCAGTGTGATGGGTCGTGCCGGGTTATGTATCCCGTATTGGCTCAGTTCGGAAGGGTGGATATCACTATTGGCGAAGAGGGCCAGGTCACGCTCGTTGCACCAGTCCAAAACCACCGGGTAGTACTCGGTACCGTTAAATATCTCGATCCCGTGTATCCACCCTTTCTTGTATGTCTCTTCGTGCTCTTTGGTGAACCGTAGCGGTGAGCCTTGCTCTATGCCCCCATATTGCGGTGCTTGCCATCCGGGGTGATCCCAGATTACGAACCCTCCTTGGTCAACGGCTATTTGTAACATTTTCTTCCAGTCGTCTACCGCGGCCGAGATGGGGTTAACATCTTGGGTGAAGAGGACGTTGAAATGGCCGGGAGGCATATGGGATTTGGTAATTTCCGTACCGGGTACCAACAAGAGATTATTTCGTTCGGCCTCCGGTTTCGCGATCTCGTACGATAAGTTGTGGTTTAACCCCTGCTCGTCATTTATCTTCCAACGTCCCACGGTACTGAAAAAGGGGCGCACCTCGATGTGGTCAGTTATCGAGATAACATCCAGCCCGTTTTGCACGGCTTCGTTCACCCTATCTGCCGGCATCACTTGTCCATCGGAGAAGAGCGTGTGTATGTGGAAGTCGCCTTTCAACACCTTGAACCCCGCGGTATCGGGGATGGTGATCTCTCTCGGTCGGATTGATGGTATATTCATGGCGGAACGGGCATTTACCGTGAAAGTGTCTACCGGTTTGTTCGATACGGGGTCATTGGATAGGCGAGCATGTATCCTTGTGTTCCGTCCCGTGATGGAACCAGGTGTTAGGGCAATTGCGGCTCCCGCGGCGGCTGTTTTTTTCAAGAACTCTCTACGACTTGTCATGTTGTTTTTGTTTATGGGTTATTAGTTGATTTTCTTAATTGATATGCTCCGATAAGTTGGGGCGTAACCGGGTAAAATGGCGTTAATAGTTGACTCTCTTGATCGTTACAGGTCCGAGTAACCCCGAAGGTTGCAGCGGGCTGTTTTTATTGTACGGGTTCACGAGGGACCACGTCTCTCGTTTCGCTTTCGGCAGGTTCAAATCGCCGATCACCCGGTTCATCCAGTTGTTCACCACGGTGACTTCCAGTTGATTCTCTCCCGCTTGTACCTGCTCGGTGATGTTCACCCTGTAGGGGGGCGTCCAGGCACCACCGGCGTATACACCATTAACTCGTACCTTGGCCATGGCGGTCAGGTTTCCCAGGTCCAACCATATGGTTTCCCCTTCCCGCTTTTCGGGGAGGGTGAATGGAGTCACGTAGGCTGCTTCACCGGAGTAGTACTTAACCCGTTCATCGCTTGAGGTAGTCCAGTCCTGCAGCGCTTGGAAGGTAACGGGCTCGCTTGGTCCCCTCCTTGAGGGGTCGAACTGCACTTTCCATGGTCCTTGTAGCTCTTCCACGACCTCCTCTTCCGGGTAGTTATCGAATAGGTTCATAGAGGGGATCGATGTTGCCTTGTCACGGAATACCACGAATGCACTTTCGTACGGTGCGAGTCTCATCGGCACCGCGGTCGTTTCGCCCTTCTGTTCGTAGGCAGGCAGTGGTCGTATCGATCCATCGATAGCATTCCACAGCTCGGGTTGCTTTCCGGTGACCCTAAACTCCGGTTGAATCTCTTTCACCTCATTGGCTTGGTTGGAGACAAAGTAGATATCGATTCCCTCCAACGCCCGGTGTCCGTAGTGGATGGAGTTGTCTTCCGGCAGCTTACAGTCGGGGATGCAGCGGATCAGTTGGAACGCCTCTTCCAGGGTGAGTCCGCTCATGATCCTCCCTTTTCCGTAGCGGGCCTCTTTCCTGTTCACGCCGTCCACTCCCGCCCAGAGTTCGGCCGCCATCTCCTGTACCCGTTGGTCTGCTTCAGGCTGGTTCTGTAGGCTCGGGGAGCGGGTGGGTGCGGGACCGAGCACGTTAGCTCCCTTGTTTACCAGCTCCTTGATCTTCTCGAGCAGTTCGGGCCGCATCGTCTCCTGCTTGGGCAGCACGAGCAGTTTGTACCGGGTGCCGTGCGGCAAGGTAAGCATCCTGTCCTTCACGTACATATCCCGTGTGATTACCTCGGCGTTGATATAGTCGAACTGGTAGCCGATGGGCAGTGGCGGATCGGTTACCCCCGTCATCTTCGGTGTATCTTCCCCGATAAAGTAGGCCACGTCGGCCACGTTCAACCCCTGCTGGAGCATGAAGTTGGACCGCTTCAGGTAGCTTGTAAAGAGATCCAGTTGCGAGAACCAGGTGTTCTTACGGTCGAACTCGTTGCCAAACCAGGCGTTCACGCCCGGGTTCCTCTCCTCGTAGGGCTGCATGATAAAGACGTGCAGCAGGGTGTTATTGATCCCCTCGGCGAAGAAACGGTCGGTACGTTGCTTCATCATGGCTGGGTGGCGCGAATAAGCAGGCCCCCCGGAGGTGTTCGACTCGGCCGATATCTTGGTTTTGCCGTAGATATGGCCAGCCGAGGTGGCTGCCCGGTTCTCGATATCACCAAGGTCTCCTTCACTCCAGTACTCTCCTGACACCTCGTCTGATTGTCCTCCATACATGAGGAACTCGCCGGGAAAGCCCCAGTGGCCGTAGTTTTCCAGCCAGGTGGTGAGCCCGTGTTGATGGCTCACCTCCCTGAGTCCCCCCACGTAGTCGTAGGCCACCTTATCGGCCACCATACGCCGCACGTCCCACAGGAAAGCGTCGGATGCGCGCTGGCTGTTGACAACGAACCCCTGGTACACCGGGAGGTACGGGAAGGGGTTGTACCCGTATCGCTCTTGAAACTCTTCCAGGAATCCATCGGTGATGTTTTGTCCCCCCGTCTCGTAGCTATCCTGCACGACCACTTTGAACGATCTCCTATCTTTTTCGGGAATCTTCCTTAATATCTCCCCGAGGAACCTGTCGAAGTGCTCTTTCACCCACTCCTTGCTCATCTTATCCACTTCGAGGCCCGTTGCTTCCGGTGAGGCTGGACTGTTGGTGACAAGGGTGGGGGCCATTCCCAGGCGTAGGATGGTCCACTCCCCCTCGGGCACGTTCCAGGTGAGCACGCCGTTTTCATCGAGTTGACTTGTAAGGTCGATCACCTCCTCGCACTGGAGCACGAGTGTCTGATCGCTCGGTTCGGGTTGCTCCCTCCAGAGGTAGTCACCCCAGTAGGGGAGGGGTGTAGGGTGCATCTTGGCCAGCGTCTTTTCGCTATACCTCTCCAGCCTTGGGACAGCGCTTAACAGCACCTCGGTCAGCCCGGCCGATGGCTGGACGTTGCTCAGGGTTAGCTTGAACTCCGTTGCGGTGACTTCCGGGAGGGTGATGACCACCGGCGCGTAGGGATCGAACCCCACGTTCAAGGCAGTGTTGGAACGGTTGACCTCGAACTCGGCCACGGTTGTATATTCGCCGATCTCCTGCTTCGCCTCGAGAGAGGCTCTTGCATGCAGGGGCGATTCGGCAATTTGCAGGGTAAGGCTTCTTGCGGTAAAGGGCTTTTCCGTTTTGAAAAGCAGTTGGAACTCCCCATCGGCGGGGAAGGTTATGCCCGTGCGGTTATCCCGGTCCGTGATTTTCGAGAGCCCTGCTACGGATGGGTTCGACAGGATGGATGCATTCAAATGGCTCAGCCTATGGGAGTCGTCCCCCGGTGAGGGGAAGGCGACGACCTTCACATCCTGAAACTCATCGGTAGGTTGTGGCAGGGCCTGCTTAAATTCTTGTGCTCCTTGCACGGTCACCTGGGAAGAGGCCAGGTACCTCATCGCCTCCTCCGGCTTGATCCACGGTCCCCCCGATTGGCTCCACCCGGGGGAGTTGAATATCCCAATCTCGATGTCGAGTTCGGTGGCCGTTTTTAACGCGAGGTGCAGGATTTCCCACCACTCGTCGCTAAACATTTTCACATCGCCGTAGGGGAGCTCATTGATACCGATGTTACCAATAAAGGCGCGATTAATCCCCGCCTCCCTCATGGCGTGGAGGTCTTTAACCACTCCCTCTTTGGAGATGTGGTCCGATATCCAGTACCAGTAAACGCCGGTCTGGATGGAGTCGGGTGGCGTGACGAACCCGCTCTCCAGCGCGGCTGATAACTCCTTAGTAGGGAGCTTGGACGATGGCGTACAGGATACGCCCAAGATCAGAAAGACTACCCCTACGAAAAGGGTTGCCCGTAGAGATAGGGAATGTGCTGTTTTTTTCATTGTCATGTAGTTGTATATTCGTATGGAATAATCATTCACTAAAGTTAGACTATTTCTCGCCACGGCATACTCCAAGTAAACTTGTCCTCTGCTCGTTTGGCTTAACGAAATAGTTCCCAAGGGTGTTTAATGATTATTGTAATCATGTTGCTTTCGTGGTATCCAGGTACAGACATGCATACCGTTATTCCAGTTGTCGATGGAGAGTTGGATGTAGTCGTCCAGGTAACCCTCCAACCGGACGGAGTGGGGTGGCAGGGGCACGAGCTGGTCGTTCACCTTGTTCTGCACGCCGGTTTGGCATGCCACGTGTGTCATCAGGAGGAACAGACCTAGTATTCCATTTACGATAAGTCGTTTTTTGTTCTTCATTCTGCATTAATGTATGGCCTTCATGATCTCACTCCAGTCTTTAATCCCTATCAGGGTTTTGTATTGGTCAAACACGGTGTCTTCCTCATCCGTGTCGCCAGCCTTGTAGGCATGCCACACCGGCTTGGCTCCTCCCGGGTCTGTCTCGTCATCCGGGAACTTTCGCAACCCTATCTTCAAGCCAAATTCATGGCGGTTATCGATCCAGTTGTGCCATTGGATACCGTCTATCCCGTCCAGCTTGCTCAGTTTCTTCCACGCGTAGGCAAAGCCGGCTGCTTGCTCTTTCAAATCCTGTTCACCGTAAGTCCTGGAGTTGGTCCCGTTTTCAGAGAGCCACAAGGTGCGCTTGGTCGCTCCCAGGTATTGGTTTCCCGGTTGTTTTATCCAGTGGTCGATCACTTCCAGGTTTTTGAAGGTAACCAGCTGGCTCGCGGTGCTGAATGTCGCTTTTGTATCGAGCCACGTTTTGGGCTCGTTCAAATCCTGCGGGTAGGGGTGGTAGGCGACGCCCCACGGGAAGTCGCCCTCTACCTGACTGAATGAGACCAGGTTCTCCAGAAGCTCTTTTGAAGCGTAAAGTTCCACCGGCTCGGTCCACGAATGGGTATAGGAGCCCATCACCTCGCTGTGTCCGTCATAGGCACGTGAAATGTTATGGCACATCCTCATCGATTTGATATAGGTGTCGAGATAGACCATCATCGGTTTCCTTCCCATGTTGGTCCAGGTGAGTCCAGCATCCACTTCGTTGTGCATGATCCATTTGTGGATTCTGCCGTGCCTGTTTTCAGGGGTGTTGTAGCGTGAAGCCAGGAAGTCGAGGGCGGCCGCGTAGCAGTGAACCGACTCATCGGTGGTCAGGTTCGGCATCGTGTATATCCCCTCGGAGGTGAAGTCTGGATGTTGCAGCAACCTGCCTATCTCGGGATCGGCGCATTCCGATGCTTTCTGCACCAGGATGATCGCGGCGACCACGATATCTCTCCGTGCGGCTGCTTTTAGGGCTTGGTCTAAGCCATTCAGGTAGCCATCGCGTGCGAAGTAGTAGGTTTTGTTTCCATACCGATGTGCGATACGGTTTGCTCCCGGGCTAGCGTACATGAAAACGGTAAAGGGGATGTTAACGGTTATGCTATGTATTCCCAAGATATCCAGATCGCTTTGGAATTGGTTCATGAAGAAACCGCCCAACCCCTTTTTGCTTTTCATGATACCTGGCTGCATGGAGCGTTGGGGGGTGATAATATCGGCGTATCGGGCATGCGAGGCGATCTCGTTTTTCGAAGGCGTCTCTTTCACGATCACCCACTTGGAAAGGATTCGATCGTACTGTAAATCGTCAATATATCCTTTCCGATCGACCGTTACCTGGAATGTTTTGTTTTCCAGCGGGATCCTATTCCTGAAATGGGTGGTGGTTGTCAGCGTATCGTTGGGCAAGATCTCTCGAAGGCTAAAGGTGCCCTCTCCGGCATGGTGACCGCTGATGGTTATTTTATCATTCTCCACCTTGACCTCTTCTATCTGGGATGAAAACTTCTGTGCTATGTACTTGGACAGGGATTGGGCAACTGCTTCATCTTTTTTTGTTTGTTCTTCTACAGCGATGACTATTCCCCTTTCCTCTTCGTTCAAAGTCCTGAAATAGATATTTTTTATCTCGATATTGATACCTGGGCGATTGCCAAAATCCAGCCGGAACACATCGCCCACTTTGCCCCACGATAACTTGTTTATTATCTCGTATAGGTTCAAGGAGGCAGTTTCCCATGAGGTAGTCGGGGATAGCGAACCAAAGAAAATGGAGCGAGCTTCTGTTATAGGGTGTCCCAAAAACACTTGAATAAAATCGATTTTAGCACTGCTTTTGTACTCGAATGTCAATACGACGGAGTCCTTATGCACAGACCTCATCAACTTTTCGCTAACAATGTAGGGGTCTTCTCCCGTTGTTGTCAATCGGTACTCGTTAGAGGCCGTGCGGGTAATATTCATTTGGTTGGCGCTGGACAGGTTGAGCTTCATGTACCGGGAAGTAGTGCCGGGCATAATGATTTGGGGCTTCGGCAACTTTTCTTTGCATCCGCCAACAAAAAGGCAAACCCCGATCAATAGGATAGAATAGATTGATCGAAGGATGCATTTTTCTGGTGTTATTTGCCCCATTATTTTGTCGTGTTTAAAACAATAATTTTTACCAGTAACAAGTGAGCCATGGAAATATCTGTCAGCAACGATTAAGAGCTATCGGATGATTTTCACCTCGTTTGGCGCTTTGATTTCACTTTCAACGGTTCCGTCGGCCTGTTTCACGTGTCTCACGAAAATCTCGCCGTAGGGAGTTGGATAGGTGCCTTCCGCGAACGTCAGGTCACCCAAGTTGGGTGATACACGGACAACCTTTGCTCCCGGTTCCACTACTTGAATCCCCAGTACATGGGCTGTTAACCACGTGGTTGGACCGGATGCCCAGCCGTGGCACAGGCTTGCCCTAAGGCCGATGTAGCAGTGTTTGCCCCCGTCAGCGTGAATGTTGAACCGCGTTGGATCGGGCAGCTCATCGATGCCCACCGCGTTGATTCGTTCCTGATAGGTAAAGTTCTCCCAGAACGTGGTGGCCCCCAGGTCGAGCATTGCACCCCAGTAGTCCGAAATGATCTCCATCGCCTCCTGGTACTTGCCATCTTTCGCCAACGCCTCCAGCATGTAGTAGCCGTAGAAGGTGGCGAAATCGTTGGCTCCCCCCTTAAGGATTACCTTTGCGGCCTCGTTGGCGGGCACCATATCGGCCAGGGAGAGGAGGGCAGCTGCCTGCTTGTTATCGTGCATCGAGGGGTTCTGTCTCCTCAACGAGCGGATGCCATCTTCGCATTTCTTTGCCAGCGGTTTGTCATCAAGCCATTCCGCAATATCCTTCCCCGCTTCCATGGCAATCACCATCAACGCTTGGAGGCCGGAATGGATCACGTCCTGGTCTTCGGAGGTAGGCCAATCCAGGAAGCGGCCGCCATCCAGTTGCTCCGTCCCATCGGGGTCGATTTTAGATATCAGTTGCTCCACCAGTCCCGACAGGTAGGTGCGTTGTTCATTGAGGTAATCCAGGTCGCCATGGGCCAGGTAGAAGTCGCGGTGGCTGATGATCCACCATAGGGAGTAGGAGGACATCCCGTTCATCCAGCCGGGTAGGGGGGTGGTGTCGCGGCCAAAATCGAGGCTTTTCCTCACTACCTCGGTATCACCGAATACCGTGTTGATGGACATCACCTCGGGGTGCACGTCGCCCAGCCACACCAGGCGGTCCCTTTTGATGCCGTCCCAAAGGTAATCCTGCATGTTGAGGTGGACGGTGTAGGCCCCCGTGTTCCATATCTCGTTCAGTCGCTCGTTGCTCGATCTGAACGAGCCCAGGTAAGGGAGGTCCCTATACCGCAAGATGCCCCGTACGGCACGGATAGGCAGCTCTACACCTTTGTCCAGCAGGTCGATGAGGACGTAACGGAAACCGGAGTTCCCGACTTCGATGGTTCCCAGCCAGGGGATATCCAACGTGAAGTCGCGCATCGCGTGGTCATTAGTTGCGGACCCCATTCCCGGCACGCTGTTGTCGATGCAATCGCTCATGGTTTCCGTGACCGACTCCCCGAAGCGAACGCGGACCTTAACCGGTTTTTTCTCGCCCCGTATCGCGGCGGCTATCTCGATGCCCCCGTAGATCTCTTTGCCGAAGTCGAGCAGCAGGGAGGCTTGGGCGTTGTTGTCAGATAGCAACACGCACATGCCACTGCCATCGGTGGTAAGCTGCCCATCGAACGGGGCTAACAATACCTCCGGGTTCTTGACCTGCTTACCCTGGTCGTCTGACAGCCAAAGGATATCGACGGGCATAAGATAAGCACGGGTAATCTCGTCTTTAACCAGTCGCTCTTGAAACGCTCGTTCTGAAAGGTACGTTTGTCCGGACACGCTTTTGGGCAACAAGAAAACAAGTATCACAAGGTGTAGGTAAGTTCTCATCCTGGTGTTTTTACAGTTTTTATTATCGGTTATCGCTACAACAACCTTTGCTTTATTATACAAAAATAAAGCTTTTTTTTAATTAGTCACCACTGTTACGTGATATTCCAACTACCTTATTTAATATTAACAGGATTTATTTAGGGTAATCCATCGGTTCGCTGAATATCGGGTCATAGCCGATAAAGTCATTGTCGGTATCCACGTGAAGTAACCGGCCGTTCAAAAAATTGAACTGAAATAGGTCAAAAAAAATCATAGCTTTTAATTTTTTTGATGAGACATCCGCATCATTTTGACCACCGTGGCTTTTTTGCTCGGTTGGTATCTCTGTCGAGAGAGAATTCTTGATGCTGCAGAATTCAACACAAAAATAGTGAAATTTTTTGAATCGGGGACATTATTCTCCACGAATTCAAACAAACTTTTTCGATTCCGTATCGAAAATGGGTAGTTCCTTCATGTTTTCCAGGCAATCGGCGAAGTAGAGCACGCCATGTTCATGTTCGTACTTTTCGATCTCGTTTGTACGCGTGTGGCCGACCACTTGAGTGTACCCTTTCAGCGGTTCCTCCTTCAACTCGGCTTGGTCGCACCAAAGCGGGCCACCAAAGGGGAGCCATCCTCCCCTTTCTGTTCCCACGATAGTTAGGGCTTTCAATTGGCTTAGGCTCGCGGGGTGGTTCAGTTGCGTTGCGATATCCTCGTTGAGGTCGCCCTCGAAGAAATGGGTGAACCACGAGTGGCACACACCGGCGTGCGTAAAAAGCACATCATCTACTTGGTATGCGAAGCTAAATAGGTCAAGATGGTTCGAGAAGAGTTCGTGCAGTTCTGGGTATGTTTTTTCTCTAAACCCGGTACTTCGGTAGTCGCAATTTGGGTTGATGTATTGGTAGTCGTGATTGCCAATAAGCAATTTCACTGTGTCGGAACCCTCGTATTCCGCGTAGAAGATGATGTCTGCCAACGCCTCTTTGATGCGCTCATCGCTTATCCACCAATCGTCCACGTAGTCTCCCAGGAATACCAGTTTGTCGTACTCCTTTTCGTTACGGGTAATCAAGCTTGACCATTTCGAGCTCCCGTGTACGTCCCCGATAACGGCTATTCTCATTGCTTTTAACCTTTATCCCCAATAGCATGGACTACGAGGGTTACCAAGCGATACAAATATACACTTTTTTCCTTTTTCGTGAAAGATTCACGGCGGAGTGGGGAAAAGCAGATGAGGTTGAGTTTTTAAGTATTGAGGACTACTTTAAAACGCTTGAAAATAAGGCGTATGAGAATATTGGTGAGGAGTTTCTGATTAGGCTTGATATTTGGATGAGTTATAACGATAGGATTAGAGAAGGTAAAGAGATATTCGTCGATGAGGACTATGAGTTAAAGTGGGCTGAGAATTGCTATAAGTTAATCGAGCTTGCTCTCCCGTTTGTTCCTGAAAACAAGTTGATGATTGCAGAACTAAATAGGAATTTAGGTAAGTTCGAAGAGTGCATTTACCATCTTCTTAATGAGATAATAACACAAGATTTACTTTGGATAAAAGAAAAACTAATTACCGAATGCTATTGCGAAAATAGATGGGTAATAGAATTGAATTAAAAATTTAGAAACCTCTTTGCCTTGTTTTACCGTTTTTGAAAAACCACTCCTTGAATGTTGTCCTATAGCAAAGCTTCGAGGTAGGACTCTCATGCCTGTAGTATCAGTCTAGTGTTAACTGATAAATATCATAACATTGTTTACAAAAAAGTGTCATAACATCGTTTACACTTAATGGTCAATTTCGTATCATGACATCGTTTACAAAACGATAAAAAGCTCTTTGAAATATTGTACGTTTCGTTCTATTTTTCCCTTAAAAAATGGAACGAGAAGAAATTTTAAGGCAAGAGGCTATCCGTTTACACCTACAAGGAGTACCTGTAAAGTTGGTTACTCAACAAGTCAATCGTACTCGTCAATGGTTTTACAAGTGGTTGAAGGAGTTTAAAGGTGGTTCGCCGGATTGGTATAAAACCAAATCTACTGCACCCAAAACCATTCCTGCAAAAACAGCAGAGCAAACAGAACAGCTTGTTATTGACATTCGCAAACGCTTAGAAAATGAGCCTTACGCTCAAAAAGGTGCTGTAAGTATCTTGTATGAATTTGAAAGATTAGGTGTTACACCTCCCTCGATATCAACTGTAAACAGGATATTGCGACGCAACAAGCTCTTGCATCAATCTGAAGTGAAAAGATTGAAAGACACGGAATATCCCACTTACTTTCACGGTGTTCAACAAATGGATATAGTGGGGCCTAAATACCTGAAAGGTGGTTGTCGTTTTTATTTTTTCAACATCATTGATACTGAAAACCACTATGCAGGTGTTTATCCTATTAAAAACAAATTAGCGAAAAGCGCAGCTGCAAGTGTGATTGACTTTTGGCGAAACTATCAAATGCCGGATTTTCTCCAAATGGATAACGAGCTTTCTTTCAGGGGCAGCAATAGGCATCCGCGCTCGCTCGGGCTACTGATGCGAGTTGCTTTATCGAACTCGGTAACCCCCGTTTTCATACCACCGGCAGAGCCTTGGAGAAACGGTGTCATTGAAAAATTTAATGACAATGTTATAAGGTACTTTTATAACACGCGAAAGTTCAAGTCATTTGAAGATGTAAAGGAAAGAGCCGTTGACTTCTCCGCTTTTCATAACAAACACCATAGGTATAGTTCACAAAACAATCGAACTCCGGAACAGCTTTTAAATGATATAACTCGGAAATCACCACTGACGGCAGAGATTGATTTAAATGAAAAGATACTCGTTGATAGTGGACGAATTATTTTCATCCGCTTCATCAGAAGCGATCGTAAGCTACATTTACTAAACGAGAGTTTTATCGTGAACGCAGAGTTAATCTATAGCTACGTGGTCGCGGAAGTTATCATTGATAGATACGTTCTGACAGTAAGCCGGAACAGTGTCCTGTACCACGTTTTCAACTTTGCAATGTCATTGCCTTTAAAAATACAATATGTCAATGAACTCTTGATATTTTGCCCGCTTTAGAAAGCGAAATCTCTTAAGAGATTTTTGTCAACGATGTGCTGATACTTTCCTTTCTTTAGCGAGCGAAATTCCTTAAGGAATTTATCTTTTTTGTCAACGATGTGTTGATATACTAAATGCTCTTTAGAATGTCAACGATGTTGTGATATATAACAGTTAACCCTTAAACATCGTGCGTACATTCAACGCTGATTTTCTATAAGATTTTTCTTTGGGTATGGTAGAACATATCCAGTTTTAATCCTTATTTCAGTGGAAGATACTCTCCGAGTGTTACAGAGATATGGGGAGACGAAGCGTATGAACTGTCTTAATCCTTATTCCAGTGGAAGATACTCTCCGAGTATTGGATGAGGGGATAGGAGTAGCGAAAGCCCTCACTATCGGGCAAGTGATTATGAAATAAAAGGTCTTTGCTTTTTAGTTGACTGATGACTGCACCCCTAAAAGCTTCGATTTCATGTGCAGGTAGATAATTCTCGAAACGTATTAATATAATTTTAGTGTAATTCATAGGGGTTGACGTGAATTTAGCTTATGTTATACGAAGTTTCACAAAGATGCAAAAATAATTGCAAAGACGTATCCTGTTTTATCGCATATTTCCTCCTTTCATGGCAAAGTTTAATTAGTAAATGCAACTTAAATCCGCGATGTTAAATATTTGCAAAATATTTGCAAATAAGACAAAATATGTGCAACTTAGGGGCAAAATGTGTGGTAAACCACAAAAAACAGCCCCTATATGACGATTCAACGGCCAAAATATCTCGATATGCTGACTGCCGGACAGGGCAACGGGTTGGTAAAAATAGTTACCGGTGGCAGGCGGTGTGGCAAATCGTTCCTCTTGTTCGTCCTATTCCGCAACTATTTACTCCGGCAAGGTGTAGAGGAGGATCATATAATAGGGATTTCGCTTGATGACAGGCGTAGTCGAGCTCTTCGTGATCCTGATACTCTACTGGATTATATCGATACCCGCCTACAGAAAGATGGAAAAACGCACTATATTATTCTTGATGAGATACAGTTTGTTGATGATTTTGTAGGTGTTCTGCTCAGCTTAACGCGTAACCCACAACTCGATATTTACGTTTCTGGATCGAATTCCAGGTTTCTTTCTAAGGATGTAGTAACCGAATTTCGTGGTAGGGGCGATGAGATACATGTGTGGCCCCTCTCTTTTAGCGAGTATTATAGCGCCGTTGGAGGTGACCGTTTAAGCGCGTGGCAGGATTATTACACTTACGGGGGACTTCCCTTGGTCCCGCAACTTCCCACGGAGCAGAAAAAGATGGAGTACCTGCAAAATATATACGAGCTGACCTACTTGAAAGATGTGATTGAACGCAACCGTCTACGCAATGTTGAGGGACTGAAACAGCTGGTGCAGATTCTCGCGTCATCCATCGGATCACCCGTAAATCCTACCCGAATAAGCAACACGTTTAAATCGAGAGAGCAGGTTAGTATCAAGCCAGCCACAATCAAAGAGTATATTGATTACCTGCAAGATGCTTTCCTCGTAGAGGGTGCGTTGAGGTATGATGTGAAGGGGCGGAAATATATTGGAACCGAAACGAAATACTATTTTGCCGACCTGGGGATACGGAATGCGGTTTTAAATTTTCGGCAACAGGAAGAGAGCCATATAATGGAAAACATGATATATAACGAGCTTCGTAGGCGGGGCTACCTGGTGGATGTAGGCATGGTTCAAGTTTGGGAAAACAACAAAGGAGACCGCAACGTCAGCGGGTACAAAGGTGGCGATATAGGAGGTGATAACAGTAGCTTTCGTGACGGTGGTAGTGTTAATGGCAAGAATAATCGACGGAAGTTGGAAGTGGATTTCGTAGTAAACCGGGGAGCTGAAAGGCTTTATATACAGTCGGTTTACCGCATGCATTCACCGGAGAAAAGGAAACAAGAGCAGAGACCTTTGCTGAATATAGGCGATAACTTTCGTAAGGTGATTATCGTGGGAGACGACATCAAGTCAAAAGTGGATGAAAACGGCATAATAACCGTTAGCCTGATGGATTTTTTGCTGGGGGATAGTTTGTAGGTTTTTTCGGTTTACCTCTCGGTTTACCTTTTTATTGAAAACCAGTAGAAAAACAGGGGATTTCGGTTAGGGGCATACAAAAAAACGCCTAAATATCTCTATTTAAGCGTCTCGGATTGTGGTGCCACCAGGAATCGAACCGGGGACACAAGGATTTTCAGTCCTTTGCTCTACCAACTGAGCTATGGCACCCACATTTCACAAATGCGAACGCAAAGATACACCCATTTTTGATATTTGCAAAATTTGCTATAGAAAAGTTCGGGAAATTGTTCTAGAGATACGATTGCCAAAGAACAAGAAGAGCATAAGAAAAACTATGATTATGCGCAGGCATAAAAAATAGCTAAATTATTTGATGAGAATTTTTGGGTGACATGTTGACGAAGTCAGGAAATAAGTGGCCGCATACATGCCTAAAAATAGTTGTATCCCGATATACAAAAGTTTACATCTAAAACAGCTTGTTGAAATAACAAGCTGTAATTCAACAACTTTAGTGAATTTTTAGCTGTAAGCACAAATATTCATTTAATAAAATTACCGAACCTTATACATCAGGTTTCTTCAATAACTCTCCAACCGATTGAATCAGCCAAGTCATAAACAGGTTTTTTCAAGTCACCATAAAAAGTAACACGATGCCACCCCCATCTATCCCATTCAGTAAATAATTTTTCTATGTCACCAATGGGTTCTGCACAAAGTTTAGTTCTGCAAGCCCTATCATCCGGATCATTATCAACCGCTTTTGCTTGATGGAAAATTATCTCTTTTTTATCATTGTCGATCTCTAATGTTGTAGTTAAGTAACCTAGAGGCAACATTGACTGAACCGCTGCCCCTTGCCTGTCTTCTGAATGGGTCATAATATTATATGGATTTGCAGCTCCTTCTGTACCAAACATTTTATTAGGTGCAACGCAATGAGCATAAATTATCTGACGTTTAGAGGTGTCAATCACTGGATCAGAAATGTAACCAGGGCGTCCTGTCATTGTGCTAAAGGCGACCATTGTTACTGTAGAACGAATATCACACTCACAGGCTCCAATTAATCCTTCATTTGCTAATTCGTGGAATCCCAAACAAGGATAAGCATGAATATGATTGCCATAAAATCCTCCGAGACAATTTACTGTAATAGCATTTGCTTGATGCTTTTTTAATATTGATTTCATTCCTAAATAAAAAGCAGCTGAATTTTGTAGCTCATCAAACGAAACATCAACAATTTTTGATGAATTATTTTTCCACTTTTCAGCGACTACTTTAGCTTCATCCCTATTTGCTGCTTCCCAAGCCTTATTTAATTCAGCAAAAGTAAGGAATTCAATTGGTATTCCCATTATGGGTTCAGCAGTATGAGCATTTTGATCACGAAACGCTAAAATCTTGGATTCTTTCAATCTTCGTTTCGTTTCATCCATTGACAGAACATCTAATTTGTCTGATTTCCAAGATATTTGTCCAGAGGAGGGTGTTGATTTCAATCTCGCCATAGTTGTAGCAGAAGCAAAATGGTCGGGATTTTGAACAGATGATTCAAAACATTTAACCCCCTCAATTAAATCTTCAACTCGTGAAGATGAAACAAAGCCCACATTAGACTGTTTATTTCTTAAAAATTCTGAATTATATACCAGGAATCCCCCGCTGCCTGCATATTTAAAATCTACATAGAGGACAGGCTTTTTCGATTTTGCAATGGTCTGAACTACTCTATTCCAGCAATTCATTTGAAAAACGATATATGCATCTATTTTTTCATTTTTATCTTGAGCTATAATACTTTCAGCATCTTCTTGATTTGAGGCTAAAGTTGAAATAAATTCATAAGATGGAAACTCCTTTTTAAAAACAGAATTATATTTTTCGATGGATGGTTTAAAATCGAATCCAATATTTGGCCAATCTGGCCTATCCTGAACAATGTTATGTAATGAATAAATCACTCTTATTCTCAACTTTTCATTTTTTATATTTGTATACGAGTGAGAAGAACTGACTTCTATTGGTGATTTAGCCATACAAACTCCATAGGCTGCACATGCTGCACAAGTAGAGATAAATTTTCTTCTTGAGAAATTTCGTGAATCAATTTCAACTTTTGTGTTCATAAGCATTAATTTTATTTATTATTGTTAACCGATTTAATTAAAAGCGCTAATTTCCTATTTGATAGAAAACCTTATAGAATTGTACTATTGGTTAAAGCAAAGCCAACACTCACCTAGCATATGCAAGACGAAAGTACGAAAAAATCTCGTTTCCCGTGCGTTCGGTAAAGAAAGAGTTCACGATCAGGGTTGTGTCTAACGGTTCGCTTTTATCTCCCGGCAATGGGTTCCCACCCTTGGGCACGTAAGCGCATCTCTTGCCCATCCCGCGTAACGAGGTGGCAGCCATGCTCCGGCTTGGTCATGTGACCCACCAAGCGCACGCCGGTTACCCGCTCCATCGCTTCGAGCGACGTTAGGGGAACGGTAAAGAGCAGTTCGTAATCTTCGCCGCCGTTGAGCGCCACCGTGCTCACGTTCATATTGAACATTTCGGCCGCCACGGCGGTCTGGTAGTCGATGGGAAGCCGCTCTTCGTAGAGCTGGCAGCCGGTATTGCTCTGCTTGCAGATATGGAGCAGGTCGGACGATAGACCGTCTGAAATATCGATCATCGAGGTGGGGAGGATGCCATGCTCTTTGAGCAATGCCACGACATCCCTTCTTGCCTCGGGTTTCAGTTGGCGCTCCAGCAGGTACTCTTTACCCGCGAAATCGGGTTGGAAGTCGCTGCTCCCGTCGAACACCGCCTTCTCGCGCTCCAGTAGCTGTAGTCCCATGTAGGAGGCCCCTAAGTCGCCCGACACGTAGATCAAATCGGTATCCTTCGCACCGTTTCGAAAGACGATATTTCCTTCCTTAGCGCTCCCGATGCAGGTTACGCTCACGGTGAACCCGGTAAGCGATGAGGTGGTGTCACCACCCACGATATCCACACCATAGATGCTGCAAGCCAGCTTCACGCCGCTGTAGAAGCTCTCAATATCCTCCACCGAGAAGCGCTTGGAGATACCCAGGGAGATCGTGATCTGCCGGGGCGTTCCGTTCATCGCGTAGATGTCGGAGAAGTTGACGATCGCTGCCTTGTACCCCAAGTGTTTCAACGGGGTGTAGACGAGGTCGAAATGGATCCCCTCGAGCAGCAGGTCGGTGGCGACCAGCGTCCGCTCCTCGTCATGGTTCAGGACGGCGGCATCGTCGCCTACCCCTTTGATTGAGCTCTCTTGGGCAAGCCGGATGTCACCCGTGAGGTGGTCGATGAGGCCGAACTCCCCGAGTGTCGCTATTTCTGTACGTTTCATTTGGCGCCCGTTACATACGCTCGATGACGGTACGCATGATCTCAGCGATCTTGGGTTGGGCTATCTTGGCCGCTTCCTGCACCTCCTCGTGAGAGATCTCCACGATCTTGCCGATCACGCCCAGGTCGGTGATGATAGAGAAAGCCAACACCTTCATTCCCGCGTGGTTGGCCACGATGACCTCGGGAACAGTAGACATGCCCACGGCATCGCCACCGATGATCCTCAGGAAATTGTACTCGGCCGGGGTCTCGAAGGTAGGTCCCTGTAACCCAATGTAAACACCGTGTTGCAGCTTGATGTCCTTCTCCTTAGCGATCTCCATGGCCAATAACCGTAGCTCTTTGTTGTACGCTTCACTCATATCGGGGAAACGGGTACCCAGTTGGTCGTAATTCTTCCCGTGAAGCGGGTGCTCGGGGAAAAGATTGATGTGGTCTTCAATCAGCATAATGTCGCCCACGTCAAACGAGGAGTTCATACCCCCCGCGGCGTTCGACACGAATAGGTACTCGACACCTAGTGCCTTGAATACGCGGATGGGGAAGGTGACCTGCTTCATATTATACCCCTCGTAGTAGTGAAAACGGCCTTGCATGGCGAGCACCCTTTTGCCGCCAAGCTTGCCAACGATTAGTTTCCCGCTGTGCCCCTCGACGGTGGAAACGGGGAAGTTGGGTATCTCCGAGTACGGGATCTCCTCCCGTTCTGTAATCTCGCGGGCTAATTCACCCAGGCCGGTGCCTAAGATGATGGCCGTGTTGGGTACGTCACTGATTTTGTTCGCCAGGTAATCGGCGGTTTGCTTGATAGTTTCTAACATGTTTATGGATATGGTTGTTGAATGATTCCTGTTTGTTTTCGTTGATAAACGAAATCCGTACCGGGATATAGTAGAGTATCCGTTTCATCTCTTCCTCCAAGAAGGGAAGCGACTGAAAACGGACGGCATCTTTCTCCGTGGTAAGGATGATTTTATTGGGATCGTCTACCGATGCCACCATCCTCCAAATGGAGCGGATATTCTCTTTGGTGAACGAGTGGTGATCGGGGAAAAATTTGGTGTAGAGGTTGTACGTCTTGTGTTCCAGCTTATCCACCAGCGGTGCGGGCGATGCAATACCGGTCACCAGGAAGAGGTGTTTCTTACGGAGGTCGTTCAGCTCCAGCTCCTCACCTCCCAGTTCTGGGAATAGGGGTCGAATCGCACCGTACTCTAGCGATGTGAAGTAAAGCTTTTGAAAGGGGTACAGATCCAGCCCGTTGGAGTAGATACGAAAGTCGATGGGTTGCATATCGGGGTGACATTTGGTTACCAGCACGATGGAGGCCCTGTTCTTCCCGCTAAGCGGCTCACGTAGAAGCCCCGCCGGAAGCAGTTCATCCTCGAATACCGGGCGGTTGCTGTCCACGAGAAGAATGGATAGGGAGGGTTTCACGCGGCGGTGTTGAAAGCCGTCGTCCAGCAAAATTACATCGGGGCGAGATGCGGACCCCGCGTTGAGGATTCTCTCGATGGCTCGTACACGGTTTGCATCCACGAAAACCATCGTGTCGGGGAACTTGCGCTTGATCTGGAGCGGCTCGTCCCCAACATCTTGTACCCGCGAATCCGTTTCAACTACCCTGAATCCCCTGCTCTTTCGTTTGTACCCCCGGCTCAGTACCGCTACCCTGTATTGCTTTGAGAGCAAGCGGATAAGATACTCGATATGGGGGGTTTTCCCAGTGCCGCCCACGGTGATATTGCCTACGCAAATGACCGGGACATCGAACGACCTCTGCTTGAGTATTTCCCGGTCGAACAACCAGTTTCGTAGGTTCACAACGCCCCCGTACAACCACGATAGTGGCAGCAATGAACGACGTATGTCACCGATAGGTTGCACCATCAGCTGAGGGAACGGGTTAATGGATGTTCAAATCGTAAGGGATGCGTGCCTGCAGGTAATCCTGCTTTTTCAGATTCTTAATTAGCATGAAAAGCTCGTAGCTCTCACCCAGGTACTCTTTCAGCGTGCGTGCTGCCAGTTCCTCTTTAGCGGGATTGATGAGTTCATCAATGCGGGAGCGGAGCCTCGGGTACTCGAGTACCACGTAGCTCTTTCCCAGGTTAGCCTTTTCGGCGGCAATCTCGATGGCCCGCTCGATACCTCCCAGCTCGTCCACGAGGCCGATCTCCTTGGCTTGGTTGCCAGTCCAGATACGCCCTTCCGCGTAACGGGCCAGGGAGTCTTTTTCTATGCCGCGTCCATCGGCACAGCGCATCAGAAAGATGTCGTACCCTCGCTCAACCATGGCTTGCAGCTTCTCGCCTTCCCGATCATTAAGGGGACGGGTAATGTTTCCGAAGTCGGCAAACTCGTTGGTCTTCACCATATCGGTGCGGACACCGATTTTCTTGGAGGTTCCCTCGAGGTCCGGGATGATTCCGAATACCCCGATGGAGCCGGTTAGGGTGGTGGGTTGTGCCACGATCTTGTCGGCGTTGCAGGCGATGTAGTATCCTCCTGAGGCAGCCATATCGCCCATCGAAGCGATCACCGGTTTCACCTCTTTCAACTCGGAGATTGCCTTCCATATCTGCTCAGATGCGTAGGCGCTACCACCCCCCGAGTTAATTCGAAAGACTACCGCCTTGATATCGTCATCGTTTTTCAGTTTTTCGATCTGATTGACCATGTACTTGTCCTGGATATTGGTCGAGCCACTGCCCGACTCGATGTTACCGTAGGCATAGAGGAGGGCTATTGAGTTTTCCGTCTTCTTCACACTCTTGGTCTTAACCGACTTCATGTCGCTGACAGTAGCAGAGGGTATCTTGTCGTCTTCGTCGATATCGAGAAGGGTACGCAGGTATGCTTTCATCTCGGTTTCGTAGAGCAGGGTGTCTACCAACCCAGCTGCCAAGAGAGATTCGGCAGGCTGCAATAGGGGAAGGGTGTTGGCCAACGAGTCGATGGCCTCTTCCGTGAGTGAGCGAGACATGGCAAAATCGGTGCGCATGGCACTCCAGGAATCGTTCAGGAAAGAGGAGAGCTGCTCCCGGTTCGCTTCGCTCATCTCGTTCTGTATAAACGGCTCCACGGCCGACTTGTAGGTGCCCACCTTGAACACCTGCACTTGGATGCCCAGCTTATCCAGGGCATCCTTGATGAAGATGGGGGTGGAGGCAAGGCCGTGCAGGTCCAGTACACCTTGCGGGTTTAAAGCTACTTTATCGGCTACAGAGGCCAGGTAATAACCCTCCTGCGTGTAGGTGTCGGCATAAGCAACGATGAACTTGCCGCTCTCCTTGAAGCTTTCCAACTCCTGGCGGATCTCGGCCAACGTGGCTGTTGAGGCCGATAAATTGCGGGAATCGAGGTAAATGCCTTTGATCTTATCTTCATTTTTTGCCTTGCGAATGGCACTCACGATCTCATTCAACCCCATCGGCGAAGGCATATCAGAGGTAAGGAGAGCGGTGAAGGGGTCATCTTCGGCGATCCGCTCGTTGATGGGGGCATTTAATCGCAAGTTCAGCACCGAATTTTCTTGCAGGATGAATTTGTCAGACGACATAGAACCCATGAGTGAACCCATGACGCCCACGAAGAAAATAAGGGCAATGAATGACAGCAAGATGTTCGCGATGAGGAAACCCAACGCAGAGGCCAGCATGATTTTTACAAAATCTTTCATACGTTTAATCTATTTTACATTTCAGCGTACAAAACCTTTGGTGTTTAAAACAATCATTTCCATGGGGCTTAAAGACGGTTTTTAAACACATTGGTTTCATGTCAAGTTTGTTGAATTGATCTGCTCCGAACTTGACAGTACAAAAATAAATAAAAAACAGATAGACTGCAATTTATAAATACACATTCTTTAAATATATTTTCTTGCAATATTTTTTGTGCGGTTGTATTTTTGAATGTGAAAAGGATGAAATAACAAGTGGATGAAAAACGGGGTGAATTCTTAAAAAAAGATAAATTCTTGTAAAACGAACCGATTCGCGCAGCGTTTTTCTTAATTATCCATCTATCATAATGAACTGCGAAGTAGAATGGACGATTCTCAACTGATTATAGCGTGTAAGAAACAGGACCGTGATGCTCAACGAGCATTATACGAGCGATACGCTCCAACAATGATGGCGGTATGTTTGCGTTACTGCAGGGAGGAAGAAACCGCTCGCGACCTGTTGCACGATGGGTTCATTCGCGCGTTCACAAAGATTGGCTCGTACACGGGCAAGGGTTCTTTTGAAGGCTGGCTAAGGAGGATTTTCGTGAACTTGGCACTGGAGCACTACCGGAAGGAGAAGCAGAAGGTGAAGTTCATGGATGAGTACGGATACTTCGCTTCCAACGTGGTGGAGCTCCAAGAGGACGACTTGCTCGATATCGGGGATATTCCGCGGGCAGAGGTGCTTGAGATGATCAGGAGTTTACCACCCGGGTATAGAACCGTGTTCAACCTATTTATCTTCGAGGAGATGTCGCACAAGGAGATTGCCCGTGAACTGGGAATCAACGAAGCCGCATCACGATCGCAGTTTTTTAGGGCCAAGTCCCTGTTGCAGAAGAAGATTTTGACTATCCTAAGTAAAAACCAGCGAAGAAAAGTACAATGAGTTCAGATAACTACATACGGAAACAGTTTCAAGAGAAGTTTAGCGACTTCAAGGGAGAGGTACCCCCCGACGGGTGGAAACGCCTGGAGAAGGCGTTGAATGAGGCTGCTCCCGTGGTCTTGATACCCCGAAGGAGGTGGCGCTACGCGGTGGCATCCGTGGCGGCGGTGTTTCTGTTTATCGTGGGAAGCCTGTTGTTTACACAGCGGCCTTGGGAGCAACCCGAGTCGTTGGTTGCGGAAAGTACCACGGACATGGCGGTAGGTAAGCGTAGCGAGCCGAAAGAGGGATTGTCCGCGGCTACAGAAACCGATGCTATAGTAGCTTCGGAAGCGGGTCAGGGTGAAGTTACTGAAACGATTTTGCAAGCGACCCAGGCTTCAGCTTCGGAAGTGAACGAGAAACCAGGTGCAGGTTTGTATACAACCTCAGACGTGGTTTCAAAAGAGGTTGTCCTCGCCTCTCGTCCAATTGAGGTAATCAGCGATCGGTTGGCGATCAGGAAAAAAGTAGAAGAGGCGGTAAGCCGGATTCACGCGGTTGGCTCTAAGCATACCGCCCCATCCTTTGAAGCGAGTAGTCGCTTCGAAGAGGAGGTGATGATCGTGGCAGACGAATGGGATAGGTTGTTGGTTGAAGAGACGGGCAGGCTAGAAAGGGAAGAACCCCTGCTTCTCGCGTTGGGCGGTCGCGGTGGCTTACATTCCTACCAGCAGGTCGTGAATACGCCCATGACGTTGCGTAGTGCTTCTCCTGCCCATGATATACCTGAGGATGCCTCCCTCCCTCTGTTCGCCACCCAGAAAGTTGCCGATAACGTTTCTCAGATGGAGCACAATCAACCCATCTCATTTGGTATTACCCTGTCGAAGGAGTTAATCGATGGTCTTTCTATCGAGTCGGGGCTCGTTTATAGCTACCTATATTCTAAGGTGCGGAACGCGAGTTCCAGCCTTGATGAAAGAGAGTCGCAGCATCTTCACTATATTGGCGTGCCGTTGAGCGTGAACTATACCGTGTTTTCATTCAACAAGCTAAACCTTTACGCATCCGTTGGAGGAATGATCGAGAAAGATGTGTGCGGTAACCGCAAGAAGTTGAGTGAGGAGGAGACAATAGGCAACGGCCAGTCCCTGAAAAGGGAGGTAGAACCGATTTCGCAACGTAACCCGCAGCTGTCGTTGAACGTGGGTGTAGGACTCTCTTACCCGTTATACAACCGGTTAAGGTTATACGGGAAAATAGGGGGTGCCTACTACTTCGATGCGGATAATGAGTATAAAACCATTTACTCCGACCAGAAGATCATGCTGGACCTGAACGTTGGATTGAGGTATGAGTTTTAGAATGAATCAAATAGAACATTGAGAAAATGAAAAAAGTTGTTTTGTTGTCAATGGTCATCGGGGCGACGCTCCTGATGACCTCTTGTTTGGAGGGCGGTGAAACTGCCTATTCGGGCACCCCGCTTTCTTACATCGCGCAAACGGAGACGGGAGTAGTGTATGCGCGGACGATTGACGGGTTGCCTATCACCTCCTCGGAAATTAGGCTGGAGACCCCCGGTAGCTTTGTCTATATAAACTATAGCTGGAGAGAGAGTGAGAACACCATCACCGATGAGGGTATTTACAATGTTACGGTCAGCGAGATCTCGGATCCTGTCGATCAATCGAGTCTCAGACCTGTTGCTGCACCCACCGAAGGAATAGAGTCCGAGCGTTCAACAACACCACTGACATCGTTCAGTCAACTTCTTTATGGAGGAAACTACTTCGACTACCACTGGATCTGCAGCTTCGGATATAAAAAAGGAGATGGCGGCAAAAAGACGCTGGTCTTTTATCATGATGTAAAAGAGGGCAAGGAAAATGAGGTGATTATCGATATCCGCCTGGTAGATGCACCAGGAACCGTGGATAAGGATCAGTCAGATCTATTGCACGCGGTCAACCTGAGGCCAATCCATGACTACTACGCGTCTAGCCTCTCCTCCAAGGGTGACCATAAGAGCTTGAACGTCTATTTCCGTTACTATCGTGAAGTTGGCGATAAGGTGGAACTGTACAAAACCATGCAATTCTATCCCATGCAGATTGTTAAGGAATAGGTCTTACACGGAGATTCTTTTCGGCGATTCATTATTTAGAGGATTTACGGTACCGCTTGTTTCAGGGTTTTGTAGCTATACTTTAGTAAGGTTTTTCAGCCGTGGTTTTATATTGCGGCCTTCACCGTGGCCCCGTGTCACGGTTTTTTTATTAACGAGAATCTTGTAACTTTGTATTTCGGTAGGAACGGCTGGGATATTCCCAGCCGCTTTTGCCAACTTAGGTTGAATGGATGAAACAGACACCGATCAATATAAGGAATAGACGTGCCACGTTCGATTACGAATTGTTGGAAACCTTTACCGCGGGCATCGTTCTTACCGGGACGGAGATCAAATCGATTCGGCTGGGTAAGGCGAGCCTGGTGGATACCTACTGTATGTTTGAGCGGGGTGAACTGTGGGTTCGTAACATGTATATCGCGGAGTACTTTTACGGCACCTACAGCAACCATGCAGCCCGTCGCGATCGGAAATTATTGTTGAATAAGAACGAGTTGCGCAAACTGTCGCGGATGACCAAAGAGACCGGTTTCACCATCGTTCCCGTTCGCCTGTTCATTAACCAGAAGGGATTGGCCAAGCTGGTGATTGCCGTGGCCAAGGGAAAGAAAGCGTACGATAAACGGCAGTCGCTGCGGGAGAAAGAGGACAAGCGAAGCATGGACAGGATGTTCAAAAGGTAAGTTTGAACCATCGTCGGCATTAAGGTGTTAAACTCTTTTGACGCCTTGTTTCAGGTTGTCACGTAATGGGAGTAGTATATGCGATTCCGAGATAAAATACTGGTTCCCGCTCTTAAAAAAGCTGGTCCTACCATCCTCTGGTTGTTGAAGATCATCTTACCCATATCCTTGCTGGTAAGGTTCCTCGACTATTATGGTATTATTGCGCTGGTGGCGACCTACTTGGATCCGGTATTCAACTACCTGGGACTGCCTGGTAGCACGGCCATCGTGTTCGTCACCAGCATCTTCTTGCCCCTTTACGCCCCGCTGGCCATTATCACCTCGATGTCTCTCACGTTAAGGGAGTTGACCATCCTGGCGTTGATGTGCCAAATCGCGCATGGTCTCCCGGTAGAGAGCGCGATACAAGCGAGAACGGGAACCTCTTTCTGGAAGATGAGCCTGCTTCGTATCACGGCCAGCATAGCGACCGGCTTCGTCTTGAACCTTATCCTTCCGCGAGAGATGGGCATGCCTATTTTCACGCAGACTGCTATCGAGGCGATAAGCAACATCCCGGAGTTGTTGGTGGCCTGGCTACAAACCTCGTTGGCCACTTCGCTTATCATCGCCAGCATTGTTTTTGTATTGCACCTTCTCTACCTGTTTCTACAGGAGTACAACTTGATTCCCCGCTTGAGTAAGGCGGTGGAGCCGCTGATGAAGCTGTTTGGGCTTCCTACGAGCACCAGCTTCCTGTGGCTGATTGGCTACATCGTTGGGCTAGCGTACGGAGGGGCATTAATGATCGATCAAATGAAAGAGGGGAAGGTGACCCGGACCGAGGCAGACCTGCTGAATCACCACCTGGCGGTGTCGCATTCGGTGATTGAAGATAACCTGCTGTTCGTCGCACTGGGGGTTTCATTCGGGTTGATCCTTGGGGTGCGGCTCACACTCGCCTGGATAGTGGTTTGGGTACGACGGGGGATTCTTTCATTAACACTAAAGAGGAGCGTTTTATGACGATAGAAAACCTACTGGCCGACCGCATCCTTATCTTGGATGGCGCGATGGGTACGATGATACAGCGGTACGGGCTGACCGAAGAGGATTTCAGGGGCGACCGTTTCACCCATTCGGAGGTGCCGCTGAGGGGTAACAACGATATCCTCTCCATTACCCGTCCCGATGTGATCGGGGAGATTCACAGGGCATACTTGGAGGTTGGTGCCGATATCATCGAGACCAACACCTTTAACGCGACCTCGATATCGCAGGGCGACTACAAGCTGGAGCGCTGGGTGACCGAGATGAACCGGTGTGCCGCACGTGTTGCCCGTGAGGTGGCTGATGAGTTTACCCGTGCTACGCCCGGTAAACCGCGTTTCGTGGCGGGTGCCATTGGGCCGACCAACAAAACCGCTTCAATGAGCCCCCGGGTGGAGGAGCCGATGTTCCGGGCCGCCACGTTCGATGATTTCAAATCGAGTTACAAGGAACAGATCCTCGCACTCACGGAAGGTGGGGTGGATTTGTTGTTGATCGAGACCATTTTCGATACGCTGAACGCAAAGGCGGCTATTTCCGCGGCTAAGGAGGTGGGCGAGGAGACGGGACGACCACTCCCCATCATGCTGTCGGTTACCATATCCGATAAGGCGGGTAGAACCCTTTCGGGGCAGACACTTGGTGCGTTTGTCACGTCGGTAAGTCATGCCAACCCCTTGTCCATAGGGTTGAACTGCTCGTTTGGGGCGGCCGATCTGAAGCCGTACGCGAAGGAATTGGGACGAATTGCACCGTTCTATATCAGCGTTTACCCCAACGCCGGGCTACCCAACCAGCTGGGTGAGTACGACGAGACGCCGGAGAAGATGGCGGCGCAGATGAAGGAGTTTATCGACGAGGGGCTGGTGAATATCGTGGGTGGCTGCTGTGGCACCACGCCGGCGCATATCGCGGAGTACACCCGTATGGTGGAACATGCCACGCCACATCGGAAAGCCACTCCCCCACCTTATATGCAGCTATCCGGGTTGGAGCGGTTGGAGGTTTCGCCGGCAATCAACTTCCTGAATATCGGGGAGCGGTGTAACGTGGCCGGTTCGCGCCGCTTTGCACGGCTGATCCAGCAGAAGCGTTACGAAGAGGCCCTCGCGATCGCCCGTGAACAGGTGCAGGACGGGGCGCAGGTAATCGATGTTAATATGGATGACGGCCTGCTTGATGGTGTGGAGGAGATGACCCGCTTCCTGAACATGCTGGCGTCTGACCCTGACGCGTCGCGGGTACCCGTGATGATCGACTCCTCCAAGTGGGAAGTGTTGGAGGCCGGGTTGAAGTGCGTGCAAGGCAAGTCGATCGTGAACTCCATATCGCTCAAGAACGGGGAGGCGGAGTTCATCTGGCAGGCGAATCGAATAAAGGAGTACGGGGCGGCCGTGGTGGTGATGGCGTTCGATGAGAGGGGACAGGCTGACACGTTCGAACGGCGCATCGAGATTTGCAGTCGGGCATATAAGCTGCTTAGCGAGAACGGGTTTGACCCACACGACATCATCTTTGACCCCAACGTGCTGGCGATCGCCACCGGTATCGTGGATCATGCCAACTACGCTGTCGATTTCATACGGGCCACCCGCTGGATTAAGGAGAACCTGCCCCATGCCAAGGTGAGTGGCGGGATTAGCAACCTGTCGTTCTCCTTCCGGGGTAACGATGCTATCCGGGAGATGATGCACTCCGCGTTCCTCTACCACGCGATTAAGGCGGGACTCGATATGGGAATCGTCAACCCCGCGCAGTCGCTCATCTACGAGGAGATCCCGGAGGAGGCGAAAGAGCGGATTGAAGACGCGATCCTTAATCGTCGGGAAGACGCGACGGAGCGGCTGATGGAGTACGCGGAGCGGGTGAAGGGTGAGAAGGTAGCCGGCGGTGAACGGGAGCGGGTGAAGGAGTGGCGCGGTTACCCGCTGGAGGAGCGACTGAGTTACGCGCTGGTAAAAGGAATTGGCGACTACCTGGAAGAGGACCTCACCGAAGCGTTAACGCGTTATCCGCGTGCGGTGGATATCATTGACAAGCCGTTGATGGATGGAATGAACCGGGTGGGAGACCTCTTTGGGTCGGGCAAGATGTTCCTGCCACAGGTGGTTAAGGCGGCGCGTACCATGAAACAGGCGGTGGCGATTCTGCAGCCGGCGCTGGAGGCGGAGAAAGGGTCGGGAAACGATGCGACCAGGGCGGGGAAGGTCCTGCTGGCCACGGTGAAGGGCGATGTGCACGATATCGGTAAGAACATCGTGGGTATCGTGCTGGCTTGCAACAATTACGAGGTGGTGGACCTGGGGGTGATGGTGCCGCCGGAAAAAATTATCGAGACGGCCATCCGGGAGAAGGTAGATGTCGTTGGGTTGAGCGGACTGATTACCCCCTCACTGGAAGAGATGGCGGTGGTGGCCACTGAGATGGAGAAAGCGGGGCTGAAAATCCCGTTGATGATTGGTGGGGCGACCACCTCTAAGCTGCACACCGCGTTGAAGATCGAGCCTAAGTACAGCCATGGGGTAGTGCACGTGAAGGATGCATCGCAAAACCCGGCGGCCGTGGCCAACCTGGTGAGCGATGAGCGTAGGGAAGGGTATATCAAGCAGGTGAGGGAAGAGTACGAACGGTTGAGAGAGGGGAGTTCTGCGAGAAAAGAGCGGCTCGTCTCCCTGGAGGAAGCACGTGCGCATGCGTACGTCATCGACTGGGAGGGGTATGTGGCCCCGAGACCCGTGACCCTTGGGCGAATCAAGTTGGATCCGATCCCCGTTCGGGAGGTCGTTCCCTATATCAACTGGAAGTTTTTCTTTCACGCCTGGAAGTTGTCGGCCAGGTTCCACACGGTCACCAAAGTGGGCAAGGGTAAAGTGGCACGCGAGGCATGGGCATTATCGTTCCGTGAGGCGGAACGTGAACGGGCATTGGAGGCGGCCCGACTCTATGACGACGCGCAGGTGATGTTGTCGCGGTTCATCCGGGAAGAGGTGGACTACGTGAAGGCGCTCTTCGGGCTGTACGAGGCCTGGAGCGATGAGGATACCATCTACCTGGATGGCACACCGTTCCCCCTGCTTCGACAGCAGGTGAGATCGGATGCGAAGGGTTATCTTTGCCTAAGCGATTTTGTGGCACCCAATTTGCAGGGGATTAAGGACTACGCCGCTGTTTTCGCGGTGACTGCTGGGGCAGGTGCCGGTGAGCAACTGAAACGGTACGAGGAAGAGGGCGATGATTACAACGGTTTGTTGATGCGGTCGTTGCTCGATCGCCTGGCGGAGGCCACCACCGAGTGGCTGCACGCGGCAGTGCGGCGCACTTACTGGGGGTATGCGCAAAAGGAGGCTCTTAGCGTGGAGGAGATGTTCGCGGTGAAGTACGTCGGCATTCGTCCTGCAGTTGGTTATTCGTCCATACCCGACCAATCGGCGAACTTTATCTTGCACGACTTGCTGGGCAGCCACGAGATAGGGATTTCGCTCACTGAAAACGGGGCGATGTACCCCAACGCGTCAGTCAGCGGCCTCTTTCTGGCGCATCCGGAGTCTAAGTACTTCGCAATTGGCGAGATCGATGATGAGCAGTTAGCCGACTACGCGCGCCGTAAGGGTGTGCCGGTAGAGGCCCTCAGGAAGTTCCTGCTTTAACCGGTCTTTTCAATGGTTGTATTGAAAGTTCACTGATCGTGTTAAGGTTGTTTTAGGTTTTCAAAGCGACGAGCTTAGTTGGCTTTCGTGTGTCGTAATGAACCTTTGCGTGTTGTATAAAACTTTAGCGCATTGTGTTTGTGTTTTCACTTTTTACTTTATAATTTAACATGTTTGATTTTTTAGACGTTTACCCGTGGCTTTTGCCCATCATGATTTTTTTCGGGCGCATTGTTGACGTATCGCTCGGCACGTTGCGTATTATCTTTGTCTCGAAAGGGGATAAGGCCAAAGCGCCACTTATTGGTTTCGTGGAGGTATTTATCTGGGTGGTGATCATCTCGCAGATCCTGGTTAGGGCCAACGATATGGTCTCCTACCTGTCGTACGCGGCCGGTTACGCGGCTGGCAACTACATTGGGCTCATCATCGAGGATAAAATCGCCTATGGGATCGTGCTTTGCCGCATCTATACCCAGAAGAATGGGCGGGACCTGGTGCAGACTTTGAACAAACTGGACGTGGGCGCCACGTTGACACGAGGGGTAGGATCGACCGACGAGGTGGATATCGTGGAGATCGTGGTGGGCAGGAAAGAGTTTAAGAAACTGGCCCGCACGCTGGACGAGTTCGATAGCGATATTTTCTACGTCGTTGAGGATGTGCGCTCCAAGAAAAACGGGATATTCCCGAAGAAGGACAACGTGTTAACGCGATGGCGGGTCGGCAAGTAGCGTGCTATTGCGCCGCTCCTCCCGCTTTGCTTCCTGCCAGATGGCCTCCATCTCGTCGAGCGTCATCTTTCGGAGGTCGCGGCCCGCTTCCTTGGCCCTCTTCTCCATGTAGGTGAACCGGCGGATAAACGTCCGGTTGGTCCGTTCGAGCGCATTGTCGGGGTTCACCCCGTATAGCCTCGCGGCATTGATAATGGCGAAAAGCAGGTCACCGAACTCCGCTTCCATCCGGTCATCGTCCATCGTCCCGATCTCCTTTTCCAGTTCGCCAATCTCTTCCCTCACCTTATCCCAGACCTGCTTCCGCTGGTCCCAGTCGAACCCGTAATTGCGGGCCTTATCCTGGATGCGGTAGGCTTTTACCATTGAGGGGAGGGAGACGGGCACACCTTCCAATACCGTCTTGTTACCTCCCTTTTCCTTGAGCTTTATCTGCTCCCACGTCTTGGCTACCGTAGCGGGGTCGTTTACTTTAGTCTCCCCAAACACGTGGGGGTGGCGGAAAATAAGCTTGTCACTGATCGCGTTGCAGACGTCAGCTACATCAAAAGCCCCTTTCTCCTCGCCTATCTTCGAGTAGAAGACAACATGAAGGAGCAGGTCACCCAGCTCTTTCTTAATCTCGTAGTTATCGTCCGCGAGGATGGCTTCCGACAGTTCGTACGTCTCCTCGATGGTGTTGGCACGCAAGCTCTCGTTGGTCTGCTCGCGGTCCCACGGGCATTTCGCCCGCAGCTCGTCCATAACGTCGAGCAATCGCCCGAAAGCGTTTATTCTCTCTTCCCTTTGACTCATATGTTTTAGGCCTTTCAATGTTTAAAATTGCGAAGTCCGTCCTCAAGGAACCTGACGTAGTTGTCCACGCTTTCGTCAAACGCGTGGGAGGGGGAAAGTGGTTTTCCTTGCTGATCCAGTACCACGTAGAAGGGTTGCGACTGCGTACCGAACTTGTGGCGTTGCAGGTAGCTCCACTTGTCGCCGACCGTCCTCAGTTTAGTGGTCCTACCGTTCTCTTCCACCTCGGTTATTTCAGGAAGGCGGGTGCGCTCATCCACCATAAGCGTTATAAACACGAACTCCTCCTCGATCAGCTCACGTACCTTGTCATCCGCGAGCACGGTCGCGTCCATCTTGTGGCAGTTGACGCAGCCGTGGCCTCCGAATTGGAGCAGTACCGGCTTATTAGCCTGGATCGCGTAGGCCATCCCCGTCTCGTAATCGTCAAAGACCAGGCTCATCGGTTTGTCACCCAACTTGAAATCTTGGGTCGATAGCGGTGGGACGATGGAGCTGATGGGTTTGAGAGGGGCACCCCACAGTCCCGGTACCATATAGATGGCAAAGGTGAAGGATGCCATCGCGAGGAAGACCCGTGTGAGGGAGACGTGCGTGAGATCGCTATCGCCCTTGAACTTGATTTTACCCAACAGGTAGAAGCCGAGCATCGCAAAGAGCACGATCCAGATCGCGAGGAAGAGATCCCGGTTCAAAAGCCCCCACCCGGCAGCCAGGTCGGCGACCGACAGGAATTTGAGCGAGACAGCCAGCACGATAAAACCGAGCACCACCTTGACCGAGTTGAGCCAGCTGCCCGATTTAGGGAGCGATTTTAGCCAGGAGGGGAAGATGGCGAAGAGCGTGAACGGGATGGCCAGGGCGACCGCGAAGCCGAACATGCCGATGGCGGGCGCGAGGAAGTTGCCGTGCGTTGCGGCGTCTACCAGCAACCACCCAATAATGGGGCCGGTGCAGGAGAAGGAGACGAGCGCCAAGGTAAACGCCATGAAGAAGAGACTGATGATGCCGCTCGTGCTGTCGACCTTACTGTCCATCTTGTTGGTCCAGGAGGCGGGTAGCACCAGCTCAAACGCACCCATGAACGAAAAGGCGAACACCAGGAGCAGCGCGAAGAAGATCAGGTTGAAGGCTGCACTCGTGGCCATGGTGTTAAGCGCGCTGGCGCCAAAGATGGCCGTAACGATTAATCCAAGGGTTACATAGATGACCACGATAGAGGCACCGTATATGGTGGCGTCTTTGATTGCTTTTTCCCGGCTCTTCTTATTGCGGTTGAGGAAGAAGCTGACCGTGATCGGGATCATGGGCCAGACACAGGGGGTGATAAGGGCCGCGAAGCCCCAGAGAAACCCTTTAAGGAGGATACTCCATAGGGAACCTTTCGAGGGATCTTCAATACCTAACGCGTTGAGTTCAGCGATCACGGGTGTCCATAAAGTTTCACGATCGATACTGCCCGGCGAGAGGGCATCCGGGCTACCGGTGGTAACTTCTTCCGGTGTTATCCCTGAACCGGAGGGTTGCAGTGTAGCCTGTGCAGCTTCGGCTGGAGTGAGTATTCTTGAAGCCGGTATGCTCGATACCGCCGCGCTTTCATTCCCCCCTGCCATCGTGGTAGGGGTTTGAGCAGCTGTTAACGTGACGGTTAAGGTAGCCGGTAGTTGCGTTTCGGTAAATGAGAAATCCACAGGCAGGGGTGGCGTGCAGGTCTGGTCGTTACACGCTTGAGCACGTACGCTCCCCTCCACGGCAAATCGTTGCTTATCCGTTACCTTGAGTCGTTGCACGAATTCGACGGTTCCGGTAAACGACCCGATTTCCATCTCGAAAATGTCATCGTATTTGACGGACGGTTGGATCCCTTTTGCCTGGAACTTGCCAACCGGCTCCGCACCTTCTACCCGGTCAAACTCGATTTGGGTCGGCGTGGGCCCACCCTCCGGGATTTGGGTGTCGTACATGTACCATCCCTGTTCTACGGTCACTTTGGCAACAAGGGCGACCTCCCCGCTTTCCATATCCTCCAGTGAGAATCTCCACGATAGCGGAGATTGCGCGACAACCGGGATGGCTGCCAGAAATAGGAGGATGGTTATCAATCGGTACGCTAATTGTTTCATATGATAATTTGATCTTAATATTTCAGTGTATGGAGTTTCAGATGATTATTTAATCCTGTCGGGTTTATACCAACGGGTTTATCTCATTTGTTCGTTAACATTTCCAACACTATTTGATCGGTTTCGTTCATCCCTTTCGTCCCTATCAACCCCAAATTCATGATGGTTTTGTCGATATCCTCGTCGATAATCCCCTCTTGATTGGTGACCGTCGTGTTCTCGATGGCCATCAAGGCGGACAGGGTCGCCGTAGAGACGCCGCTTGCGATCTTTAACGAGCAACTGGGCTTGGCCCCGTCGCAGATCATGCCGGTGATGTTCGCTACCATGTTCTTTGCGGCGTAGGTTACCTGCTCGTAGGTGCCACCCATCAGGTAGGTGATACCACAGCTGGCCCCGGTTGAAGCGATCACGCAGCCACATAACGGGGAAAGTCTGCCGATGTACTGCTTAATATAGATCATGGAGAGGTTGCTGATTACCAGCGCACGAATCAACTGCTCTTCCGTGCAACCTGTATTCTCGGCGTATGTCAGTACGGGTAGGGTAGCCGCGATACCTTGGTTACCGCTGCCGCTGTTGCTCATCACGGGTACCATGGCCCCGGCCATGCGTGCATCACATGCCCCGGTAGTAGCGACCAACATCTGGCTGTGTAAGTTGTCACCAAACAGGTATCTCCCTTTTTCTCCCTCGATCTTCTTGGAGACGTCGTGTCCAAACGTGCCTTCGCGAGAGCTCTCCACTGCCTTTTTGTTCATCTTGGCGGCATCAAGGATAAAGGCCAGCTCCTCGATGGGTGAGAGGATCGCGTAGTCGTATGTTTTTTGAAAGGTCAGCCATACCGTTTCGTCAGTTTCCGCTTGGCTCTCGGTCTTTTTTTCGAGGAGAACCGTTCCATTCCTCTCAATGTAAGAGAAGGAGGTGTGGCTCCCTTGAATCACCGTGGTTGCACGGTTGCACGTCGTGTAGCAAACAACCTTGATGTATAGGGTGTCGGGGGCGTTCTTCTGGTGTCGGATAGTAATCCTCCCTTCATCAATAAACTGCTTCCCCTTTTCAACGTCTGCCGGTGTGAGTCCTTTGAGAACCTCCAGTCCATTATCTGATTTCCCTACCAGCGCCCCAAGGGCAATCGCGATGGGTAACCCGATCATGCCAGTGCCTGGTATGCCAACCCCCATGGCGTTTTTCAGCACGTTGGTACTAAGGGATACAGTAATCGTGTCGGGCTGTTCACCCAAAACTTCAGTCGCCTTAGCGGTGCACAGCGATACCGCCATGGGTTCGGTGCAGCCGATGGCCGGTATGATCTCTTGCTGCATCAGCGATTTTATCCGTTTTCTCTCACTTATCGGAAGCATATTGTTACTTGTTTGCCATTTACGATGCTGCAAAAATAGCCAAAAAAGAGCAATTTGTTCCCGTTTTTAGTTATGCTACGCGATAATTTTGTATATTGTTAGTTATGTTATACGATAATTGTATGTATTGGGTGAAGAGAGGGTTTTCAACAGCCCTCTGTTTATAACTTTTGAGAACATGTAGCCGGGAAATGCCCCGGCGGAGCGAATTACTTCCTACCTTTGCAGCACGTGGACATTACAGATGTTGGGTAGCATTGAGGAATGAAAAGTAGCGCGATGAGTGGCTACACCCTAATAATAATTAACAACCTATTTTACTAACAACGGGGAAGATTGACGAATAATAAGCGTGCGTGTAATAACGACGGACAATGGTGACGGACAACAACAACGTATAAAAAAATGGAAAAGCAGAGACGGAAAACAACGGTAAAAGTAGTAGAGAAAGCGGTTATCGCACCCGATGTCGGGAAATTGCCCCCGCAGGCACGAGAGCTAGAGGAGGCGGTGCTGGGTGCTTTGATGCTGGAAAAAGATGCTTACTCGGTTGTTAGTGAGATTCTTCGCCCCGAGAGTTTTTACGACCCGTCACATCAACTCATCTACGGTGCCATTCAAGGTTTGAGCATGCAGCAGGAACCCGTGGACGTGCTTACCGTGGTGGAGGAGCTAAAACGGCGAGGAGAGCTGGAGACGGCTGGTGGTGCGCTCTACATCGCGGAGCTCTCAGACAAGGTGGCTTCAGCGGCGCATATTGAGTACCACGCCCGAATTATCGCGCAAAAGTTCCTGGCGCGTGAGCTTATCTCCTTCTCATCGGAGGTGTCACAGCACGCGTTCGACGAGACGGTGGATGTGGACGACCTGATGCAGGAGACCGAGGGGCGGCTGTTCGAGATATCGCAACGCAACGTGAAGAAGGATGTCATCCAGATTAACCCGATCATCAAGGAGGCTTTCAACAACATCCAAATAGCGGCCAATCGGAAGGATGGTATGAGCGGCCTTCCTACTGGCTTTACCCAGTTGGATAAGCTCACGGCGGGGTGGCAGAACTCCGACTTGATCATCGTTGCCGCCCGTCCCGCGATGGGGAAGACCGCGTTCGCTCTCTCTATGGCAAAAAACATGGCGTTGGACTATGATATCCCGGTGGGTATATTTTCGCTCGAGATGGCTAACGTTCAGCTGGTAAACAGGTTGATTATCAACGTGTGTCAGATACGGGGAGAGAGCATTAAAAGTGGAAGGCTCACTGAAGACGAGTGGGAGCGGTTGGAGAACCACCGCTTCTTATATAATGCCCCCATCTACATCGACGATACGCCCAGCCTCTCGGTATTCGAGTTGCGTACCAAAGCACGGCGACTGGTACGGGAACATAAGGTGAAGGCAATCATGATCGACTACCTCCAGTTGATGAATGCCAGCGGCATGAATTTCGGGAACCGGGAGCAGGAGGTAAGCATGATATCCCGATCCCTCAAGGGGTTGGCGAAGGAGCTCAACATTCCCGTTATCGCATTGTCACAGCTTAATAGAGCGGTGGAGACACGGCAAGGAACCGAAGGGAAACGGCCGCAACTGGCCGACCTGCGTGAATCGGGCGCTATTGAGCAGGATGCCGATATCGTCTGTTTTATTCACCGCCCCGAGTATTATAGGATCACGGAGGACGAGCAAGGTAACTCGCTCGTGGGTATCGCCGAGATCATCGTGGCGAAGCATAGGAATGGCCCCACGGGTATAGCGCTCATGCGCTTCGATGGTGAGTACGCCCGCTTCCAAAACCTTGATGCTAACCGGGTGGGGAGAAACTACGTGGAACGACCTTCGCGCATGAATAAACAGGCCAAGTCAACCAAGTCAACCGAATCACGTACTGTAGCTACCCCCGCTTCCACTGCTCCACATAATGACGCGGTTACTTTACATTCGAGCAATGAGCAGGTCCCGTTTTAACAGCACATGATTAATGCATGCTTTCGCGCATCTTCGCCCTTTCGGGTATCTCTTTTTTTCTTGTTGGCTTTTTAAGATTCAAGGCTCCATACATTTAACAACAAAATAAAATAATCGTATGAAAGCAAAAAACCGTTTAGATGCGGGAGATAAGCGAATTTATTCCTATTTTTGTGGGTTAAATGTTGCACGACCGACCGTTGCACAATAAAAATAACTATAACATGTGTTTCCCGCGCCAGTTGAGTAGGGTGTTCGCTGTGATCTTTACGCTTTGTATCGGTTTACAGTTTTCACACGCTCAGGATTTGTCTTACGATAAGGTAACCGTTAACGGGCAATCCTATTACAAGTATAAGGTGCAGCAAGGGGAGGGGCTTTACGCGATATCCCGAACCTTTTCGGTTACGGTGGCCGATATCCTGCGCCATAACCCAAACGCCAACACGGGTTTAAAAGTTGGGCAAGAGCTGCTTATCCCCGTTTCCACCGCTTCATTGTCTGCCGAAAGTTCTTCCAGACCGGTACAAACATTGGCTTCCGGTTCAGCACAAACGAACCCGACCGATCAGAATATCACGTTCAACCACACGGTAAGTAGTGGCGAAACGGTCTACGGTATCTCCAGGATGTACAACACCACCGTAGAGGAGGTGTACCGGCTTAACCCGGCCGCTCGCGATGGAATTGCCGAGGGGCAGTTGCTCGTTATCCCGCAACGGCGCATTATCAGTGAAGAGAAAGAAGAGAATTACCGCTACCACACCATTCTTCCTAAGGAGACGCTCTACTCGGTCTCCCGAACCTATTCGCTGAAACCGGAGGATGTGGTGGTGGCCAACCCCGGCCTATCGGTTGAAACCTTCCAGATTGGAAGGGTAATACGAATTCCCTTTTTCGAGTCATACGAGACCTTTGTACCTTACGAGGGAGAGAATAGTAGAGATGAGCAGCAGGCAAACCGTCTCCTGTACCATGAAGGTTCAGCGGAGCGATTGAACATGATTAACGTGGCGCTCCTTCTGCCGTTACTCGATGAGACAGGTAACGGCCATCTACGTCTCCAGGAGTATTACGAGGGGTTTCTATTGGCCGTGAATGAGTTTAAAGAGCGTGGCGGTAACCTGCAGCTTTACGTGTTTGAGATAGGGAAAGGAACGGATACTAGAAAGCTGGAAAGTCTCTTGGAGACGATGGAGATGCAATCACTTCACCTTATCGTGGGTGGAGTGAACGATGCACAAATTAAGATACTGTCCGATTTCTCCAGGTCGCGTAACATCACTTACGTCGTACCCTTCTCACAAAGTAATGGCGAGGTGTTGAACAACGGCAACATCTTTCAAGTGAACTCCCTTTTGCAATCTATACAGTCTAAAACGGCGAAAGTGTTTCTCGACACGTTCAGAAATGCGAACCTTGTCTTCGTGAACGGGGGTGACAATGACAAGATGGAGTTCATTTCGCGGATACAGAACCTGCTGCGTGAAAATGGTGTCCGGTATGAAACGGTACATAATTCTAGCGCGTTGACTTCAACGATACTTTCACTCTTATCCACGAACAGGGAGAACCTGATTATCCCTACCAGTGGTGACTCCAACACGTTGCGTGACCTGCTTGACAAGCTGATGGAGGTGCAAGAGAGCAATCCCTCGTACACCCTGCGCCTTCTTGGTTACCCTGAATGGCAGACCTACTCCACCCTGATTGACGAGTACTACCGGGTGGGTGTCTACTTCTTTTCTCCCTTTTTCGTGGATGAAAAGGACCCAATGGTCGGTAATTTCAACGATGCCTTTAGCAGATGGTACGGTCGTATCCCCTTAAACACCTATCCTGATTACGCCATGTGGGGATATGATACAGCCCTCTACTTTTTGACTGCGCTTCAACGCTTTGGCCTCGACTTTGAATATCGGTTAGATGAGGTTAAGGTGCACTCTATCCAGTTCGCCTTTCATTTTGAGCGGATGAACAACTGGGGCGGATTTATTAATACCGGGCTTTACCTCGTTTTTTACGACACCAACGGTCGCATCATTAAAATGGATAAGAGCCGATGAAACGTGTTTGCCTTCTCCTTATCTGCACTGCCCTGGGAAGTATGCTCTTTGCACAGAAGCAAACATTCCCTACAGAATTGTATATCGGGGCTGGAGCGGGGGGCGTAGCCGCGAATATGAGCTTCGTACCCTCTATCCCGCAAACCCTTCTCTATTCCTACCAAGGGGGTATCGCGGCAAAATATGTTTCCGAGAAACACCTGGGGTTGATCACCGAGGTTAACTTCACACGTAAAGGGTGGCATGAGAAGTTTGATGCCGAGAAAGAGTTTGCCTACGAACGAACCCTAACCTACATCGATGTGCCCTTTATGACACATGTTTACTTTGGTGATAAAACCCGTTTCGTTTTCAACGCCGGGCCACAAATAAGCGTGCTGATCGGCGAAAACGCGCAAATGAACCAGGCGCTGAGCGACGATGTGGAGGCCCGAAGGTCGGTTGATCCGAATGCACCCATCGGTGTTCAATATGCTCCCATGAGCGAGATGAAACGTGTGGATTATGGCTTGACAGGAGGGGTGGGGTTGGAACTTAGAACCGCGATCGGCGTTTTCGACCTGGAAGGACGCTATTACTTTGGCTTGGGCGATATCTTTACAAGCCGCCGAAAAGATAAAGCGTACTTTACCCGTTCGGCACACCGGGTAATCATGGCGAAACTCACCTACTACATTCAAGTGAAGTAATTCAATCAGCAATTTTTTAGGAGCGATAGCATAAGTGTTGCTACGAAAAACTTTTCCGAACAACGACAGGAAAGGCGCATTTGAGAATTAACAATTAGAAATTTGTGAAAAAATGGACTTCTCGTGAACAAAAATGTATGAATATATGTTCATGTATTAATATGACTAATGAAAGCGTGGATATTTTAATGGAATCGTATCAATTTGAGGAAGCTGCTTACCTTCTTAGGTCATTGGCTAACGAGGTGCGCCTGCGGGTGATTACCACCCTGGCAAGGGTGGGGGAGATGTCTGTCACCGAGTTGCAGGAGTCGACTCGCTGTGAGCAATCGCTTCTTTCTCATCACCTTATTGGTATGCGTGCGAGGGGGGTTCTCTCCTGCAGGCGAAGCGGCAAGAACAGGTTCTATTCCATTAAGGATCCACGTGTAGTGAAGGTGTTGAAATGCGTGCTGAAGTGTGGCTCCGACGGTCAGCCACTTGGAGGTAACGAGAAGTTAGACTAAAAAACATAACATTATGAACGCTAAAAAAATCATTGTAGCCACCCTATTAATGGGCACCCTGTTTATCTCCTGTAACCAGTTGAAGTCCAATACTGCCGCGGGAAACGATCAAAAAGTAGAAAATAAAATAACATCAACAACAAATAACATGACAACAACAAAAGCAAAAACAATTCAGTTGACAAGGGCCGACTTCCTAGAAAAAGTGGCCAATTTCGAGAAAAATTCCGAAGAGTGGGTTTACCTGGGCGATAAGCCTGCTATCATTGACTTTTACGCCGATTGGTGTGGTCCCTGCAAGATGATCGCTCCCATCCTTGAAGAGTTGGCTCAGGAGTATGAAGGTAAGCTGTATATCTATAAGGTAGACACTGAGGTTGAACAGCAGTTGGCGGCCGAGTTCGGTATCCGGAGCATCCCGTCACTGCTTTTCGTGCCTATGAAAGGGGCTCCACAAATGGCGCAAGGTGCTCTTCCCAAGGATGCCCTTAAGCAGGCGATTGACGAGGTTTTGCTTAAAAATTAGGGATTGGTAAATGTTGTGACGATGGTGGACTTCACCTTCGCATCATAACTTACAACTTACTATTTCAGGTTTACAGTAAATGATTTAACGGGAGCTGTCTCAAAACGAGGCGGCTCTTTTACTCATATCATGTGGCAGAGGCTAACTGCTTGATTGAGAACTATTGTTAACTTATCGTGTACTTTTTACATTCTTTTTTCCCATCTTTGCAAACAATAGCAACTCAACAGGGAGAAGTTAACAGGCAATTGCCATATGGTCTGTTAACTATAACATCGCTGTTAGTGCAAGTATGATTTACGAAAGACTCTATTGTTCGATACTATATATACATCTATGAGCAATCAATCATTGACAATATTATTTTTTTGCTATGAAACATAATCTCTCTTTCTTTTTATTATGCTTGCTATTCCTCATGCCGCTATTATTTACTTCTTGTGGGAACAAGTCAACCGGAGTTGACGTGCGAAAGATGGAATTGGCATTGAATGACACGCTGTACAACCTCCCGGTAGAACCGGAAATAGGGAGCCAACGGCTGCAAACACTTCTGAAAGAGTTTCCCGACCTCGACAGTTGGGAAAAACGCAAAGAGTGCTTGCGCGAAGGGCTGTTAACTGCTATGGAGTTGAACCCGCTACCGGTAAAACTACCCATAAAGCCTTTACACACGGGACATATTTCCTTCGAACATTACATGGTAGACAATGTGGCTTTTGAATGTGTTCCAGGGTTATGGGTAATTGGTAACCTGTACAAACCGGTGGGCGGAGGCGCTTCTTATCCTGCCATGCTTATACCACACGGTCATGGTAAACGGGAACCATTGGAAGCGGCTCCACGATTCCTGGAAAAATCACAGTACCTGGCCGCCGCGCTCGCCCAAATAGGGGTAATCGTTTTTGCCTACGATATGTTCGGGTTCGCGGAGTCGGCGTATCATGTCGGAACCCAGGTGCATAATTCATCCCTGGCCATGAGCATTCAGACATGGAGCAGCATACGGGCCGTTGACTTTCTTTTATCCTTAGAGGATGTTGATCCGGAACGTATAGCCATATCCGGTAGATCGGGCGGCGGTACACAGAGCTTCCTTGCTGCCGCGGTTGATGAGCGTATATCGATATCGGCCCCGATAGACCAGGTGTCTTGCTTTTTCCCCGGTGGTTGCACATGTGAAAGTGGCCGTCCCATACATTCACAATGTGGCACGTTAAGTAATAACGTCGAAATCGCTGCAATGGCGGCACCTCGGCCACAACTGCTCATTTCGGAAGGGAAGGATTGGACGCGAACTGTGCCCGAAGTGGAATTCCCTTACCTTCAAACGATTTATGGGTATTACGGTAAAACGGATTTGGTTGAAAATGCACATTTTGCCGACGAGAAACATGAAAACACATATAACAAACGGAGTGCGGTTATACGGTATTTTGCAAAACAATGGGATTTAGACCTTGAATTGATTACCGATGAAAATGGGGAGTTTGTTGAAACACGGTTCACTTTTTTAACTGTTGAACAATTGGCTGTGTTTCCCGATAAACAACTTCCGGAAGGAGCTTTACACTCCATGGAAGAAATTTATGAAGCACTATGTGTGAAACGGTAAGCATAATTCGCTAATGACAGCGCTGTTTACAATCCCTCGATCAATGATGGGAGATAAAATCAATAATATATACTACCGGGTGCGAGAGAGTGCACGGTGATAAAGGAGGTAGGGGGAACTGTTGCCCCCTACCTGTTTGATGGTTAATTATGCGCCTTTTGGCAATATTGAATGTGAAGTTATCCCCTTAAGTGATTTATTTGAAATAGGCATCAATTTTTGATACGTTGTCGATAGGGATAATGGAAAAACCGTATTGAACATTTGTCTCTTTTGGCACGATTAAATAGGGTTCTTCAGGCAGGCGTCCCCAGCTGTTGTTGCCACCTACACCTTGCATCTTGTAGTCGATGAAAACGTCTATTTTGTCCGAAGCTTTATAGGCATTCACGTGCTTCTTTTCCGGGGCTGTACCTCTCGGTGCATCGTTGTGTAAATCGTTTCCGTTACTCAATGTTTCAAGCAGGTAGTTTGAAACGTTAAACTCAAAAGTATTATCAGCCGCGAACAGTACGCCTTTACCTTTTCTGTCAGTAACGGCGAGCCAGCTGGCGTCAACATGATGCGCGTTTTCTTGCGCGATGACGTACTTGTCAACCATATTGATGATGGGAGATTTGTACCTGTCGATAAAGGCGGCCGTTTTGCGGTCGCAATAATTGCCAAAGGGTCCTCTGCCGTAATATTCGGCGTTCACGAAATTCCCGGGCAGCTGCGCGCGCATTCCAACACGGAAAATCAACGGTAAATCGCTGTTTTTGGTCGCGTCGAAATGGTTGTCAATCTTTATTCTGCCATCATTAAAGATGGTATAACGGATGTTCCATGTTGCGTTTACTTCAGGATAGAGGTATTGGCAGCTGATCACGGTCTCTTCACCGCTGGAGATGTTTAAGTTTTCGGCCTTCAAGTTTTGATAGCTCGCGGTTTCCCATGCTTTTAATCTCAAGGGAGTACGTGCGCCGTAATCATTTTCTAACGGAGCGCGCCAAAAAAATGGTCTAAATCCAAATCCTTCGCTAATGTACTCCGTACCTTTGTATTTATATGAAGTCATGATACCCGATATTTTATCGAAGATAGCTTCAAAGTTCCTACCTTTAACCGTTATCGTGTTCGAGTCATCAACCAACTGCGCGGGCTTCATGTTGGTGAGCGTTAACGAGGGGTAACTATCGAGTACAAACTGCTCTTTTGCCACGACCCATCCAGCAGGAATAAGCCGTGTTGCCTCTTTTTGCTTCGCGTAGAAGTTAACGGTCGTCTGGGTTCCGCTTTTTACATGTTTCGCCAGGTTGGGAATATTTATCGTGACGGTTTCCTGCGGTTTGGCATTTATAGTAAGTTTGCCTGAATTCAGTACTTTACCGTTTGATTTGATTTCATATTCGAAGTTGTATTGGCTTAAATCGATGAAAAAGTTCTCATTGAACAGCTCCACCTTCCCTGTTTGTGGGTCAAGGTTTTTGAACCAAATGTTTTGATAAACCTTGCGCATCTCCTCCATCTGATCTTTCGGAGATCTATCCGGACGAACCATACCGTTACAATTAAAGCTTCCAGAGGAAGGGGCACCTTTTGGTCCGTAATCGGCACCGAAAGCCCAATACTTGTTCCCCTCTTCATCTGTTTCCGCGAATCCTTGATCCACCCAGTCCCAAATACAGCCACCTTGGAGCAAAGGGTATTTGCGTATCAAATCCCAATACTCGATGAAGTTTCCGAGGCTGTTTCCCATAGCGTGGGCGTATTCGCACTGGATAATGGGGCGGTCTAAATTGGGGGCTTGTGCATGTTCTTCTAATTGGGCGGGCGTAAAGTACATGGGGCAAATGATGTCTGTATTCCATTCATAACTCGACTGTTCGTATTGTACCGGACGCGAAGCGTCTCTATTTTTAGTCCACAAGTAGGTTTCATAGAAATTGTACCCGTTACCGGCTTCATTGCCAAGAGACCAGGTAACAACGCACGCGTGGTTTTTATCACGTTCAACCACGCCCTTGGTCCTGTTCAGGTGACTTTCTAAAAACAGGGGGTTGTTGGCAAGGGTGCCTCCCTTCCTTCTGTTATACCCCATGCCGTGACTTTCGATGTTGGCCTCATCAATCACGTAAATTCCATACTCATCGGCAAGCTTGTAAAACAGTTCGGGTTGAGGGTAGTGAGCGGTGCGGGCGGTGTTAACGTTGTATTTTCTGAACAGTTCAAAATCTTTTCGCATTAACTCTTCCGTAACGTAATGTCCTGTGTGTTCACAGGTTTCGTGAATATTTACCCCTTTCACGAGTACCGGTTTTCCGTTAACCAAGAACTGCTTATCCTTTATCTCCGCGGTCCGGAAACCGATTTTTATCGCGGTTGCTTCCGTTACGGTTCCGCTTCCATCTTTCAGTTCAATAACCAACGAGTAAAGGTTGGGTTCTTCCGCTGACCATTTCAGTACATTAGGAATCGATTTTGAGAAATTCAAACTACCTGTATCACCGATACGGGTGATTTTGCTCTCCGTTGCAATGGTGTTGTTGTCACGGTCTAATATCGTGTAGGTTACCGATGCATCTTGAGAATTGCCTTCAGCGTTTTTCAAGTCAACGCTGAGTGAAAATTCGCCGTGGGTGTAGGATGCATCTAATGAGGGGAGGGCGAAGAAATCGGCTATATGCACTTTTGGTCGGGCGTAGAGGTATACATCACGTTCAATACCGCTTATTCGCCAAAAATCCTGACACTCAAGGTAGGTGGCTTCGCTCCAGCGATGGGTTTGCATAGCGATAACATTTTTACCGGGTTTTGCCCTGCTCGTTATGTTGAAGCGAACCGGCAGCTTGCTGTCTTTGCTCATCCCGAGAAATTCCCCGTTCAGGTAAAAGTAGGAAGCCCCTTTCACTCCATCGAACGAGATGATGATATCTTTCCCTTGCCAAGAGCTTGGTAGATCAAACTCTTTCCGATAGGTCCCCGTTGGATTAAATTCACGCGGCACGAGCGGTGGCATCGGTCTGTCCCAAAAAGGGGGGAATCCCGGAGAGGTGAACTCGTAAGTGGTGTTCACGTAAATGGGATACCCGAAGCCTTGAACCTCCCAGTTTCCCGGAACCTGTATGTCGCTCCAGCTTGTATCATTAAAATCCAATTCATAAAAACCCTCTTTAGGTCTCTCTTCGAAATTTTCCACGTAATTAAACTTCCATGTCCCGTTGAGCAGTAAAAAATCACTGCCCTTGGAGCTGTTTGAAGCGGATAGCGCTTCGTTAGCACTTGTAAAGGAGAAAAAGCTGGCTCTCGCGGGCTCTTTGTTCATCTCAACCAATTTTGGATTGGTAATTTCCGTGTACCTGTTTTCTTGAAGTTGTGCTTTCAATAAGCCGAATGAGAAAACAGAGATAAGTGTAATCAATAGAATCTTTTTCATATTCATAACGGTTTTACATTTGTTGTATGTTTTTACAAAGATACAACATTTTTCAGTTAACACGCAAAGTGTGGAAATGAGAAAAGGAAGCTTTTCACGTGAGATAATGCCACGAAGAGATAATTTTGCAAAGAGATAATGCTGTAAAGGGGGAAGAGGTTAACATAGTTTCCCGCCAATCGCGTAAAATTTGTATTTTTGTGTTTTGGGTATAAACAGGGTGAATGTGATATGTTTATAACGGTCACTAAGCCTCGTGTGAATGATTTTTTAAGACATAAAAACGGATTAATCGTATGAAACATATTCATGATTACGAGATCATGGCTCCTGCCGGTTCATACGAGTCGCTTTGGGCAGCCATCCAGGGGGGTGCGGACTCTATCTATTTCGGTATCGAGGGGCTGAACATGCGTGCCAAATCGTCCAACAATTTCACGGTGGACGACCTGCATGCCATCGCCGAGATATGCCGGGATAACGGGATCAAGAGCTATCTCACGGTCAATACCATTATTTACGACCAGGATATGGGGTTGATGCGAAAGATCGTGGACGCGGCAAAGGAGGCGGGCCTCACGGCTATTATCGCGGCCGATGTGGCTGTGTTACTGTACGCCCGGAGCATCGGGGTGGTGGTGCACCTATCCACGCAGCTCAACATCACCAATATCGAGTCGCTTGAATTTTACGCGCAGTATGCCGACGTGGTGGTGTTGGCCCGCGAGCTGAACTTGGAGCAGGTGGCTGCCATCCATAAAGCGATCGTGGAGCGGCAGATCAAGGGGCCTTCCGGTGAGTTGATTCGCATCGAGATGTTCGCGCATGGTGCTCTCTGTATGGCCGTGTCGGGGAAGTGTTACCTTAGCTTGCACGAGGTGAACCTTTCGGCTAACCGGGGAGCCTGCAATCAGATCTGCCGGAGAGGATACCTCGTGAAAGACACGAGCAGCGATATTGAGCTGGAGATTGATAACGAGTACATCATGTCGCCCAAGGATTTGAAAACCATTCACTTCTTGAACAAGATGATGGATGTGGGTGTGCGGGTGTTCAAGATAGAGGGACGCGCACGCGGACCTGAGTACGTTCGGGTGGTCACCTCCTGCTACAAGGAGGCGGTGGAGGCTTACTGTAATGGAACGTACGATGAGGAGAAGATAGCCGACTGGAACGAGCGACTATCGACCGTTTTTAACCGGGGTTTTTGGGATGGCTACTACCTGGGTCAGCGTTTGGGCGAATGGACGCATCGGTATGGTTCAGGGGCTACCAAGCGGAAGGTCTACGTGGGTAAAGCGATCAAGCATTTTGGGAACCTGGGGGTGACCGAGTTCCTTGTGGAGGCTCAACCGGTAAAGGAGGGAGACGAACTGCTAATTACCGGTCCCACTACCGGTGTGGTATTCGTTACGGCTCACGATATCCGGGTGGAGAGGGAGGCGGTTCCGGAAGCGGTAAAGGGTGACCATTTCTCCATCAAGACCGGGGAGAAGATTCGCCCCAACGACCAGCTCTACAAGATGGTGGCTGCCAACCGCCGGGGCACGGCACACGAAAGGTGAGGAGGCGAAAATATCAAGGTGTTTTCTTTTGTAATAGAAAGAAGTTTTCATCGCCGTACCCCATATCGAAACGCCCGTTCAGGAAAGAGGTTGGCATATCGTTCAGTAGCGCTTTAAACGAGAAGGTACCGGATAGTACCACCCGTGTCAGCACGTTATCAACGTAGAGATTTTGGGCTTTTTTGATGTAGAACTCGCCTTCTAGAATTTCTACATGCAGGGAATCTGAGCCTGCCATTAGTGAGACCACGCACTTGTCCTCCTTCAAGTTATACTTTTTGTTATTTAGGGATAGTAAATCGCCGAAAGCGTTTGGTTTAAAGTCGGGTATCGTGAAAGTCAAGGTGTGTGCGGCATAGCCTGTCTCCCCGTAATAAAACAGGCCTGCTTGATGGATGTCGCTGTCAGACGTCCGGGTTGCTACCATCCGGGTAGAAGAGTCAGCAAGCCCGTAAAAATTAATGTGGCAGGAGTCGCCCCACACGATTACCTGTGACGACTCCTCGTTGGATTGTGAGGTGAACGGCTTAAGTCCCCAGTACACCCCGAAACTGTTGTATCCTTTTTCCGAGTAGATCGGCAGGCCGGGATTGTCCTGGTCCGGGATAAAGATTGATCGGGAGAGGTGGTAGTCAAACTTCGTGTCGCAGGCTGTGGCAGCAGCCAGGATAACTATAATCAGCATGAACGCGTCTATTCGTTTCATCGCGGTAATTTTTTTGGGATGTTACTTGAATGATGATGAATGGAGAGGTATGGCAACCGTAAGTTGCAATCCCGGAAAGGTATCCGAGGTGAGAAACGACCAGTTGGGTTTCGATAGGAACAGGTAGGGCATGACCATTTCGGCCCCTACACGTATCCCATTGTTAAGGGTCCAGCGAAGCCCCAGGCTACCATAAAGGTTAGAATAAAACATGCCGGGCGTTTTGTCGATTACTGCTAACACCTCATTCTCGTGTGACTGCATGCCGGGTGAGGTGAAGTGGATGTGGCTTTTCTCATGTATTTTCACTCCCGCTTGAATACCCCCTTTCAGGTATACCTGCCAGTTGCTGTAGTACCCCAGCAGGATAATGTCCGCCTCCAGCGGGATACTCACGTAACCAATCGACTCATTCATTTCGTCCAATCGGTAAATATCTATTCCCCTTCCGGCAGGATGGTAGAGGTAGAGGTGTGACATGCTATTAAAAGGTAGGACCTGTTGACTTACGTTCGTGTATCGTAACCCTGAAGCCAGGGTGACACGGCTTTTCCAGGCGGGCACTTCTACCTTTAGCCCCGTGTAATGTATCTTACCTTCACCGGTGGCATACTCGTCTCCTTGGTAATCGGGGTTGAAGTAACCCTGTGGCGGATGCCGAAACTCCCAATGTCCGCTCAACCTGCCCGAGAGGTTCATGAAACCGTACTCGGCTCCCACGCGAATGGAGGTGGGGTGCTGTGCCTCCATGGAGAAGAAAGGAACCGACAGGAAGAGTAGGGATAAAAGCCAATGTTTCATACGATGATTTTGTTTCAATACTCGATACCATAGCGTCTTGCTATTTTTGTGGCCGTTTTGGATAACAGCTACAGCACTTTATATTGTCAATGCCATGTTTTTCGCCCGTGGCATTTGTGCTGGAATGGCACACATACTGTTAAGATGCGTCTTAAACAAAAATGCTGCACGATTAATGTTAATTAATGTTAGCCAACCTTGAGTGTAAATGTAAACCAAAATGTAAAAATGGAGTGTTTAACAGAAATCTTTTTGATTTTCGTTGGGCTCTCTTGCGGGAGGATTTTTTTTCACCTACTTTTGTGGGGTCGTTTTATTTTAAATTAATTTGAAATGGTAAAACAGTCATTTTTTATTAGAGGTGCAGCTATCGTGTTGGCATTCGCGGTGTTGTTTGCAAGCTGCTCTAGTACCACGCTTATCCAAACGGAACCGAGCGGTGCCAAGGTGTATATGAATGAGGAGTATAAAGGGGTTACCCCGTTGTCCTATTCTGATACCAAGATCGTGGGAAGCATAACGTCCGTGCGTTTTGAGAAGGAGGGGTACGAAACGTTATATACAACGTTGACGAGGAATGAGAGTGCCGACGTGGGAGCCATTATCGGGGGCATATTTTTCTTGTTCCCGTTCCTATGGACCATGAAGTACAATCCCACGCACATGTACGAGCTGAAACCCCTTCAGCATGCTTCATTGGATGATAAGGCGGAACAACCAACCATTTTAATGGACTCCGAAGGGAACGAGTATATTTCTGGCGTGTTAAAGAATTAACCCATCAGAGAAAAACACCTTGTTCACAAGGTGAGTACTTGTCTGTTTTAGGTGAATCTGGCGCTATCGATCTAGGTAAACAAAGAGCGTGTTAAAAAACTAACACGCTCTTTGTCTTTGTATACAACGGGTTATAAACCCCAGGAAGCTTTTGCGATAATGGGTGACTCGCAACGTTACTCCTCCTTGAACCACTTGGAGTAGAACAGGTAGTTACCCGCGATTTTCTGGTTTATCTCCTTGGACTGTTCGGGGTCGACTTTCTTGACGAACTTGGCAGGGACACCAGCGTAAATGCTCCCCGGCTCCACCTGGGTGCTGCTCAGTACCACCGCCCCAGCGGCGATGATGGCCCCTTCACCTACGATCGCGTGATCTAACACGATGGCGCCCATTCCAATCAGGGCACCATCTCGTATCTCCGCACCATGAATGATCGCGTTGTGCCCTATCGAGACGTCGTTTCCAATCACCGACACCGAGTTTTGGTACAAGGTGTGGATAACCGCACCGTCCTGCACGTTCACCCGATCACCCAAACGGATGGAGTTGACGTCGCCACGCAGCACAGCGTTGAACCATATGCTGCAGTTACGCCCCATGATCACGTCACCGATAATGGTGGCGTTCTCTGCCAAGTAGCAGTTTTCACCTATCTCGGGGGTAAATCCGCGAACCGATTTCACCAGTGCCATGCTCAATCTACGTTTTGCTTGTTAAATGGCTTTGGTTTTTTCTATCAACCAGGCTGCCTCTTCCTCGTTTAAAAAACCTTTTAATCCATTGTACACCTTCTCGTGGTAATCGTTCAGCCACTGAACTTCGCTTTTGGTTAGCAGCTCCTTGACGATGGGTCTTGTGTCAATGGGGCAAAGGGTGATTGTCTCGAAGTTGTAGAACGTCCCAAACTCCTCGCTCTCCAGCCACTTTCGTGTCACGATCAGGTTCTCGACGCGGACACCGTATTGATTGGCCCGGTAAAGACCCGGTTCATTCGATGTAACCATTCCCGGTTCCAACAGGGTGGGGTTCTCTTCCAGCCGAATGCTATGTGGTCCCTCGTGCACGTTCAGGAAGTGCCCTATACCGTGTCCCGTGCCGTGCCAGTAGGTCAGCCCATGCTCCCATAGCGCTTTTCGGGCAAGCACGTCGAGTTGTGCACCGCGCGTTCCTTTCGGGTAGACGGCACTAGCCAGCGCGATGTGCCCTTTTAGCACCAGCGTGTAGTCGATTTTCATCTGCTCAGAAAGTTCGCCCACTGCAATTGTCCGGGTGATATCGGTGGTACCATCCTTGTACTGTGCACCGGAGTCAATCAGCAGTAATCCTTTCGGTTCCACCTTGAGCGCGGTTTCCGGTACTGCACGGTAGTGAATAACCGCCCCATTGGGTCCGTACCCGGCGATGGTGGCGAAGCTCTCGCCTACGAAAAGCGCTTGTTGTGACCGGAATTCGTAGAGCTTATCAGCGATCGTTACCTCGTTGACTTTGCCAGTGGGTATCGCTTTTTCCAGCCACATGTAAAATTTCACGAGTGCCACCCCGTCCTTGACCATCGCGCTATGAAACCCTTTCAATTCGGTTTCGTTTTTCACGCTCTTCATCAGGTCTAAGGGCGAGGGCACATCGATAACCTTACATGTGGTGGGGATGGTGTGCAACAGCTTGTAGTTGATCTTGCTACCCGTTACACAGACTGAACTTTCCTCTGGGAGGTCGGCCACGTAGTCAAAGATGGCGTGGTAGGGAGCGATTGTAATTCCTTCCTCCTTGTAGTCGGTGGTGATGTCATCTGTCAGCTTACCTGGGTCGATAAATAGCACCGTCTCTTTCTCCGATACGTATGCGTAGGCTACCGCTACTGGGTTGTAATCCACGTCGTTACCCCGCAGGTTAAAGAGCCAGGCAACGGTGTCGAGGGTTACCACGATTACCCCATCAGCATTCAGCTTTTTCAGTTCCGTGTTAACACGGTTAATCTTGCTTTTCACACTTTCGCCAGCCACGTCGACAGGCAGCGTGAAGACCTTGTTCTTAGGGATCCCGGGGCGTTCTTTCCGGATAACTTCAAACGGGTCGAAGGCAGTGTTCAGCTTAATGCCGACCGTGTTGAGACGGCTTTTGAGCGCATTGCCCTCCGAGGCGGCGTAGACCAGTCCATCGATACCCACCGTACCTCCATGGCCAACCTGCTCAATAATCCAGTCGGTCATTTCGGGCGTGTCGGCTTGTCCCATTTTGAACAGGTCGAATCCCGTTCCATCCAGTTCGTCAGCCGCCTGCAGGAAGTAGCGGGAGTCGGTCCACACGCCT
>JGI24711J26586_10000051_pt1 | contig 73943 bp, 78 predicted proteins | sample BioPla3DNA1_FD_26586 | JGI IMG/M metagenome (IMG submission 26586)
TANGTGAAAAAATCGCTTCCCTCTAGAGGGAAGATACCTGATGGCTTAACAAGTACTTACATGAAGGGTTACACAAAACTATTGACACTACCTTCATCATCTACATAAACCACAATTGACTCAACTTCAAAACACCCTTTTTCATAATACACGCAAAGCAGTGACTTTATAATATCAGCATAATATGTACTGTTAGTAGTTTCTAGTAAATCTATTTTATTGATTTCACGCGCTCTTGACCCTGATATAGATACATGTTTTCTGTAAAATGAAACAGAATCTAAATAATTCTTGTCTTTTCTTGAATAATATATGAGTTCTCTTTTTTCTTTTTTGTTAAAAAAATTTTTATCTATAGCAATATCAATTTTGAATGTACTCATAAACTATTTCCTTTTATTTTTTGATTTCTTAGGATAAGACAATTTCCAGTCTCTCAGTTCCTCGTCTGTAATTTCTCCGTTGTAATGCTTTTTTCTCATCTCGTCCCATTCAACAATTAAGTCGTTTAACTCAGAGCTATGAGACATAAGGGAGACTGTTCCTTCTTCCACTAACGGTCTTAGTTTTTGACTATCCTCTGAATCAAACAAAATCTGAAAGAAATCGAAGACAGTCGTAAGATTATGGTCTAAAAGAGCGGAACTATCACATTCGAGGGAATCAGCTATCATTTCAAGCTGTTTTCTCGAGGGCGATCTGTTTCCCAATTCATAGTTTCTAATAGCAGCATCCGTCAACCTTGACTTAATAGCTAATTCCTTTTGAGTCAAATTTCTAAGTTGGCGGAGCTCTCTTAATTTTTTTCCGGATATCATTATAACTCCTTTCAAGCCTGTTTTATTGACATATTATATCATAAACCATAATCAATCGCAACAAAAGTGTTCTGTTAAGATTTTAAAGTGAATGTGCGGAAAGACAGGTATTTAAAGAAATATTTTATAAAAAGAGTTGACGGAACAAAAATGAACTGTTATTATAAGACAAAAAACAGAACGAAAACGAACGGTTAAAATTGAGTTATAAAAATTGATGCTCCTTAGACGGAGACCCTTACAATCGTCGTTTGAAAGGAGGAAGACATGAACGCAATTTTTATGACTGCCAAAGAGGTACAGGACTTCCTTGGCGTTAGTCGCACTGTGGCTTATCAACTCATCAGCGAGATGAATGCGGAACTTGTAGAAATGGGCTACCGTGTGCAAAGAGGTAAAATCAACAGAAATTATTTCAAAGAGAAGTATTGCTATCAGACAAATGAAGTAGTCGGAAAGGAGATATAATGCCTGTTTTTAGAGATGAAAACAAAAACGGAAATTGGTTTTCTCAGTTTACTTACACAAATTGAAGAGAAGAGAAAATCAACAAGAAAAAGAGAGGATTCAAGACCAAAAAGGCGGCTCTGGAATGAGAAAAGTCATTTTTAGAAAAATAAGCCGGAGACTTGGAAATGACATTTAGAGATTTCTTTGAGGTCTGTAAAAAGGACAAAAAGCCTCGAATCAGAGAAAGCACTTGGAACACCAAGGAAAGCATAATCAGACACAAGGTGCTTCCTTATCTCGGTGATTTGCCTATCAACGAAATTACGAAAGTCAGCATTTTGGAATGGTAAAATGAAATTATGAAAATCAAAGATGACAGGGGTAACAGTTATTCTCCGACCTATCTCAGAACGATTCATGCACAGCTTAGCAGCGTTTTAAATCATGCCTGTAGGTATTACAACCTAAAGACCAATGTTGCGAGAGATGTGGGCTCTATGGGAGAAAAAGAGGCTAACGAAATGCAGTTTTGGACACAAGCTGAATTTGAAATTTTTGTAGAAGCAGTAAAGGATAAGGATCAATCATATTTTGCCTTTGAAATTTTGTATTGGTGTGGTTTACGGATTGGCGAATTACTGGCACTTACCAAGAGTAAATTTGATTTTGAGAATAATACATTAAGAGTAGACCAATCAAGGCAGAGACTTAACGGCAAAGATACTATCACGCCGCCAAAAACAAAGAAGAGTATAAGGTCCGTAATATAGTACTTAAAATCCCCAAGTCTTACGCCTTTTATATCTCCACCATACGCGGAGTAAAGCGTTTCATCCACTAAAACATTAAATAATTCTTTTAATTCCGGATTATTCTTGATGGCCTGTAAATAAGCAACATATACGCTCATAAGTTCGCTTTCATCGAGCATCTTATCTACCAGCATTTCAGCTAATGCCTGTTTGTCCATGGTGGCTGAGTAGTTGTTCATAAACTCATTCATCTTAGCGATACGATAAGCCATGCCTTCCCGCATTAAGTCGTGCAAAATATCGACAGTACTTTTGTAGTAATAATAAAATCCGCCTTTAGACAAAGAAGTTTCGGCAATGATATCCTCCATGGTTGCAGCGCAAAAGCCTTTACGAATAAAAACTTTTTTGGCGGCATCAAGTATTTCCTTTTGCCTGGCCTCTCTGGTCGTTACTGGCAAAACACGGCTCTCCTTTAACTGGTTTTCGACGGTTCCGTCGAATCGATTTCAATGTTGGCAATCCCTAACTTCTTTGTCAACATTTTTTTGATTTTTACTTGATCGTTTCACAAATTCTTATATTGCAATTACTTGCATTAAAAAACTTCAATTTTGAAAGAAAAATGCTTGACAAATCAAAATAGTTAGGCTAAACTAATCTCGTAAGTTAGGAGACCCTAACTTATCGCAATTGGAGAGTGCCTTATTTTATGAAGAATTCTTTTGAACAAATGTTTGTTCGCCATACGTCGGCAACATTAAAGGGATTTAAAGCCGGTAGCCACTTTGCTTATCGCCCTGGCTGCGAAGAGACTTTTCAAAAAGAGCTTCAATCAATGAATGAAATGCTTCATGAAAAAGATATCCGAATTTGTACAACTGACAGGAGAGATAGCTCAAAACAGGTCCTTGTCTATCGGCCTTCAATGATAGACAGCATGTTGAACCAAACCGGTTATCGGTGTTTTCTTTGCCGATTAGGTTATCCGGTCGATGAAGGCCACAAAGCGAATATCAGCCATTTACTTGCAAAAATGAAAAATGACGAGGATTTTCCTCACGAAATGGGACTCTTTTTGGGCTATCCTCTGGATGATGTATTGGGCTTTATCGCCAACAAAGGAAAAAATTACGCTTTCTGCGGACTATGGAAAGTATACGCTCAGCCTGAAAAGGCAAAGGAACGTTTTGAATTATTCCAAAGATGTCGTGAGCACTGTTTAGAATGTTTGCGGCAAGGGCAAAGTGTTTTGCAGCTTATCCACGCTGCCTGACATATAATATTAACTGACGGAGGATTTATACAATGTCTAAAATTGCTGTAGTTTACTGGAGCGGAACAGGCAATACCGAAGCAATGGCGGAAGAAATAGCCAAAGCCTGTAACGGCGAATTGCACAAAGCCGGTGACTTTAATGTGAATTCCGTAGCCGACTACGACGCCATCGCTTTTGGTTGCCCTTCCATGGGAGCAGAACAATTAGAAGAGGGCGAATTTGAGCCCATGTTTGACGATGTAAAAGATAAGCTGTCCGGCAAAAAGATTGCGCTTTTTGGCTCTTATGACTGGGGCGACGGCGAATGGATGCGCCTGTGGCAGGAAGAATGCGAAGGCTTAGGCGCCAATCTTGTAGCCGATGGTCTTATCTGTCACCTGTATCCCGATGATGAAGCGCTGGCCGCCTGCCAAGAATTAGGGCAGAAGCTTGCTGCGGAATAAGTGGCTTTCCTTTGGTTTTCAGTCATAAAAAATCCACCTCCTTACTTACTTATCATTTTTACCATCCTTTCTTAGCGTAGCACAGCATTATTTACCCGACCTACTGGCTAAGCCCAATGGCTTAGCCAAATTTTTTCTTTATAAAAGTACCTCTTCAAGATTTTTTAACACGAGTTTTCTTTTCGGCAAACAAAACAGGCGATACTATTAACATGACTTAATTCCACCTGACAGTACATGCTCCTTAGGCGTATATATAAACTGTCAATGGTTTCATAGGGCGGAGTGAAAAATTTAAGCGGCTGATAAATTCGGCGGATAAACCAATCCGTACGCCTGCAAAGGCCCGTCACATAAAAGCAACCGCAGAATACTCCGCCGCTTTTCAGCGCCCGAAACGTTTCTTGATAAGCTGCTCTCTTATTAGGAAAGGCATGAAAGCCATTGAGGGAAAGAACAATATCAAAGCTCTCGTCCTTAAACGGTAGCTTGCCTACATCCCCCTGTTTGAAAGCGACATTTTGAAGCCCCAATCGCTCCGCCCTTTTTTGCGCCTTGGCCATCATGTCGAGCGAATAGTCAAGGCAGGTGATGTCGGCATCGGGCAAGGTTTGGTAAACAGACATCGTTAATACGCCAGTGCCTACGGGTACCTCCAGCAAGCACCCCGAAAAATCTTCCGGAATCCCCGAAAGCGCCCGTGCCTGATATTCGGCGGCGTCTTTGGAACCCATGCCCCACACCAAGCGGCTGACCGCTTTTCCAAGGAGGGAGGAGCAAGTAATCATGCCGTCATAAAAGCTATTGTTCCCAGTCATACGGTAAGCTTTTCGAATCTTTTCGTTTCTGTCCATTGTGTTCGTACTCCTTATTCTCAGTTTAATTTGGATAGCGCCTTATATGAATTAAGGCTCATCAATCGAAATAATCACCCGTTCCAAAATCTCATCACTTCTTGATGGAAGCGCTTGGGGAACATCATCACAAGTTCGGCATGCGCCAATCCCTTAAACTCTTTGAAAACAAGCTGGGGAAATGCCTTCTTTGCATAGGTGAGATCGTTTTTCCTCACTTTCTTTTCTTCTTCGCCGTACCAGTACTCCATTTTGGTATCGATTGTCGGTACGTGATTTGGCATCGGGTAATTATTTGCCGACCAAAACACATTGTAAATGGTTTTGTTGGAATAATGGCTTTTCCCAAATTCATACAATTTTTGGTAATGTTCTTCCGGGTCTTGGCCTTCAGGCGTCCATCGCGCAGGCGGCATAATCAGTTTCATTAGCTTCAATGAAGAAAAACCTATCCTTACCATTAAAAAATCCTTTAAAGCAATCAATCGACAGAACCATTTTGGATAAGGATAGGGCGTTAAACCTGCATCGACAATGGCTTTTTGAACGGGCATCAACTGATTCGCCAGTAAGTACATGACGCTTGCCCCGCCCATTGAAACGCCATAAAGCATATCCAAACGCTCAATGCCTCTTTCAAATAGGTAAGAAACAGCTTGTTCAACATTTTTTTCGATGGACACAAAGTCTGTTCCCATTTCATCATGCCCATCGGATATAAAAAGGAACACATGAAAATCTTGCGCTATCGTTTCAGCCGAAGGCTTAAATACCCACCACGGCTCTGCGGTACATTGAAACATCAAAAAGGTTTTTTCGTTGTTTTCACCAAATTCATAGACTTTCACAATACCTTCACCTTCTTACTTTAATAGAAGCTCCATCGTTTCCTTATTACGCTTCAAAATCCATTCGGTTAATCGACATTTTTATTGCCTTGTCAGCAATTCTTGCCAGTAATCGATGCATGAAATGAACACCCGGACTTTTCATATCATGGTAACCTAACATATAGCCTTTGGAGGTGACTTTTATTTTGTCCAACCAGTTCAGGTCTTTGGGTGGATTGTTTGCATAAAAGTACCCATCCACTTCGCTAATACCCATGTTTTTCAAAGTCTTAGACATCATCAGCTTTAAACCAAGCTTTCCTACGCTATCAAACACCAAGCAGCCTCCCGGGTATCGTTTAGAAAGTTCCAAGGCCAGGGATTTGACCGCGTCCATCTTAAAATAATGAAATACACCGGCGGCAAAGAAAATTACGCCGTTGGAACCGTCCACTTCATCCATCCACGAATAATCGTTCAAGTCGCAAGCAACATTCTTTTCCCTATCTTGCTTGGAAATCAATTGCTTGCGAACGGATATAACATCAGGAAAATCAATGTTGACAATCTGGCAAAGCCCATTATCACATGCTTTTCCTGTTTCATCCAAGCCGCAGCCAAGGTTGACAACAGTCGCTTTGGGGTGCTTTTGCAAATACGCTTTAATCTCCCATATCATATCAAGCTGCCGCATGGCCGCTTCAAGCGCGCCAAATTCATACAAAAAAGATTTGTTCTTTTTCTCCAGTTCAGAAAAATCATAGTCAAGCCGCTCGCATAATCTCTTGGCATAAACATCTGTGTAAAGTTCGGGAAATTTTTCCGAACACATTTTTCTTCCATATAAGGGAACAATAAGCGTTTCCTGAACGGTATTTTTTTCGATTTTAATCTTTTTCATAAATTAGCACCTCCCTTATGGTTTTGAATTTACAACACTATTTTCAGCAAGTTTTTCCTTATTTTCTTTTGCCTTCCCCAGCATCAACAAATGCCCGCCCAAGGTCCAAATATTCCCCAAAGTAAGGGCACCGACCAGGATGGCATTGACTGGCGCATAGTTGCCAAAAACATGAACAAGGCTGAATATCAAAGCCCCCATCGGTATAGAAAACACCCAACACCAGCGAGGATAAGGGCTGAAGCCTCCGGCGATGGACCTGATATGAGCATAAGTCTGTATCAGCCAGAATATGAAAAAAGCCAAATAGAGAGGTAAGGAAAAATAACAGACAAACTTAATGGAAGCGGCCAGAGCGGTTTCGGGATTCGACGCTGTCATGTACTTATAAAAGAATGCAGACGCCACAGAAGACATATGCACACCAGGACCGCCTAAAACCAAAAGAGCAAGCATCCCCACACCAAACAGCTTGGCATATCGCCGGGAATAAGGCCTAATCAGCTTATAGATGCCAAGATGTCCAAGAACAGAAACAGGCGCGCCAATAAGTCCCAGCATGGCCGACCAGAACATTCTGCTGTCTGGCATTGTCAGGTACTGAGAAACCATCCCCTCTATCCCTTTTAGGCTCGTATCCCGAACGCTCCAGCCCATCAGCATATCGCCCATCAGGTTCATCAAGGCACCTATTAGACCAATCTTTAATAAGAGACAAACTCTATCCCGGTTGATATCTTTCTTGAATTCGGGTTCTGCTTTCATACAATCCTCACTTTCTTAAAGACCATTGATAAGACCTACATATTCGTCATAGGTTCTTTTAGATGCTCTGTTTATCCTGACCGCCCCATAGCAATGGGGCATGCCCGGCTCGATATGGATTTTGTAATCAGCCCCTGCTTTTTCCAAGAAACGCTTGTATATAGGTGCCGCATAGGCCAGGCTTTCTTTTTCTCCATAATACAGACAAATCTTTCCGGCATTACTGAAATCGCCACGCGCTGAGTGAATGAACCAAGGCTCTAAGCTTTGACCGCCTGCGTTAATTTTTCCAAAATTCTCTATCCAATCTACTGGTACAATGGGGTCCTTGCCCCTAAAAGATTCAAGGCTATCCTTTTCCGCTTGATTTGCCGGTACATGACCGGGAGATAGAGCAATCGTTAAAGCCGGCATAGGAAGTTTTTCATTAAAAAAGTTGTTCCAGGAAATGATGGTCATGGCAGCCGTGCCCCCGAAAGATAGGCCTATCACGGCTACTTTTTCATATCTGTAGTCACGTAGCATCACCCGGTAGGTTTCAAAAATCATTTGATAGGCTTCCTTTATGGGGTGTTTAGTGGAAGGTGGATAAAAGGGATAATATATTTCAGCGTCCACGCGCTTTAAAAGTTTCTTGGCAAGAATGAGCTGTGCCTGATAATAGTTGTAAACCCCTCCCCCACCGCCAATGTAAAGAACGGCTTTATCAGGTTTCTTGCCCTTCTTTTTTATCCTCAAACAATGGTAAGACCCTAAATCCGTTTGGATTTTTAAGTCTTGATAGTTAAACTTCCTGTCCTTTGGCATTTTAAAAACTTGCCCTTCATTATGTTTTTTAGCGTGGGCATATATTTTATCTGCGTCCAACACAGGCGGATTTAAATAATGAAATAACCATGCCGCGCCCATGATGATTTCGTTGCTCAGTCTCATGGAAACATCACTTTCTCCCGTAAAGAATAGCAGAATCCTTTAAGCTATACATGATAGCCTCTTTTTTGGTCATGAACAGGCCGTCTGTGGTGTCGATCAGCTTGGCGCTTTCATAACCCATGCTTTTTAACCTATCGATAAATAACTCCATATCTCCGTATTTTTCTTTTGAAAAAATATCATGAAGAGCAAAAGTGCCTCCTTTTTTAAGCACCCGAAGCGTTTCCAATAAAATTTGCTGCCTATCGATACCGGTAATATTGTGGTACACATAGTTACTTACAACGGCATCAAAGCTTTCATCGAAAAAATTTAATTTGACAGCGTCGCCTTCCCTAAATTCCACATTGCTTACAGCCTCAGCTTTAGCGTTTTGCTCACAAAGAGTTTGGTTGTAGGAAGCGTATTCGATGCCCCACTTATCGATGCCGATGACCTTAGCTTTCGGGTTCTTTTTAGATACTGCTATCGTTAACGCACCGCTGCCACAGCCTACATCCAAAATTAAACCTTTTTTCGGCGCTTTGATATAGTCGGCAATTCCCTCAACAACGCCTTTAGACAGCTTTCTTTTTCCGTCATACGAAAAAGCGCGGTACATTCTGAGCATCCAAAGAAAAATAGCCGTTAATACAATGGCTAATGTCAGAAAAACAATGCTTAAGATTGTTTTGGCTGTTCCGTCTTTTAAAAAGCCTTGAAAAAGAACGGCTGCCGCACAGCAAAGCACGGCAAAAACGCCAAGCAAGTACAGCATGGTTTTAGGTACCCAGTTTTTATAATTCGGTTTCATTTTTTCTCCTCATATTGCTCACATCGTTATTCTATTTTTTCTCAATCACCGCTATCGAACAAGGGATAAAGCCGTCTACTCTGATAAACTGCGCTTCAGGGTGGCCTGCATCCCTTATAAACTTTTGGTAGGTTGAAAAAGTAAACTTTTGCTTGAATCCCGCTCCCATTTTTCCGTATAGTTTAATCAACTTATTTTTCCAATTGTTTGATGGCTTGTTCATGTAGGTGGGAACGATGATTTGGCCTCCCGGCACGCAAATCCTGTCTAATTCCTGTAAAGCATGATATGGATTATCGAGCAAATGGATGACATTGCCCGCAATCACCTTATCAAAGACACCATCCTGAAAATTAAGTTTGTTCATATCGGCTACCATATAATATACATTGCTGTAGTTTCTGCACTTGGCTTTGGTCTTTTGAACCATTTTTTTAGAAAAATCAGTCGCTATTAATTTTCTGCATCTTGGGGCAATCACTTTTGTCAGCAAACCAGTTCCGCAAGCACATTCCAGCACGCTATCAAAGGGGCAGATAAGAGACGCCACTTCTTTTTGCAAGGCTTTGTGTGTCTTTGCGTTGATGACGTGAACAAACACGTCATACACGCCCGCCACACGATCCCAAAACAATTGTTTATTTTCCATGCTTACAGCTCACTCCTCTTATTGACCGGTCCGGCTCCTAAATACTCCAGTTGGCTCCTTCCGCTTGCAGCTCCCTCATCTGCCTGAAAATACCGGTCTCATCAGCGTAAAGCTCAGCAGGGGTGCCCTTTTCGGCTACCTTACCATCGACCAGAACGATAATCTTGTCGGCTGCTTCAATGGTGCGCATACGGTGCGCAATCACCAAAATTGTCTTCCCTATAAGTAGTCGGGATAGGGCGCCTTGCACCTTGGTTTCGTTTTCAACATCAAGAGAGGCTGTCGCTTCATCAAGCAACACAATAGGCGCATCTTTCAAAAGCGCACGAGCAATGGAAATACGCTGCCGCTCGCCGCCGGATAATCTGGCGCCATTTTCCCCAATGGGCGTTTGATAGCCGTTCGGCAGCTTGTTTACAAACTCATCGCAGTTGGCAGCGGCAGCAGCCTTGAGCACCTCTTCGTCCGTAGCGCCGTACTTTCCAAGACGGATATTCTCCATAATGGTATCGTCAAAAAGCACCACGTCTTGAAAAACCATAGAATAGCCACTCAGTAACACTTCCGGCTCAACAGTGGAAATGTCCACACCGCCCACCTCGATCGTCCCTTCGCAAATGTCCCACAGCCTGGCTGCTAAACGAGCGCAGGTGCTCTTGCCCGAACCAGAGGGACCCACAAGCGCAGTCACCTCACCCTCCTTGGCAGTGAAGCTGACATCATTGAGCACCTGCTCACTATCGTAAGCAAAACCGACGTTCTTAAACACAATATCGTGATCTTTGGGCTCAAACACTTCGTTCCCCTCAGCAATAGGCGTTTCGTAGATTTCTACCAAACGTTTTGCTGACACTTCAGAAACAAAAATCTCGGCAATCAGTGCTAAGCTTTGGTCAAAGGGGGCATAAATACGTGATATAACCAATAAAAAAGTGAACAGCAACATGAAGTCAATCTCGCCTGAAAGAATAAGTTTAGCGCCCGCTAAGATGGTGGTGGCCACGCCCAAACGCATCATCACGCTGGCGGCGTTCACAAAAAGCCCCACAACAAGCTCCCCTCGCCGCATGGCAGACTCATGGCTGTCAATCTTTGCATATAGTTTTTCAAGATAATGTTCTTGCTGGTTGGTCGCCCGAATTTCCCGAATGTTTTCAAGCGTTTCCTGAATGCCGTCGGACACGGCAACAGCTTTTTTCTTGGTATGTTCGGCCATGTGACCGGAAATTCTTCGGCTTCCAAACAACAGCGCAAAAGCAACGGGCACACCCCAAAGGCAGGCAAGAGCGAGCCGCCAATCCCTAATGCTAAGACCAATGGCAATAATAGTCGTTGAAACATAGGCGCCATATAAATAGCTCAGCACATGCGACCAAACGTGTTCCAGCCGGTTCACATCGCCCATGATGGTTTCGGTTAAATCGGCAAGGTCACGCTTACCAAAATAGCCAAGCGGTAGCTTACGCAGGCGCTCAGCAAGGCTAATGCGCACATCTTTTACAACACCATAAACCAAACCATATGTCGCCCAATATTGTTTGATATGGGTTATGAAAGAAAAAATAATAAATCCGATAATCAAAACAACAAATGGCAAGACACTTGGTAATGGCGCTCCATAAATGAGGGCATCCATCAATTTCTTCATGGCTAAATATAGGATACCAACCCCGCCCATAACCACCAAATTGACGGCAATTGTCCAAAGCGTTCCTTTTTTGGTGTTTTCTACACCTTGAGCGGATAGAGCATATTTACGCTTAAATTTCTCCCCAAACACTTAGTTCACCTCTTTCTCACTTGAAATGCGCCATTGTACCGCTTGATTATAGTCGGCCCACATGTGCGCATAGAGTTTGCCCGCTTCTTTCAGCTCCTCATGTGTGCCTTCTTCAACAACACGCCCTTCATCAAGCACAATAATTTTTTCTGAGCCAACCACAGTCGACAGGCGATGGGCAATCATTAATACGGTACGGCCTTTCATTAACTTGGTAAAGGCTTTTTGAATCAGCATTTCATTTTCCGGATCAGCAAAAGCTGTCGCCTCGTCCAAAACAATAATGGGCGCATTTTTCAAGATGGCCCGAGCAAGCGCAATACGCTGCTGCTCGCCGCCGGAAAGATAAGTGCCCTGGGCACCTATCAACGTGTCCATACCTTCAGGAAGCTTGGCGATGATATCGTTGCATTGGGCAGCTTCTAAGGCAGCCTCTACCTCTATTCGAGTTGCCTCAGGCCTTGCGGCTCGCACATTATCAAAAATGGAAGCTTTAAATAAGCGAGTATTTTGAAAAACAAAGGCCACTTGGTCCATAAGCACATGCGGGTTCATCTTTTTGACGTTTACTCCGCCTATCTCTACCGTTCCCGACGTGGCGTCCCAAAACCGTGGTATGAGGCTTGCAGCTGTTGTTTTGCCGCCACCGGAGGGACCAACAAGCGCTACCGTCTGCCCGGGCTCTACAGTGAAAGAGACATTTTTCAATGCAGGAAAATCCGAACCCTGATAGGTAAAACTTACATTTTTAAACTCAATTTTATTCCCCACAGGCGTTTCAAAATTTGATGCGATTTCTAACGTCGGTGCGTTCATGACCTGCTCAATGCGGTTTAGCGCTACGTTTGCTTGCATCATGCCGCCTGCCGCAAACATCACTTTGGCAAGCGCTGTTGAAACAATGGCTGAAAACACCGCATAAAAAGCAAAGTTGGTAACAAATTGAGCAAAGTTACCGCCTGCTAACGCTTGGGGCGCAAAAAACAGCGCAACGGGTATCAAAAAAACAAAAGCGCTTTCCGTAAAGGTCAGGTTGATTGATTGCGGCTTGCGGCATACAACGCCCTGATAGTGTTCGGCTTTGGCGCTGTAATCCTCAATAGCTTGCCTGAAAGCCCTAAAAGAGTACACCGTTTGCTGGAACACCTTGACCACAGGAATGCCACGCACATATTCGGTACCAGCCTTGCTCATGGCATCCTGAGCCGCCTGATACTCCGCCATCAGACCTGCGTTTTTCCCACCCATCATAGAAACCATAGCCAAGATAGAAATCACGGCGGCAAGAAGACAGGCTGCGCCCATGCGCCAGTCAAAAACAAGCATTAAAATAAGCATGGCAACAAACATCGTCATTGTGCCTACGACATCGGCTAAGTTATGAGCCAGCAGAGTTTCCGTATCCGCTGCCGCTCCATTCAAACGGTTACGAAGTAAGCCCGTTGCGTTATTGTCAAAAAAACCAAGGGGCGCTTTCATCAGGTGCGCCATACCTTGCTTACGAATGTTAGCCGCCGTACGAAAGGCTGCCAAATGCGTGCACATAAGCGATGCGAAGTATACTAAAATACCGCCCACGGCAAAAGCAAAGGCTAACCACCCGTAGGTAGTAATTCCTGTCGCCTGCGTCCAGTTGGGCGCTACGGCTATCAGGTCTCGCACCACCAGCCAGATACAAATGTAGGGCGCCATGCCCAAAACCATGGCTACAGCCGAAAGCGTAAGACCTAAATAGATAAGCCCCTTATAGTCCTGAGCATAGTGCAGCAACTTTGCCACGGGTGACGGTTTCTTTTCTTTTTTCAAAACGATTATCTCCTTAATTTGGTTTGAGGTAAAATATGATGATCTAACCCTTTATTTCGACTTTTCTTTCAGCTCCCATAAAACGGGCGCTTGGCTAAGAAAGGGCTTGACGCTACATCCTTTACATCCTACACAAGCGCTGCTGTGTTTATTGCATGAGGGTTGATTTGGCCCTGTTTTCACCTGCGAAAGCACGCCTTTCTCTGCTAAATAGTCTATAAAGCTACGTAGCGTTTCAGTCGACACTCCTAACTCCTCTGCCGCTTCCTGCTCAGAATAGGTTTTGGCGCTACTTAAAAGACTCATGGTTTTCTTAAACACCGATAAACACCTCCTTAGAAAAACAGACTCGAGATATGGAAAACCAAAAAAGCCAAAATCAAGGAAGTAACAATATAATATACTAAAATGCGCAGCGTCCATTTAAGGGATCGAGTTTCTTGGTAAGTGGAGGTAATGGCCATGAGACAGGGCGCATTGAATGTAACCGCAAAAATAAACGCCAAGGCGGCAGGAGGGGTGAGCGAGGTGAGCAATGCACTGCCTAAACCGGCGGCCACCTGCCCGCCTGAACCCACCGTCGCCGAAAACAGCGTGCCGGCGCCAAGGTACAAAGAGCCCAAAACCCCTAAAGCCGCCTCTTTGCTTACCATTGACGCAAAATAGGCAAGGAAAGTTTGCCAAGTAAACCCAAAAATCATCGTAAATGGTTCAATTGCCCTTCCAAAGCGATAAAGCGTCGTTTGCTCCTGATTGCCCGATGCGCTGTAGGTTAGTAGCCAGAAAATCAAGGATACAATAAAAATGATCTTTAACGCCCTTGACAAAATATCCCACGTCCGAACAAAGATTGAACGTAACAATGCCTTTCAACGGGGTCTGTGATAGGGTGGCAACTCCATAATGAGTCCCGCACGGTCTTCTTCACGAATAAGTTTTTCTCCAAAAACTTTTGCTGTTATTAACATATGTAAGCCGGCAACAACAAAAATTGCGACAATAATCAGTGGCGCCCAAGCCCCAAAAAACAAGGATGAAATTACAGGCACAATCGCCCAAGTAGCCGCACAGGGCACTGCCCACGTAAGAGCAATGGTTAGTACTCTTTGCCCCCAAGAATCAATCACACGGGTTCCTGCCGCTCCACCGATAGTACAACCGAAGCTAACGACCAAAGGCATCACAGCCTTACCTTGCAGTCCCAACCTTGCCATGGTACTATCAAAGACATAAGAAACCCTGGCCATGTATCCTATCTCTTCCAAAAATCCAAACACCAGATTCACGCCAAAAACAAAACCTATCATAGCCACCGCAAAGTACAAAGTATTAAGTACAACTTGGTTGACAAAATCAATCAACATCTGTGGTGCGCCAATAGTGGTTAGGGTTTGGGCTATCGGCTCGCCAAGCTTTAGTATCATGCTTCCAGCAAGCATAATAGGCGCAGCCGGAATAAAGGAAGCGATAAGCCCCAGAAGAATAATGAAAATAGCAAGCGGTTTCCCCCACCTTTGGTGGGTCGCTAATGTATCAAACTTGGAAAGTACTTTTTTCCTTTCCTTTTGTATTAAAGCGCCCTGAAGCAGCTCGTCAATCCATTGAAACTTGCAACCGGCAGTTTCTAAGGCGCCGTTTTGCACAGCGGAAAGAATATTATTTATTTTTTGATAAGTCTCCTGCGGCAGGGCTTTTTGCACCTTTGACAAAATGGCCTCATCGACCTCCAACAACTTTACACTAAGCCAAGAAGCGGAAAAATTGTCGATTCCATCCTTGGGCATCAGGTTCAAAAGTTTTTCATAGCTGCTGCTTTGTAGGCTACGATACTTATCAACCAAGGATTTGTTGTTAATCAGTTTCTTCTCTTTGAAAGCTCTGTTGATTGCGGGAAAAAACGCATCGTATTGCTTTGGGTCAGCAGCTATAAAGGGAATAACGGGTATCCCTAACCTTTCTTCAAGTTTGACCGCATCAATGGATTTTGCTTGAGACTGCGCAACATCTATAAGGTTTAACAAGAGCACCGCAGGGCATTCTATGCCAGCATAGTCGGCCAGCATAAAAAGGCTTCTGGATAGCTGCGAAGAGTCCACTAAGATGCAAACAACATCAGCTTGGCCGGAAGCAATATAGTTGCGGGTAATAATCTCTTCCTCGGAATTGGCAGAAAGGCTGTATGTGCCGGGCAAGTCAGTCACTTGGTAGCGGATACCGCCTCTGTTGAAATGCCCTTCTTTTTTTTCCACCGTTTTTCCCGGCCAGTTTCCCACTCGCTGACGTGCGCCCGTCAGGCCGTTAAACAGGGTGGATTTACCCGAGTTGGGCTGCCCCAAAAGGGCAATGCTTATTTGTCGATTTGCTGCTGCCATCATGCAATCACCTCCATAAAAACGTTTGCGCTTTCCTGTCGATTGAGAGCAATCACGGTATCACGACCGTAAAAGAGCAGCGGAAGCTTAGGCTTATTGTGGAGCATCTTGATTTCACAACCAGAGCTTAGTCCAATGGATGTGATGCGGCTTAAAAATCTTGCATCGCCATTGATTTTTTTCACCACCGCCTTGTTTCCGGCTTTGACTTCATGTAGTTTGAGCATTTGATACCTCCCTTTAACACAGACACTCTCTTTTAAAACAAGACTAAGTCATGCCTTGCTTAATCTTGTCGGTTGTTAGGCTTTCCTAACTGTCTATTTAATCCTATTCCTTATCTTCTCCAATGTCAAGATATTTTTTTAAGTTTTTCTTTTATTTCTATAAAAATACTGGAATAAATTATCCTCTTGAACTTATGAGTAAAATAGTTTAAAATTAGTTAGGCTCGCCAAACATTTAACGGAGGAAGAAAAATAAAACATCAAAATTAAAACGAAAGTTCTAAAAAATGGTTCACAAGAATGAGCAATCGCCTTTACAGCGAACAGATGATTGAATCTCTACTTAGGGGCAATTCAGCCAATCTATGTGCATGGTTTAATCAAATGATGTATCCGCCGGACCTATAAACTTTATTATAATATAAGAAGGAGACGACTTTGGAATCATTATTCTGCCAAAAAACAATCGATACCTATAACCAACACGCGCATGAAAACAACGAAGATGCTGAATTCCAGCCTTGGGAACACTTCTTAATACCCTACTTGAAAACCGGTGACCATATTCTTGACTTGGGCTGCGGAGATGGGCACTACGGCTTTGTTTTTCAACAATTAGGTTATAAGATAAGTGCCATAGATGCCGCAGCTGAGTTGTGTAAAATCGCAACGGAAGAGCTAAATGTACCTGTCAGAAACTTAAGGTTTGACCAGTTGGAGGATATAGCGCTATATGACGCCGTCTGGGCTTGTTGCTCGCTATTGCATATTCCAAGACAGGCAATGCCTGATGCGTTCACCCGCGTTGCTACCGCCCTAAAACCTACTGGTTATGTATATGCAAGCTTTATGGAAGGCGAAGAAGAAGGCTGGCGTGAAAACCCCGGCTCCTTTATGGCTTGCATGACAGAAGAACTGATGCACGCTATATTATCCACGGTCTCCAGCCTTAAAATCATTGAAATTCATCGTACGCCCTGTAAATACCTGCCCCACAAGCAATGGATTCACTTTATTATGCAAAAAAAGCAAACAAAGTAAAAAGGAGATCGCTCTCCTTTTAAATGCTTATATCCTCTTTAGGGTCTCCTGCACAAGAAGCTTGAGGCCCTCTTCGTTTTCCCTTAAGTATAAATTGGGTTCAATTTGCTCAAGCTCCAGCAAGCAAATTTGTCCGTCTTTTTGCCTTAAATAATCCACCCGCATATAGAGCGGAATCGTGTCCATTTGGCTTAGCAGATGTTCAGTGAATTGTTTTTCATCGCTTGTTGCTTGAACCGGCGAATAGGTTCCTCCGTGGTGCCTGTGTACCAAATAGCCTCCTGTTTCGGGAGTTTTCTTCATGGTAAATGTAATATTGCCCGCAATCAGCACGCTGGAACGCTCCCCGTATTCTTCAACGCTCGAAAGGTATTCTTGCAATAAAACACATTTTCCCTGCTTTAAAATACCATTCGCAGCCTCATAAATACCCTGCCGATCAAGTCCGGAAAATAAGCTTGTGTCCCTTCCGCTTGCGCTGACCGTCGGTTTGACAATTACTTTTTGCCAGTGAAAGGGTATGGTTAATTCTTCTGCCTCCTCAACAATTATGCTTGGGACAATCGGAACTCCCCTTTCTTTTAATTTAAGCAAATAGCGCTTGTCCGTATTCTCGCGGATTGTTTCATAAGGATTCAGCAAGACCGTACGCTGGTGGATATACTCCATCCTCTTTAAAAATTCAGGCAATCGTCTATCGTAATCCCAGCAAGCGCGCACAACAGCGCCATCGTATTTTGTATAGTCAACACTTTCATCATCCCAGCAGACGATTTGAGCTTCGTGCCCTAAATTATTAAAGCTTTCACATAACAGAGCATCATCCGGGTAAGGAGTAAGTGGACCATAATCCCTGCTGGCAAGTATCGCGATTCGTTTTTTCAACTGAATACTGCTCCTCTTTAAATAAAATGGATATTATTTTATGATTGATTCAAACTTCACCCCTGCCTCATCCATCTTTTTAAGCATTTGGATGCGCTCTTGAAAGCGCTCAGCACCAAGGGCACATTCCTTTTGGGTTGGATGATCTTTAAAAATTTCCCAACGAATTTCGCTAGCGGGATTGGCGCTGTGAGGGCCTGCTGCACGCTGGCGGAATTGCTCGATTAGTTTTGGAGCCAGAGCGCCGTTGCATACATAGGTACCGATAATGGTATTGTTTTCTTTTAACGCTTCCGCTCCCGCCATGACTGAATCAATTCCATGCTGTGAGTCGCAAAAATATGCCAAGGTACAAAAAACCCCCACATACTTGCCTGAGATAGTCTCCATCAGCTTTTTCATTTCGGCATTTGGGCCACCTTTGTCCACCCAATAGCCAAGCAATAAAACATCCGCTTCGGTATCAGGTTTGCCTTGAGCAAGGTCAAAGATGGCTTTATCCGGGGTTTCTAAATCTTCATAAATACGCTGAGCCAATCGTTTGGTACAGCCAGACAGGCTGGAATAAATTACATGTACTTTCATATTATCCTCCTATTTTAAGGGATAAAGGTAGGCATCTACCTCTTCCAGTAAAAAGTCCGCTCCGTGTATGCCGCATAAAGGCAAATGATGCGCCCTTTCAGCAGCATAAAGAACGGGAGCCGATGCCCTGATTTTATGATTATCAGCGCTACAATGGTGAAGAAGCGCATCGTCAGCCAAAACCAATGTGTCTTGCAACGCTTCAACAACGTTTAGTCTTTCTCGTTCACTTTCCAGATATACAATATTTTCAAGTAATTCTGTTATCACCTTTGGAGATTGGGTTAAAACCCGGTGAGTAACGGGAATAGCACATTCTTCCAGAAAATCCCCCAGACCCTGAACAAGCGCATATTCCCCAAACAGCGCGGCCTTGCCTTGCCTATCTTTGCGCATAAAAGACATAGCTTTCATACTGTTGACATAGCGCTGTTTTTCCGCCAGTTCTTTAGCAAGATTTGGCGCAATTGGTAAGTCAAGTATTTCACCAACTAAGGAAAGCCAATTGCGGGTACCTGTATAACCGTAAGGCATCCCTTTGACAAAAGGAATTCCCAGATGTTCCTGCATCCGCCGGCATACAGGTAAAGCTTCAGGTCTCAAACAAAGGTTAAGCTGCGCCTTAGCGGTCTTTTGAAGCTCATCAATCGAAGTGTCCAAAAGCCAGCATGCGTTCAAAGTAGAACCAAAAGCCTCTGCCATCAAACGCTTGATTTCGTTGATATCCGAACGAGCTCTACGGCTGTAAGCGGAAGCGCCGATAATGTTATAGGTATTGGGTACTTGCCGCGCTTCCTTTTTAACAAAAGCTTCTGCCAGTTGCTGATATACCTGAGTTAAGCCCAAGCCATAATCTCCCCGCAAACCACCCTGCTCAAGAGCAATCAACCGCGCAGAGGTTTTTTCCTGCATATAAGCGCACACCCCGGCTATGTCCGCGCCAATGACGGCGGAAATGGGAGACGCCACAATAAAAATAACCTTAGGGTGTAGGTTGCTGTCTACCTCTAAGATTGCTTTTTCCAATCGGCTAACATCACCCATGACTACATCATCTTCGCTCATGTGCGTAGTGAAAATTCGGTTTTCCCGGTCCACGCCCAGCGCGCCATAAAAGCCGATTCCATAGTGGGTAGTACCCGCCGGCCCATATTCAATGATGACACTTTGCTCAACCGTCATTAAGCTCCAAATGATCCCCATCCTATCCGAGGGTGTAGGAAAATATCGAACCAAACTCATGCGGGGCTCCTCTCTAACATACGATGCATCTGCATTAATTCCTCCTGTGCTTTTTGTAAGCTATCTAACGCGTAATGCGTTATCTCAAAACCCAGCATGGAAGCCGCTTGATCGCTACGTACCAAGGCGATCTTTTTCTTTCTTAGCCGGTGAGCGTATTCATGCCCTAAGTAAAAATTGGGCTTGAGGACATCGTATACAAATTGCAAAGGAGCAATGTTAGCTGGCAACACCAAATAGGGGTCATGCTTAGATTGAATGTATAACCTGTCTTCCAAGTCTTCTTCCGGTAAGTCTGCCGTTTGAATGACCAAAGGAATCATTTCTAAGTCTACTAAGAAACGATTGTACTCAAACAAAGGATAGGGAGTGTTACCGTAAATGTATCGAAGCCCTTGCAAACGCTGCTTTGCCTGTTCGGTTTGCTCCATTGCCTGCCGATATTTTTCCTCAAGCATCTTAGGCGGCGGATAATCCAGCGCTTCAAACAGCTGTGTATAAGCCTGATAAATTCGCTGCGGAGCGACAAACTTTTCAAAGACAACATAGGGAGTCCCAAATTTGCGCTTCATTTTTTTAGCCATCGGAAGAGCAGTATCGTTTACCACGATATTGGCTTTGGCACCGGAGGCGCCCTTGATTTCTTCCACAGAACAGTTGCTTGGTATTTGTAGCCCGATTTTAACGCCACTTTGCGTTAGAACTTGATACAGCTCCGTCCCTTCAAATGAACCCATCCGCTGCCCCAGCACATTGACTTTGTCATTGGCAGGCTGCGGTTTCATCATGTCCACGCAAGCTTCAAGTGTCCGGGTGATGCCAGGAAGGTGATTCTCGCACTTGAAATGCTCGGTATGAACTGCCATCACGGCAATATCGTATTGCTCGCTTAATTCGTCGGCAATAGCATCCATATCATCCCCAATAATTTCAACCAAACAAGTAGTAACCAAAAACACCACTTTAGGCTGATACTCTTCCACCATTTCTTTAAAAGCCGCTACTACCCTTTTACGAGAGCCAAAGGTCACGTCCCCGCTATCTAATACAACTGATACGCAGCGACCGTCCAAGCCTCCAAAGCTGTCTCCGTTTAAGGTTAACGACTTTGTATAATAAGCGCATTCATCGGTGCCAATCACCATCATCATCGCGTCTTGAATACCTCTTACCGCAAGCGCCGCTCCCATTAGGGGGCAGTGCGTACCCGGAAACAAAACGTGTGTCAGATGAGTAATTTGCTTTACTTCTTCAATCTCGCTCATGCGTTTTAAACTTGCAACCAGCTTATGACCGTCCATGTCTTCTCCTTTTAAATTAAAGTTCACGATACGCCAGCAAAGGCTTTTCTCTGCCTTCGATTTCGATAATCTGGCAGTCCACCTGATACACTTCCCGCATCATCTTGCAGGTAATCACATCTTCAGGCGGCCCTTCGTCATATTTTCTACCGTCCTTCATCACCACCACCCAGTCGCTCACCTGCATGGCGTGGCTTAAATCGTGCAAAACCATCACCACACCGATACCGGACTTACGGTTAAAGCGCTTAATCAGGTTCATGGTATCCATTTGGTGGGCTATGTCCAAGTAGGTAGTAGGTTCATCCAAAAATAAAATCTCCGGCTGCTGGGCAAGCACTAAAGCAAGCCAAACCCGCTGCGCTTCCCCGCCAGAACACTCATGTATGGATTTATTTTGAAGTTCCCAAGTATTGGTCACCCGAAGCGCCCAGTCAATGATTATTTCATCTTCCTTGCTATGCTGGCTAAACCATTTTTGATGGGGCATCCTGCCATAACCAACCAGTTCCCGTACCTTGAAATCGGGGGGCGCCGAGTGTTTTTGAGGCAAAACACCAAGGCGTTTAGCAAGCTCCTTGGGAGAAAAAGTGGTTATTTCTTTGCTATCCAAATAAACGCTGCCACGCTTTGGCTTAAGCAGCCTGGTCAGGCCTTTGAGCACGGTGGATTTGCCCGAACCGTTTGGGCCAATAATGGTGGTGATTTTAGATTTTTGAATGGTAATATGCATATCGTCTACGGCAATATAATCGCCATAACAGATTTGCATATCATTCGCGCTAACTTGCAACAGCTTTCCCTCGCTTTCTTAACATATACAGGAAGAATGGGCCACCAGTAACAGCCATCACGATACCTACGGGTATTTCCATACCCGGAACTATCACCCGACCAATCGTGTCTGCTAATAACAAAATAAACGAACCTAATAGCACGCAAGTAGGCAAAAGAGCCTTATGGTCAGAGCCTACAATGAGCCTTGAAATATGCGGAACGACTAGGCCTACAAAACCAATCATCCCCGCAACAAAAACCGTAGCCGCAGCCAAAAAAGCAGATACACCGGACAAAAGCACCCGGTTTAATGACACTTTCATGCCAAGGCTCTGAGCCATTTCATCCCCCAGTTGTAAGATGTTCGCGCTTTTTATACACAAAAAAGCAAAAAACAAACCGATGGAGGCATAGATAAGCGCAACCCGCACATGCGGCCAGGATCTTCCAGACAAGCTTCCGTTCATAAACGCCAATACACCTTGCAACCTGTCAGAGTTGAGTAGCTGCAACAGCCCATTGTACGCCCCTAAGACCGAGTTGATGGCAACACCCGAAAGGATAATGCGAATCGGATCCACCCCGCCTTTCCAAGCCAAAGCATAGATAAGTACACAAGCCAAGGCAGCCCCGCCAAAGGCAAACAAAGGCACGGCGCTTAGCATATTCGGAAATATAAGCATAATGGTAGTAGCGGCAGTACTGGCGCCGGCAGAAACGCCGATAGTGCCGGGGTCCGCTAAAGGATTTCGCATTACCGCTTGCAGCAAGGTACCGGCGGCAGAAAGGGCAGCTCCCACCAACATCGCCAGTAGTACCCGCGGTAAGCGCAGAGAAATGACAATCGTTTTAACGGGGTTTGGTTCCGGGCTGCAAATACCCCTGATAATTTCACCAAGAGAATAGCCCGCGCTGCCCACCGCGATGGCTACCAAGGCCATCGCGGCGTTCAGCACAAGAAGTAGCAGCCATAAAGCGCCCAGCTTTATAGCGTTTTTTGTTGTTACTTGTTGGTTAATCTGCATATATGTTATTGGGAAGTCAATTGATTCACCAAATCAATAAGCTGGTAAATATTATCAACTACATTGATACCAGCACTGGAAATATACGAAATGGGCAGGTAAAGCACCCGGCCTTCCTTAATGGCAGGAATTGAGTACCAATAATCTTCATTGTTTTTGAAATCATCTTCCATGCTCTTTTGTTGCTCTTCACCGCTAGCCAAAGCGCCGACAGAAAAAATGTAATCAGGATTATAGCCAAAAGCCGCTTCTAAATCCAGTGGCACCAAGGGCGCTTTTGCGTCTTGATAGACATTCTCAAAACCAAGCATGGTTGCCATGCTGCCCAGCGTTCCCGTCGCACCTTGGATATAGTGCGCCGGTGGCGCAGATTGCAATACCATCACAGTTTTTCCGGCGTTTTTGGCTTTTTCTTCCTCTAAACGCGCTTCAAGCTTTTCAAAGCGTTCATTCATTTCTTTGCCGACTGTACCGTCCGGATCAAAAGCAGCGGCAAGCACTTCGGTTTGCGCCTTGATAGATTCATAAGACACAGTGTGCCCGGCATCCACATAATAAGTAGCAATTCCGGCATTTTCCAAGATAACACCGTAGGTATCTTTGGTGGTGTAGCCAAGCAGCACCAAATCGGGCTGAAGCGCAACAACGGTTTCCGCGTCAAAATTCGCGCCATGTCCCACTTCAAAATAAGCCTCAACACCTTCTTTTAAGCTTTCGGGCCAAACCACAACACGGCTTTGGGGAATGCCAACCATCGGAACACCCAGCTCATGCAAAGCCAACACAGGTGTTGCATGTAGGCACACAACACGCTGAGGTCTGCTTTCCAAAACAAGAGCTTCTTCAAAACCTTTTTCCTTCATGTTGTCAGGATATTCAAGCACGAATGTGCTTTCCCCTGCCAAAGCCTGTGTACAAACAAACAGACACAGGATAGCTACAGATAAAATCGCGAGTACTTTTTTCATAATCATTACCTTTCTTTTTAAAATTATTTGTTTTCTTCTATCATATCCATCAATGTGTTGAGACTATTGATGATATTGATCCCTTTGGAAGTAACATATTCGTTGGACAGAATATTCATTCGGTTTTCTTTATAAGCGTTTAGTTGTTCCCACATATCCGGATTTTCTTGGATGATAGACTTATATTGCACTTTAAGAATATCAGCCGTAGGGGCTGTTGGAGAAACACAAAATAGTACATCGGGATTGAGAGAAATTAGTTGCTCAACATCAAGAGGAGCCGTGCGCGCTTCTACGCCTATAAGCTCATCCGAGAGATTTTCATACGGAAGCATGGCCAACATGCTGCCTAAATATCCATCAGAGGTTTGTTGATAAAAAGGTGAAGCGCTAAACAGAATCATCATCCGCCTCTTAGGATAGGTGGCGCTAATCTGTTGCGCGCGCTCTTCCACCTTGGCAAAAGCTTCTCTGATTTCCGCCACAACATTCTCGTCCCCAAAGGCAGCGCTTAGTACCATCGCTTCCTCTTTCACCTCTTCATAGGTAACCGAGGGACCTTCGCTGGTATAGTACACATTGAGACCAGCCGCTTGCAGCAAAGGACCAAACTTGCCTTTTTGATGAATGCCAAGAATGACTAAATCAGGCGCCATCGCAATGATGCTTTCTGTATCTAATGTATTCATACCAGAGTCAATCAAGGGTAGCTGATTCACCCAATCTGGATAATCCACATGAGCGGACAAGGTTTTAGGAGCAGCGATAGGTTTTAACCCGCACCGAACAAGGATTTGTAAGGCCGAATTGGATAAGCAAACAATGCGTTCAGGCATCTTATCAAGGGTAACTCCCGCCCCTTCAGTTTCCTGTAGCTTGGACGGATAGGCTATTTGCACCTCAGATAAGCCTGATACCATCGGAAGTAATAAAAACAAAGTCATCAAAATACTGATTATTTTCTTCATTTTAACAAACCTTTCTTTAAAATTCCTTCATTTCTAACAAACTTCACTGCGCCTGAGTACTTCGTCCGCAAGGGCCTGATATACCTGGCACATAGGAGAGTCCTGCGCAAATTCAAACACAGTCCCCCCTTGGTTTTCCGCAATCTGGATATCACCGCTGCGGGGAATATAGGCAACGACATCTGCACCAATCTCTTTGGCAGCCTGCTCGACAAGTGTCTCCTCATCCGCGATGTTCTTCGCGTTGAGTAAAATTCCACCAAGCCTCGCATAGCCCCGTTTCTTAAAGTTATCAATGGCCTGAGCAATATTATGAGCAGCATAAAGGCTCATCATCTCGCCGGAAGACACAATAAAAACCTCTCTGGCATAGCCTTCCCGAATGGGCATAGCAAAACCGCCGCACACTACATCGCCTAAAACATCGTAAATAACAATATCTGGCTTAAAATGCTCAAAGGCCTCTAACTCTTCTAATTTTTCAAAGGCAGAAATGATGCCTCTTCCGGCGCAGCCTACACCTGGGTTGGGGCCGCCTGACTCCACACATATCACGCCCGCATAGCCTTCAAAAACGATATTGTCAAGCGTCAATTCATCTCCCTTTTCCCGAAGCTGTTCCAGCACAGTAGGGATTCGTTTTCCTTTCATCAGATTTTTAGTGGAATCGGCCTTAGGGTCACAGCCAATCTGCATAACCCTATAGCCTTTCTTAGCTAAAGCCACAGACATGTTTGAAGTCGTGGTAGACTTTCCAATTCCCCCTTTTCCGTAGATTGCTATTTTCCTCATTCCCGTTTTTGTCATAATGAGATTTATAGTGCCTCCTTACTCGAAATTAATGTTAGGGAATCCTAACCTTTCAATGGTTAGGATAGCCTAATACCCTTGCGTTTGTCAAGTGTTTTTCAGGAAAACTGAGTAAAATTTATGCAAATTCTTCTTGAATTATTTCTATAAATATGGTTAAATTGATTTGTAAATGGTTGATTTAACAAACGACTCCTCCAACATCAGCAATGAAATTATTATCATCTGTAAAACCAAATTGACGAGATTATATTAGTTATGGGGCTGACAGCAAATTGACAGCATTTAGGGGTGAAAATAAAAATAATACATATAATTCATCCACATTTTGAGCACTAATTATATGGGTCCACACTATATATAGTACAAATCACTTTATCAATATAGAGTGGGAATAATAGACAGTGGTTAAAAAAACCTTATAGAGGTCCATAGAAGATAAAACGAACTATATAGACGGCAGTATGGAATAATTAAATCAATATATGTTTTGATGGGTACCCTTTACATTTTGGAGCTATTCATATAATATGATTATGTAATCATGGAATTTTATGTAATAGAAAGGTTGTAATGAAAAGATTAATTAATGATATAAAAAAGTATTATCGTTATTTGATATATGCTAGCGCCTCTGAATTAAAGTCAGAAGTTGCGAATTCTTATCTGGGTTGGATATGGTGGATATTAGAGCCAACCTTATTTATGTTTGTATATATCTTTGTATCGTTTGTTGTTTTTAGAAATAAAGAACAATATTTTCCGATTTTCGTTTTTGTGGGGTTATCATCATGGCAATTTTTTGACAAGACACTAAAACAGAGTGTGAAATTGGTGTCTGCGAACAAGTCTGTTGTTTCTAAGATATATCTTCCAAAATTTATTCTGATTCTTATCAGAATCGCAGTTAATGGATTTAAAATGTTTATTTCGTATGGGTTGATTGTTCTAATGCTTTTTGTTTACCGCGTACCCATTAGCCTCAACATTTTATTTGTTGTCCCTTTAGTTATTACGCTCATGTTATTTACATTTGGATTATCTTGTTTAATGCTTCATTTTGGTGTGTTCGTCGAGGATTTATCAAATGTATTATATATTTTCTTAAAGTTTGTATTTTATCTTACAGGAATTTTCTTTTCAGTCGAAAAACGTGTTCCAAAACCTTGGAATGCGTTTTTGCTGAAATTAAATCCTGTTGCATTTATAATTGATTCCTTGCGTAAAAGTATTATTTATGCGGAAAGTATTGATGTTTTCGGATTATTTGTTTGGTTTTTTGTTTCATTGATAATTTCATCTATGGGATTGTTATTGATATATAAGTATGAAAATACTTATGTGAAAGTGATTTAGTATGTCAAAAATTGCTATTGAAGTTAAAAATGTAAGAATATGCTATAAGACGATTAAAAAAATGTCGTATAAAAATATCTTATTTAAGTTACGAAAGCAAAACTATGAAGTTTTTGAAGCTTTGAAAGATATTAGTTTTACCGTTAATAAAGGTGAAATTATTGGTATTGTTGGAAAAAACGGAAGTGGAAAATCAACTCTCCTTTTAGCTATCGCTGGCATTTTTTCTCCTGATGAAGGAAGCATTGAATTATTTGGCAATAGTGTTTCATTAATGTCCATAGGTGTAGGGTTTCAGAAAAAGTTGTCCGGCCGAGAAAATATATATTTATCTGGTTTGCTTCTTGGTTTTTCTAAAGAATATATCGATACAAAAATAGATGAAATTATTAAGTTTTCCGAGTTGGACAAATTCATTGATAAACCGGTTAGGACATATTCTAGCGGGATGTACTCAAAACTTGCGTTTTCAATAACTGCATGTTTAGAAACGGATATTATTCTTCTTGATGAAGTTCTTAGTGTTGGAGATGCTAAGTTTAAAAAGAAAAGTTACGCAAAAATGAAAGAATTAATATCTCACGAAGATAGAACAGTTCTTATTGTTTCTCATAATAGTGAAACGATTAAATCTTTGTGTGATAAAGTCATTTGGTTGGATGAGGGACGTATTGTCGCGGCCGGAGACACTTTATCCATCTTGGAGAAATATAACGAATCGTAATATGATTATGTGAAGAAGCGTTGAGAAATGTTTGAGAGATTATTTAAAAATTGCGTTGAAGGAAAATTGATTCAACGAATGCGTTCTAAGCCTGTACCTAAAGTCATACGGATCATTGATAAACTGCTTTCCTATCCGTGTATTTATTTTATGTCAAGAACAATTCCAATAAAAAAAAGTAGAATTGTTTTCCTTACATTTAGAGGAGCATATGATTGTAATCCAAAATGGATAACGGAAGAACTGATTCGTAGAAAATCTTCTTATCAACTTGTATGGTGTATTAACAAAGATGCTTCTGAAGACAACTTTCCTTCAGAGGTTATTTTGTCATATAGACAGAGCTTTGAATTAATTAAGCACATTTCGAGTGCGCAGATTATTATTGATAATGCTGTTAATTTGGCTCATTTGGGATATAAGAAAAAGAAAGGGCAAGTATTGATTCAAACATGGCATGGTTCATTTGGAATAAAAAAGTTTGGCAGAGATACAAATAAAGACAAAAGATGGGTAAGAAGAGCATATAGTGAGGCAAGAGAAACAGACTATTGCATTTCTAATAGCATCACAGAAGAAAACGTTTTTAAAGATACTTTTTGGAAGAATAATAAAATATTACGTTTGGGGCACGCTCGAAATGACATCCTTTGCGAAGTAGGAACCAAAAGACTTGAAGATATACGCAAGAAAGTGTTTATGAAATATAGTATTGAACCAAGCACAAAACTTTGCTTATATGCCCCTACTTATCGTGATAATGGTGATTTTTCGTCATATGTTTTGGATTATATAGGCTTGAAAAATGCGTTAGAAACAAGATTTGGCGGGAAATGGATTGTTTTGACGAGATTCCACTATAGAGTATTGGAATATCTAGATGATTATCCGCGTAATGACGCTGTAATTGATGTTAGTACGTATTCTGATATTCAGGAAATTCTAACTTGTATTGATGTTGGAATAACCGACTATTCAAGTTGGATTTGCGATTATATGCTTACCAAAAGACCAGGATTCTTGTTTGCGACAGATTTATTTGCCTATGAAAAAGAAGATCGTGAGTTGTTATATCCATTAGATACCATGCCGTTCCCTCTTGCTGAGAATAATGAACAATTATTGAGGAACATTTTATCTTTTGATAATGAAAAATATCTAGAAGATTGTGATGCATTTTTATTAAAAATGGGATGTGTTGATGATGGCCTTGCTTCTTCGAGAATTTGTGATACTATAGATATAATAATGAATAGTATTTAAGGTAGTATTCCTTAATTACATAATCAATGAGAGGAGTTAATAATGAATATAGCGGTGATTTTTGCGGGCGGAAGTGGTCAAAGAATGCAAATAAGTGATATACCAAAACAATTTATTGAGGTTTATGGGAAACCAATCATCATTTACACTTTAGAGATTTTTGATAAACATCCCGAAATAGATGCAATTGTTATTTCTTGCATTTCCGGTTGGGAAGGGCATCTAAATGACTTGGTGAAGCAATATGGGTTAAAGAAGGTTAAAAGGATTGTTAAGGGCGGAGATACCGGCCAAATGTCCATATTTAATGGTTTGCAAGCCGCGAAAGAAGTTTGCAAAGACAAAAAGTCAATTGTGCTAATTCATGATGGGGTTAGACCTTTTATTAACAGCGATGTAGTATCAAATAATATACAAAGTGTAAAAGAACATCGTTCGGCAATAACGTCATCTGCTGTAAAAGAAACAATGCTTGTCGTAGGGGAAAATGGCAAAATCACTGAAGTTTTAGATAGATCTCGAGTGATGGTAGCAAAAGCGCCACAATCATTTTGGCTAAATGATATTTACGAAGGTCATCTTAAGGCACAGCGGGACGGAATATATGGTTTTATTGATAGTTGCACGTTGATGGAACATTACGGATATCCGTTGTTTTTAATAGATGGACCATATGAAAATATTAAAATTACTACGCCGGAAGATTTATTTTCAATGCGAGCAATAATTGACTCAAAAAACCATATAGGAGAAAAGTAATGCTAACTTCAGATAATTCCTATATTAAGGAACTGGATAGCTTAGTGAAATGTGATCATATTCCATGGCACAGGCTTAAAAACAAAACGGTTTTTATAACCGGTGCAACAGGGTTAATTGGATTGAATATAATAAACGGCTTACTATATGCAAATAGTAGCTTGAATTTAAATGTATCTATTGTTGCATTGGCCAGAAACTTAAAGCGGGCCTCAATAAAATTTAAGAAACAATTGGAAAAAAGTAATATGATCACTTTTGTTGAAGGAAAAGTTGAAGCGCTTCCATATATAGAAAGTGACATACATTTCATTATTCATGGAGCGAGTCCTACTGATAGCGCTTATTTTATAGAAAAACCCGTGGAAACAATCAACACAACCGTGGTAGGAACAATGAATATGTTAAATCTTGCGAAAGAGAAACGTGTGGAAAGTTTCGTTTATCTATCTTCTATGGAGGTGTATGGTGAGTCTTTATCTGAGGAACCGTTAACAGAAGATAAAGTTGGCTATATGAATCCGTTGATAGTTCGAAATTGTTACCCTGAAAGTAAGAGAATGTGTGAATCATTAATAGCAAGCTATGCTAGTGAATATGAGATTAATGCTGTTGTTGTTCGCTTGGCTCAGACATTCGGTAGAGGAGTGGGTTTGAATGATAATAGAGTTTTTGCTGAATTTGCGCGTTGTGCTATGAAAAAAAAAGACATTATACTAAATACTAAGGGTAAAAGTAAACGTTGCTATTTATATACAGGCGATGCGGTTAGTGGTGTGTTAACTGCATTGTTGCGGGGTGAACGTGGGCATGCTTACAATTTGGCGGCTCCGAACACTTATTGTTCAATATATGAAATGGCAAAGATGGTTGCTGACGTTTTAGCGGCTGGAGATATTGATGTAATTGTTAAAGAGAATATTGAGAAAAGCCAAAAATATTCTTCAGAGCATTACTATAATCTTGATATTAGCAAAATCAGTGCGTTGGGCTGGCGACCAACAAAAAGCCTGATTGAAATGTATGAAATATTACTGAAAGAATTTCAGAAAATTAGAGATGGATCGCATGAAAAATAAGGAAAATAATAGAAACATAATTAATTTCTTATTACTTATAACTAAAAAAATAACAGCTAAATTTAAGTGTGAAACTGTGGAGAAATAAAGTATGTATGAGTTCACTCGTCTAATGAAAAAAATTATTATGCGTGGATTATTATTTCCATTGCGGATTTTTGGTATTAAATCAAATCGTATTGTGTTGTTAAATGATTTGTCTAAAAAATTCGCTGATAATCCCAAAGCAGTAGCGCTTTATTTAGTAGAACATTATCCTAATACATTTGATATCATTTTCCCAGTGAATGATGTGACAGAAACCTCAAAATATGCTACTCAAGGCATTAAGTTTATTAAATTTCATTCTTTTAAATATTTCTTTTACGCGATGACAGCTGCTGTTTTTTTAACGAACAGCGGAGGTTTCTCATTTATCCCGATGAGACGAAAACAGTTTATTATTAATACTTTTCATGGTGGAGGCGCTTATAAAAAATGTGGTATTTACATGTATAGTAATTCGTGGTTTTTTAGACAAGATTTACGTTTATCTTCTGACAATACGAATATTTTTATGTCTACTTGTAAGAGGTTTTCTGATGTGATATCGATTTCTTTGCTTGTACCAAGAAACATTTTTCTTGAAGTAGGAATGCCTCGTAATGATTGTTTAATCAATATTAATCAAAAAAGACAAGATGAAATAAGAAAAACGATAGGCTTGCAACCTGATGAAAAACTTGTTTTGTTTGCCCCTACATATAGGAAACCAAATAACAATCACTTTTTGGATTCTATTGCAATTCCGTATGGACTTGATTGTTCTCGCGTTCTTAGAGCTTTAGAACAAAGGTTCGGCGGGAAATGGAAGTTTGCTGTTAGACTTCATCCAACGGTTGTTAATAGAAAAGATTTCGTTTTTGATAATGTAATGGATCTTTCTGATTATGATGATATGCAAGAACTTCTGATGGTAACGGATGTATTAATCACTGACTTTTCTTCAAGTATTTGGGATTTTCTGCTCACTGGAAGACCGACTTTCATTTTCGCTGAGGATTTGGATCATTATATTAAAACTACAGAGGTATACACGCCCGTTGAAGAATGGCCTTTCTCAAGGGCAAGAGATAACAGTGAGATAGAGCGGAATATTCTGCAATTTAATAAAGCTGAATATATAAAGAATTGCAAAAGACACTATGATGAATTAGGTGGTTGCGAAACAGGAAGAGCGACGGAGATAATATGCCAATATATCTATGATGCATGTTATCGTAACAAATGAGCTTAATTGATACAGCTTTTATGCAAAGGAGTTTATTATGATAAGAATTGGTTTGGCTTATTTTGATGTAGGTAACTTGGGCGATAAGGTAATATATGAGACCGCAAGATTTATTGTTAAAAAAATACTCTGTGAAATGAATATATCAGAATATGAATTTGTACCAATTGACATAGGGAGTGCAAAGTGTAGAGCACAGAAGCTTTCATTAATACATCGAATAAAGCAGAGGCACGTTGAAAATCAAATTGTAAAACATTTAAACTCAAATGATGCAAATAAGCTTAGGAAAAGCTACTATTTAAAGTGGAAATTATCTAAAGATAAAATATGGTTTGATAACTATGAAAAGAATAAATTAAATGATGTGGATTTGGTGTTTTTTTGCGGCGGAGGATTAATCAAATACCATGCACAAAACTTTCATCATTTTCTTGACGATATAACTTCTATAGCAGATAAAAAGAACATTCCAATTATTATAAGCGCTGCTGGTGTCGAAGGTTATGACGAGAATGATGTAAGATGCCAGATATTAAAGCAAGCTATTAACAGAGAATGTGTTAAGTATATTTCAACTCGTGATGATTATAATTCATTGGTTTCAAATTATATATACAATAAAAATATAGTTTTACGAAGTGTATGTGATCCAGCCGTATATACTAAAGATTATTATGAAGTCGAAGAGGTACGGAACTCAAAAAAAATAGGATTGGGGGTAATTCGAAATAATATTTTTAAGCAATATATGTATTATATTAATCGTGAAAGGATGATTGATATGTATTTTGCGTTAGCCAAAAGATTTGTTGAAGACGGTTATCAAGTTGAGTTTTTTTGTAATGGGTTGAAAAATGATGCTAGAATGATCAATAGAATATTTTCTACATATCCATCCCTAAAAAATAGATATAAAGTTACAAAAAAAATTCCTCGTACAACAATAGAGTTGGTTAATACCATAAACTCATACAATAGGTTTTTAGCGGTAAGGTTGCATGCTTCGATAATAGGCTATTCATTAGAAATTCCTAGTGTGGCACTTGTATGGAATAATAAACAGATTTTATTTGGTAAACAAACTGGTACCGAAAGTAATTATTTAACTAAAGAAAATTTTAATGATGAAATTATTTATAAAAAAATGAGTGAGTTGAAAAAACCTACATTAAATCAGGAGTTTAAGGAAAGTAATTACAAATCAGTAAAAGAAGCTCTGGAACTTGTAATAAACCAAATCATGGAGTAAGTATCAAATGAAAAATAGGATTAAACGTATTGNAATACGTATNCGGCGTAAAATAAAAAATAAGATTAAACGTATATTNAATATTTTTTCTTATTTTGTGAAATATTGGGGGAAATATTTAATTCCTGTGAAACCTAATTTGATCGTATTCATGACGAATTCCTTTAATTATACTTGTAATCCCAAGTACATATGTGAAAGATTACTTGAAAGTAATTGTAATGTTGAAACAGTGTGGCTGACAAATGGAGATATAAAGAAGAAAGCTAGTTTTCCTACTAATGTAACTATTGTACATTATAAGTCAATGAAAGGTTTTTATTACGTTTCCAGCGCAAAAATGTGGATTAGCAATGGTGTTGATTTTGCAAATTACTTTGATAAGAAGAAAAATCAGATCAAAATACAAACCATGCACGGATCGCTTGGAATAAAAAAATTAGATAATGCGATTCTGGCAAGAAATAGAAGAGGTCTTTATGGACGATTGATAGTAAAAAGAGAAACACGAGATACTGATTTGGTTATTACTAATTCTTTGTTTGAAGAAAACGTGTTTAGAACTGTTTTTTGGAAAAATACGCCTATGAGACGTCTGGGACATGCTAGAACAGATATTTTGTTTGTGGATGATATGTATATATACAAATATATAAAACAACGTATTTGTGAAACCTATCAAATTCCTTATGATAAGGAATTCGTTTTGTACGGACCTACTCATAGAACAGGTTTGACTTATGAGGATATTTCTTTTGATTATGAGAAATTGATTAATTGTTTAAAGCAAAAATTCAATAAAGAGTACGTCATTTTATATCGATTGCACGATCGAAACAGAAAACTTATACGTGGGTTACAAAACAGAAAACTTATACATAATTGGGCAAGCAAGCTTGTATATGATGTATCAGATTATCCAGATATTCAAGAATTAATGCTTATTAGTGATATTGCTATTACAGATTATTCTAGTTGGATATTTGATTATATTGTTACAAAGAAGAAAGGGTTCATTTTTGCAAAAGACTTGCAAAGATATAATAATATAACCGGTTTATATTACACATTGGAAGAAACCCCATTCTTAGTAGCATATAATGAAAATGATTTATTTAATAACATTATGAACTTTGATAAAGATGTATACAAGCATAAAGTAGAAGCATTCTTACAGGATAAAGAAGCAGTTGATGACGGTAAGTCTTCTGAAAGAATTGTTGATGAAATATGTAAATTGCTAAAAATATAAAGAAGTACGAATTTTCGATGAAGGATATGGAAGTATATTATGTGCCGCTAATTATTATGACCATGGTAGTGGGGCGCGGACGAAAAGTGGAAAAAAGAGGAGTATCATGAAATGCTTTTCGGAATCAGAGAAACAATGTGCTATACTACGGCTTAAGGAAACAATTAAGGAGGATTCTTATGGTTACGGTTCAAACACTCAAATTACCCATTCAGCATCATGAAGATGGGTGCGCCTATGTATATGCGGAGGAAAAGGCTTTAGCCACGGCTTCAGAAACTTTGGCCGCTTATGTAAAGGCACTGAAAGTCGAAGCGGGTGATGTTGTCAAAATGCTGACCGTTGAAAACGGAAAAAAGCATACCCTGCTGTTTGCCCGCCTGCCCGAAACATTAGATTATGATTCGCTGGAAGCTCTGACCGCCGCGTTTGCGCAAAAAGTGCGGGAAGAAAAGCTGAAATCTGTTCAGGTCGCTTTGCTCGATACTAAGATTGCAGAATTATCCGAAGCCTTTTACAAGCAGCTTGCGTTGAGCAACAATGCCTTTACCACCTATCAAAAAACCGGGTTTGCCCCGCTGAAAAAAGACGGTAACAACGACGAAAAAGAAGCTCCGGAAGCTGATTACAAGGTTGCATTGGGCAAAGGCTTCGACTTAGAAGCCGAAAAGAAAAAGCTGAAAGCCGCGCAGATTATGGCGAACGGAATTATTCGGGCACGCTATTTAGTGAACGAACCGGCCAATGTAATGACCCCCGAGCGGCTGGCGAGCGAAGCCAAGAGGCTGGGCGAGGAAACTGGCTTCTCTGTGGAAGTTTTTGACGAAAAGCAGATTCAGGAAATGGGTATGCAGGCTTTCTGGTCAGTTGCCAAAGGCTCCGATACGCCGCCTCGTTTTATTGTAATGCGTTATATGAACAACCCCGATAATAAAAAGGTGCTTGCGCTGATTGGCAAGGGGCTGACCTATGATTCCGGGGGCTATGCTCTCAAACCCGCTGATGGCATGGGTACCATGTTCTGTGATATGGGCGGCGCGGCTGCCGCCATCTGCGCAATGGGCGTATTGGCCAAAAGCAAGGCCAAGGTGAATGTAGTCGGCATTGTGGCAGCTTGCGAGAACATGCTGTCCGGGCATGCCTATCGAAACGGCGATATCATCGGAAGTCTGTCCGGCAAGCACATCGAAATTGTAAACACAGACGCAGAAGGCCGCCTGACTTTGGCGGACGCGATTACTTATGCTGCCACCGTAATCAAGGCCGATATGATTATTGAAGCTGCCACCCTAACCGGCGCGGTCAGCATAGCCCTCGGCAAGGAAATTACGGGGTTCGTCGGCGATAACGAGGAAATCTGGAACGCTGTACAAGAGGCCTCTGAAAAATCCGGCGATAAGGTGTGGCGCCTGCCCAACTATGCCTTTCTTGAAAAAAGCAACAAGTCAGACCGCGCGGATATTAAAAATTCCGGCGGGCGCTTGGCAGGCACCGCGACGGCTGCGCTGTTCTGCCGCGCGTTTGCCTTTGGGGTTCCATGGGGGCATCTAGACATTGCCGCAACCGCCTATCATGATGCCGCAAGCGATAAGGCACCCTTTGGCGCAACCGGCGTGGGCGTAGAACTGTTTAGCCGGGCGGCAGTTAAGCTGTTTGAGGAATAATACGAGTTTTCAAAATATTTGCACAAGAACCGTCTCTTCAGTGGACGGTTTTTGTGGTGCGCTAATCCCACAAAAATAGGGGCTGTGTTGAGCCACAGCCCCAAAAAACGAATGAGGATAATTTTTTAGCGACGGTACTATCACCCTAAACAGGTATTTTCTTGGGTGATATTTTCACTTGGTTGTAAAAATTTGAACATATAACAGCACATCGACAGCAAAAAACGTTTAAAATAGCGCCGAAAACGGCGCTAAAACTTAAAAAACATCATTTGGTCGGAATGGATAAACAGATACCGGATAGCCTTAGTGATTTTGGATACGGAAATTTCTCTTGAGATACTTCTCTATGCGTGAAATGGCTACATGCCTCTGTAGAAGCGAAGATCCTTGGCTTCAATCTCCTCAAACGAGGGCATAGGGAAGAACTTGGATTTGTCCTTGTCCATAAGCATGAAGCCGTGGTCGATGAAACGGTAGCTTTCCTTGGTAAAAGCAGTGTCGAGGGTCAACCCTTTCAGGTATTTGTCTTTGCGACGGCGCAGCTCGTTGATAGCGTCACGCAGTTTGGAAGGATGGACGCCCTCAAGCGGCGGCGTGCTGAAAGGGTTCATCTCAAATTCTTTGAGGAAGCGGTCGATTTCCAGCTTAACCTTTGCGTATAGAAGGCGCGGAACAGCCAGCATATTATTGGGATTTGTGAAGTACTCGCCGAACTGCAGCATATTATAGCGTGACAGCGTCAGCATGGAAATGGGGTTGATTTCAGCGAAAATTTTAAGGTCACAGGAATCATCCTCGTCCTGATATTCAGCGGGATAAAGCGGGAAGCTCCGCCCGTCCGCGTTGGCGATGTACAACACCTTCACGGCGTCAATGTCCACATGCTCCAAAATACGGTAGTTAGCAACATACTTGGTGGCCTTGGGACTCCCGTCCTTATGGGGACGCAGCTTTTCAAGCGCTGCGTCGATGGCAAAGTAGTCGTTGCGGTAATTGATATCCAATTCCGCAAAGATTAGTTTGCCAGAGTAAAAGCTGCTGGAACCGTAATTATAACGAAACCCAAAATCTTCCGGCCGCAGGTGGCTTAAAACCAGAGCGCAGTTAGGGTAAACGATCATATACAAATGTGGTTGGTACTCAGTGCTCATTTTCGAACCTCCTGATTGTTCTCTTTGTCTATTATAGCATGGGTGCGATCACGAGCGCCACCATGCTCATCAGCTTAATCAGAATATTCAGCGAAGGGCCAGCGGTATCCTTAAAAGGGTCGCCCACGGTATCGCCCACCACGGTGGCCTTATAGCTCTCGCTGCTGCGGTGGCCGGGGTCGCCCGCTTCGGCCATTTTCTTGGCATTGTCCCAAGCGCCGCCTGCGTTGCTCATAAAGATAGCAAGGCCAACACCTGTGATGGTAACACCGATCAAAAGCCCCAGCAGCATGGTTTTGCCGCCGATGAAGCCAACTAAAATGGGGGAAATAAGGGCAATCAGGCCAGGCGCAATCATTTCGCGAAGAGCAGCCTTGGTGGAAATATCGATGCAGCGGCGATAATCCGGCTTGTCTTTCCCAGCCAAAATGCCCGGCATCTCGCGGAATTGGCGGCGCACTTCGTCAATCATTTCGTGGGCAGCATTGCCAACCGCGGACATGGCCAGCGCGCTGAACAGGAAAGGAATAACTGAGCCGATTAGAATACCGACCAGCATTCGTGTATCGGTGATGCTGATGTCTGCCAGCGAAAGGTTTGCAAGGTCTTTAAAGGACGAGAACAGGATGATGGCAGTTAACGCGGCGGAACCGATGGCGAAACCTTTTCCGATAGCGGCGGTGGTGTTTCCGACCGCGTCCAAAGAGTCGGTGATTTTACGCACACTGTGCGGAAGCCCTGCCATTTCAGCTAAACCGCCCGCATTGTCCGCAATGGGGCCGTAGGCATCTACTGCAAGCTGTATACCAAGCGTCACCAGCATACCGACTGCCGCGATACCAACGCCGTACATGCCGCTTAGCCAGAAGGAACCAAAGATAGCAGCAGCGATAATGCAAACGGTAGGAAAAACGGAACGCATACCCACGCTGATACCCGTAATGATGGTGGTGGCGGAACCCGTTTCACTGGAAGTAAGGATGGATGTGGTGGGCTTTTTATCAGTTCCGGTGAAGTATTCTGTCACCTGCCCGATGATAACGCCGGACACAAGCCCCAGCACGGTAGAGCCGAAGAGATTAAGCCAGCCTACATTATTGCCGTAAGTTTGGTCCCCCATCAGGAAGTACAACAGGAAGGCCACCGCCACAGTAGCGATACCGGACGCGCCAAAGGTACCGGCGTTCAACGCCTTTTGAGGGTCGGAGCCTGGCTTGGCTCTGACAAACAGAGTGCCAATTATGCTCGCCACAACGCCAATTGCGGCAACCAAGAGAGGCAAAAGCATCAGCTTTAATTTGAGCTCAGGACCTGCAGAAGATACCGCAAGCCCCAGAATCATCGAACCGACGATGGAACCGACAAAACTTTCAAACAGGTCGGCACCCATGCCAGCGACGTCGCCCACGTTATCGCCTACGTTGTCGGCGATGGCGGCGGGGTTACGGGGGTCATCCTCGGGGATGCCGGCTTCTACCTTGCCGACCAGGTCGGCAGCCACGTCGGCGGCTTTGGTAAAGATGCCGCCGCCCACTCTGGAAAAGAGGGCGATGGAGGAAGCGCCGAGGGAAAAGGCGGTGCCAAGAGGCAGAATCAGCTTGGCAAAGGTATCTTCTTCAACGCCGTAAGTGCCGGTGCCGAAAAAGAGCACGATGGCAAGTCCGGTCAGCGCAAGGCCTACTACACTCATACCCATGACGGAGCCGCCGGAGAAGGCGATCTGCAGCGCGGCGTTCAGGCCCTCGTCATTAGCTGCCTGTGATGTGCGAGCATTGGCGGCGGTGGCGACGCGCATACCGAAATACCCGGATAGCGCGGACGTGATTGCCCCTAAAATAAAGGCTGCGCTTTGCCAGCGCAGAGCGCCCGTATTGCCAAAAAACAAGAATACGGCAACCAGAAGAATGAAGGGCGTAAGCACTTTGTATTCACGAGACAGAAAGGCCATCGCGCCATCGGCGATATGCCCGGAAACCTCGGACAGGATCGGATTGTTCAGCGGCTGTTTGTAAATCCATCTTGCTTTTAAAAAAGCGAAGATTAAGGCCAACAGACCGCTGGCAAGGACAAGATACAACGCACTTGAGATGTTCATAAAAACCCCTCCAGCAATATTGGTACTATTTTTGTACTGTTCGTATTTATCCTATCCTATTATGGTGAAAAATGCAAGGAAAAAGTTTATAAGCCAAAGAGAATGTTAATTGGATGCGTGATTTTTACAGGGTTTTTCGTGTGTTTTCTATTTCACAAAAGATGTACGAACTCTCGGTATCGCCTTTATTAAAAGCCGGTTTGATGGCTCAGCTAAAGATAGTCGCGACCGAAAAAACATTAAAACAATCCAAAATGATAGACACCAAAAATCTTTTATTCTTAAACCGAAAGTTTTGAGTTTTGCCTTGGTTAAAAACGAGAAAAATATCAATGCTACTTTATAGGTTCCTAACTACGGTAACTCTATACCATCACCACTGGGTTCTAATGAATTCCTTCAATCACAGATCTGAATTTTATTAACAACGTTACCCCTTCAAATAGTTAACTGATACTGCCTCTAATCGGTATTCTCACCCATCACCAAAACGAAATATATTCATTAAAGGACATAAAAAAATATAATAAGGACTGTGGTAAATCATTGTTGCCACAGTCCATGACTATCCAAGACTAATAAAACATTTAACTTGGCATTAAATCCCCAGTTGTCCTATAATGTCCAATTCGCTGTAAATTGAACGAGATGTGTAAAACGCTTATGGTATCAGCCTTTTAGCCTTTCTTCCATCCGCATTACATACTCATAAGGTACTTCAAGGTTTCCATAACCATGCAGCATATCCAGTCCTTTTTTAAAAAGCCCATGAAAATCGCTACCACCTGAAGAGAGACAGTGGTATTCTTCAGCAAGCGCATCGGTTCGCATATTCCAATCATTATCAAATTCACAGTAGCGTGTCTCAAGCCCATCTGCGCCAAGAGAAAGGATATCCCGACAGATGTGGATACTATTTTCCCGGCTATTTTTGTCAATTTGATTGGCGTGGGCAACAAAAGCAAGGCCGCCCGCATCGTGAATCATTTGAATGCATTCCTTCGGACTGGGCGTTTCTCTTTCCACATAGGCAATTCCGCCTTTTCTGAGATATCGGTTCATTGCCTCTATAACGTTTGCTGCATGTCCGCGTTCCACTAAGATTTGACCAACGTGCGCCTTGGTTAAAATGGAGCCGGAAAAACGCTCAAGGTCTTTATGAGAAATATTAAAGCCATTTTTAATCAGGCGGTTTATCATCTGTTCGTTGCGCCGGATACGTGCCTGTTCTAGCTTTTCCACCTGCCTAATGAGTTTTGGATCCTGATAATTAAGATATAGGCCAATTATATGGATTTCGCACCCGTCCTTCGCAGTGGTGATTTCAATGCCGGGAATCACTTTTTGACCAATCCGTTTCCCTTCGTCTACCGCCTCTTGGAGCCCCAAGATCGTATCGTGATCGGTAATCGCAAGGGCGCACGCTCCCAGTTGTTTCGCATATCGGACAGATTCTTCGGGCGTAAAGGAGCCATCCGAAGCGGTAGTATGAGTGTGCAGGTCGCAAAGCTGCTTCATTTTATTTCGTTTCCTCTCCATTACCTCTAATCGTTTGCTTGTTCAACTTGTTTTTTGCGAGAAGAGCCTTGATTTCAGGCATAAACGCAAACACAAGAGAAAGTATCAATATAATCAAGCTACCGGGACGGGTGAAAAAGATGTTAGCGCTACCGTCAGATAAAACGAGTGAACGGCGAAGGTTGGTTTCAAACAGTTCCCCTAAGACTAAGCCTATGGTCATGGGTGGAATGGGAAAATCAAAGCGACGCATAAGGTACCCAATCAAGCCGAATGCTATCAGCAAGCTTACTTCAAACGTCGTATTTCCGATTGCAAAGCCGCCCATGCAGCAAACGGCAATAATACATGGAATCATGATAATGGTAGGAACACGGCTAATGTTGGCAAACGCTCGGGAAAATAAAAGCCCCTGAAAGAACATGAACAGGTTGATGAGCAGCAAGCCGCCCATGATCGCATACACCCAGATGTTGCCGGAACTAAACAGTTGGGAACCTGGCACGATTCCCTGCATGGTAAGGGCTCCAAGCATAATCGCGGTCAAGCTATCCCCAGGAATGCCTAACGTCAGCATTGGAATTAGCGTTGCGCCTGTTACAGCGTTGTTCCCACATTCTGCCGCAACAACCCCTTCCATTTCTCCCTTGCCGAAATTGTCTGCGTTTTTGGACACGCGCCGTGCCTCATTGTAGCAGAACATGGCAGAGGTGGCGCCTCCGGTGCCTGGAATGGCGCCGATGATAACGCCAATCACCGAGGAACGAAGGAGTGTTTTCCAATATTTTAGAGTATCTCGAAGACCAAAGCGCGATTTAACAAACTGAACTTTCTGATTTTCTCCTTCATGATGCTCATCGTATACCTTTTTTGCCATAAACAGTACCTGGGTAAGCGCATAGGCGCCTAGCATACAGGTGGAAACCTTAAGCCCGCCCATTAGCCGATAATTACCGAACATTAGTCGCTGAGAGCCGTATATCTGATCTAACCCGACAGTAGACATGAGCAAACCCAGCATTGCTGAGATTAGTCCCTTGATTTTATTCTTTCTGGCGGTACCGATCGCGGCCAACATTCCAAATACGCACAGAGCAAAATATTCTGGCGAACCGATTAGAAGAACAATCTTGGCAACCTGCGGAGCGAGGAATAAAAGAACGGTCGCGCTGAAAATCCCACCGATGGTAGAGGAAATCAGAGCGCAGCGAAGGGCATCCCCGCTTCGACCTTGCTGGGCTAATGGGTAACCGTCAAATACTGTAGCTGCCGCATTTGATGTGCCGGGGGTGTTGATTAAAATCGCAGTAATAGAACCTCCGTACATACCTCCACAGTACGTACCTAATAGCAGATACATGCCAGCCATCGAATCCATGCCATAGGTTAGCGTTAAAACAACGGTAACAGCAAATGTTAGGCTTAAACCTGGCATAGCGCCGATGATAATGCCCAACGTAATGCCGAGGTTCATGATGAGTATGTTATGAAGTGTCAGAGCTTCTGAAATAATTTGTCCTAACATAATGTTTCCCCCTTCCTTTTACGGTAACTGGACGTGCAGAGCAAACCGGAAGGCCATCCAGATCAAAATGGTGAACAGATATATATACAGATAGTATTGCCATTTTCGGCAGCGAAGAAGAAGCAAAATTGTCGGTATCATAATTGCTGTCGGAAGGATAAAGCCGATTTTGTTAATACCCCAACCATATAATACAATCAAACCGTAAACAATCCATGGCATCATCGAAGTGGTTATTTCATGGGGGGTCTTACGTTCCGCTTTCAAAGTGAGAATGCCTGCGGTCTGAGCTTCCCTCCGCACTTTGAAAAACCCGATACCGTATTTTATATCCCCGATAAGGGAACATAGTGCCATAATAACGCCCAGAAAATAGGGAAACGTCCGAGGTGTGAAAGCGTCGTCCCTTGTAGCGGCATCAGGCACTTTAATTAAAACAGGAATAACATACAACAGAAGCGCTAACGATAGTGCTGTACAAACCAGCATAACTACAAAGTTTTCTCTTGCTTTTTGATATTCAGACTTACTCAAAAGTTTCACCTCCATGTATTAAGAGAATAGTGCAACATCGGTAAAATGCTATGGAGTCGTATAAAAAGGGGAAGCCTAAGGCGTTACATGGCTCCCCCAAGAAAGATGAAACGCGGTTATTTGAGGCCGGCTTGAGTTAGTACAGCGTCCCAAGATTGGATAGCGTCTCCTACCCACTGGGTGATTTCTTCTTCTGTCAGAAATTCGGTCATAGCACCCGCACCGGAATCAACCAGGAATTTCTGATACTCATCGGACATGATAGTTTTATTGACCTGTTGTTTGATCCATTCTACGATGTCGTCGGGAGTATCTTTGCGAACAGCAACAATCTTAACCCCGGACAGAGGCTCTAAACCAGTTACACCGTATTCGCCAATCGCTTTGACCTCCGGCAAAAGAGGAGTACGGGATGAATACAGGGTCAACAAAGCATTTAGTTCGCCGTTATTTACATAAGGAACAATATAGTTGTCATCCATAAGGCCAAAGGGTACTTCGCCACTCAGGACAGCTTGCATAACGCCGTTAGAGCCCTTGTATACCACGAAATCCACGTTATCATAAACGTCTAACTGCATCAAAGCGTGCGAAAATTCAATGTGAGAATGCCCGCCGATGGAGCTGACACCTACCTTGTATTGTTCACCACTGTTCAGCAGCTTCCAGAGCGCTTCGGAATCGACCAGTTCAGAGCCAGGCTTCGTCACGGCAACGCCGACACTGTTGTTTGCCAACGCGGCCAGAAAGCGGAAATCTTCCGCCTTATAGATTACTTCGGTAGTCAGCGGCATGGTGATTAGGCCGGTGGTGCTCAGGGTAATCAAGGTTCTGCCGTCCGCTGGACGGCTCACGCATTCGGACATACCGATGGACTGAGAGCCCCCAGAGATGTTTTCAACCACTACATTGCCCCCAAGATTAGCATTGCCAAGCGCACGAGTAAATGTGTCGGTTGCGCCGCCTGCAGAAGAAGGGACAATCCAACTGATGACACCACCGGGATATCCTGCAGGCTGAGTGACGTCCGCCAAAGCGATGGTGAACGAAAGCGCCAAACAAAGGCTGAATAGGATGGATAGAGTTTTCTTCATGAAAAACACACCTCTTTCTTCGATTTTTAGGGCCTTATCTTATCTGTGCCCCCTAATGTTGTTGTTACCTTAACAGAAGCATTTGGTGGTGTCAACTATTGATTATACATTAGGTAAATAATCATTTTTGGTCAAAATTTTCTTGATTTTCGAAAGAATTATGCGTATAATGATCTTAAAATAGTATGCAACGCTCGAAACTGATTGCAAATTATGAGCTATATTTGATTGCGGAGGAACTATGTTACGACAAAAACGTCTGGATATGATTGTTGCGATGGTTCGAAGTCGAGGAATTATGACAGTTCCGCAACTATGCGAATGCTTTCAGAGTAGTCCTGCGACCATTCGCCGGGATCTTCGGGAACTTGCGGAGAAACGTCTTCTGCTTCGAAACCGGAATGGAGCCGTTCCCTATCAAGGACGTTATGTTCAACCTTCTGTACATTTTCGGGCTGCTGTTCATGCCAGGGAAAAAGACCGAATCGCAAAAACTGCCAGTTATTTAATAGCTGATGATATGCTTTTGTTTATTGACTCGTCCAGCACCTGCCTGAGTTTGGTCAATTACCTTGGCAATCGGAAAAACCTGACCATTGTGACAAACAGCTTGCAACTCCTTACCCTAATGCGCGACTCCCCACACCATCTTATCTTAACCGGTGGCTCATACTATGCGCCCTCTCATGCTTTTTATGGCGCTATGGCCGTTCGTAGCATCATGGCGTATAATTTTGACCTCGCCTTCATTTCCAGTGTAGCCATCACCCCAGACGGCTTTGCGGCGGAAACGTTGGAGCACAGTGTTTTTATTCGAAAAGCTGCTCTTTTCCGTGCGAAAGAAACTGTTCTGCTCTGCGATTCGAGCAAGATAGGTTTACGGCGGCCTTTCAACATTGCTTCAGTTCGGGAAATGCACTATGTGTTCACTGATAAGCCAGAGTTACTTAAGCAATTAAATATACCTACACCATCGGAAAGTGAGGCTTGTTATGAGTCAGTCGATACGATTTGAGCAGATATTGGCGTTGCTGGAAACAGAAAAATACCTATCAATTGACGAACTTTGCCGAAAACTATACGTTAGCCCCTCTACCCTGAGAAGGGATTTAACAATAATGAGCCGTCGTGGGTACCTAATCAGAACGCACGGCGGAGCAAAGGCGTTGATGCCCGATGATGCGGAAGACAGCATTATTCACTATCATGATATTACCTTTACTAAAGCCCAGAACGACATTGCCGCACGCGCCGCTAAAATCGTCTGTGACGGGGATGTGATGTTTATGGACGCTTCCCGCCTGACGCTGTGTATGTCACAATATTTGCGAAGAAAAAAGCAACTGACCATCGTCACCAATAGCCTTCAACTGATTCAGATGATGGAAGGAAAACATACGCTGATCTGCTGCAGCGGTGCCTTATCGGCGCAAAATCTGTCCGTGATCGATCAAACGACGCCTGAAATTGCCCTTTCCCATAACTATCATTCGGCTTTTTTTGGTTGTGCGACCGTTGATAGCGAGTATGTGATGACGCGCACGCCGGAAACCGCCGCTTTATTATCCGGGGTGATTAGCCGGGCGCAAAAAAGTTATTTGCTTTGTACACAGGATAAAATCGGCCAACGAGCATCAATCAATGCCTTTCCGATTCGCCATTTGGAAGCTGTACTAACGGACGGTGAATTTCCATTTTTGTCTGAAAAGAAAAAGCGTCCCGATGCACAGACTATATAAAGCAAGAAGGTTTGAAATCTCCTTGCTTTACTGTTACATTCTAAGGGCAAAACCGCCACATAAGATGCCAGTTTAATTCTTTTTATATATCTGTGGTGGTCAGGTCCAGACAGCTTTCTCCGGCTGGCCATCCCGTTCGCGCCAAATAACGCCAAGCTTCACATAGTCAATCCGGCCTGTTTTTATATACTCAAAGAGCAGGTCTTTAATCCGCTGTCCCCAAGTATCTCGCAAACCGTCCACATATCCCCAATACGATTGAAAGATTTCCAAAAGACGACAGGCGGAAAAAAAGTCGATCAACTGATGAACCTCTTCACTCGGCTCATCAAACTTCCCTGCCGAATAGGCATTCCAAAATGCTTTCTCAGCTACGGCTTGCTCTTCTTGTCCGTAGAAATTGAACACAAAAAAGCGCAAGGCATACAATTCAAACACAGCAGGGGCGGCCTGGGAGCTTTCAACATCAAAATAGCTGCTAACCTGATCATATTCAACAAAGAAATTTCCACCGTGTAAATCTGTCATCACCAAAGTGGCCGCATTGTTTTTAACATCCAGTAGGGAACGGTATCGTTTAAATCCGTTTTGAAAAAACCTTGAAACCTCGGTCGCTTCCTGTTGGCTCAACCCGCCCTTATCCCGGCAAATCGCGATAATTCGTTCGTTGATAGGCAAATACCTGTCGGCAAAATTGAGGATGCCTGAAGGTTCCACTTGGTTTCCCGCCATAATGTTTCCAAAGGATGGATAACGAACCTGATGCAGCTTCGCCATGTCCCTGCCCAAGCTTTCCATGATGCGCAAAAACGCATCTAAAGAGTGCCCGCAATCTGCCATATAACTCGGCAAGTCCTTCCCCGGCGCCAAATCCATCACAATAAAATCCCCTAGCGAAGAAGAGTAAACTCCGGAAACCTTGGGCGTAGGCAATCCGGCCGCACGAATACGATCCAACAAAAAAGCTTCGCGCTGAAGCGATAGTCTACCTCCAAACAGGGTATCGCAATGCTCTTGCTGATACTTCATTTCTGTTTCCCGGATACGCGGGAATTTAACAATCCAAATTTTTTCGCCCGCGGCTTGCACCAAAAAAACATAATGGTTGCTGCCCCCGCCCAATTCCGTTGCGGATAAAGGAGCGTAGTCGGCATCATTTAATAAACCACAAACATTTTCTTCATTAAACACCGTTTTCATTCCTATCTAATGCCTGTAAAAATTTATACACAGTTGCTTCTGAATAATTGAGCTTCTTGGACGCCTCACTAACGGCTCCTTTTATTAAAAACACACCACGGGATGCCATTTCACGCAGCAAACTTTGTTTCTCCGTTCTGGTCATTCGTTCTACACGGGTACTGTACCGCTTTTGACCTTCCATCACAACCGCATCGATCAGGTCGCTGACCGACATATCCAATTTGGGAATGCGATCAATCCGTTCGGTATCTCCCGAAGGCAGGTTGCGGCTTCCATTCACAAATACATCTATCATTTCCCGCAGATACAGAAACTCATCCACCTTGGCGGTAATGCTCATCATATAGCGAATGTCTCCCCTCTCATCCTTAAAAAAAAACGTAGAGGAACGAAGCTTGTGAAGCTGGGGAGATAGGGACTTATAGTTCACAACAAAGGGTAAAGAACGCATCTCCTTATTTTCCAAGAAAAATTTTTCGTCTCCGCTTATCGGTTCCCCCACCTTGAAAGAATCGTCAATTGGGTTTTCAACAAGCAAATAATGCTCGGTATCGCTAACGGTTATCTGCATCAACTTGCCTAGGGTTTTGGCAAGCATACTTGCAAAGGATATCACTATTTCAATCAATTCCATTAAATTACGCTCCTTACTTCATCGCTATACATTTCTATACTACTATACTCGCTTTGTAGGAAAGAACGCAAGATGCGTCGGCGGTTTCTACAAAATCCTCGCAGAAACCGCCGATTTTTTTGTTGAAAATTATAATAGTTCAAACCCTGCTGTGAAGTGACGAAGCGACGTGATCGGTCCTTCATACACCAAACGCATACCCTTATACGTATCACGTTTCTGATAAATATCTCCCAAAGCTTGCGCAATCACGTCCAAATGATTGTTGGTATACACGCGACGGGACACACAAATACGCATCGTCTCCAGCTCTGGCCAGATATCTTCCCCTGTTACGGGATCTTTTTTCCCAAATGCGCAGGCCCCAATTTCTACCGCTCGCACACCTGCTTCCTCATAAAGAGCGACAACGAGGCGCTGACTTGGGAATTCGTGTTGTGGAATCTGCGGGAAAAACTTTCTCCCGTCCACATAGACGCCGTGTCCGCCCGTCGGTTCGATAATCGGTACACCTTTTTCCTTCAACTTGTCGCCAAGATATTTCACTTGATTGATACGATACTCCAGATACGCCAAATCGGTTACTTCCTGCAAACCCACAGCCAGCGCGTCCATGTCGCGGCCACTCATGCCGCCATAGGTGATAAAGCCCTCGTGAACAATGGCCAGCTGATTGGCACGGTGATAGATATTCTCGTTGCGCGTTACAAACAAACCGCCAATGTTAACCAAGCCATCTTTTTTGCTGGACATGGTAGCGGTTTCAACATAAGAGAACATTTCCCTTGTGATTTCCTTGATTGGCGTATTTTCGTAACCAGCTTCACGCGTTCGGATAAAATAGGCGTTTTCGGCCAGTCGCGCACTGTCCATAATCACCGGAATGCCATACTGGGCCGCCAGTTTGCTTGTTTCACGAATATTTTCCATCGACACAGGCTGGCCGCCGTTGTTGTTGCAGGTTACGGTAATGATGATACAGCAGACCTTCTCCGCTTCCGTTTCCAGCATTTTTGCCAGGCGCGGAATATCGATATTTCCCTTGAAGGGATGATAGTCCTGGTTCGCTTTCTGTCCCTCCATGATACAAAAATCCAGCGGAATGCAGCCCATGACCTCCGCATTGCCACGGAACGTATCAAAGTGCATGTTTCCAATAGCATACATGCCCGGCTTTGCATATATGCTGGCCATGATGTAATCCGCAGCGCGTCCTTGGTGGGTCGGTTGTACATAGGGCATGCCAAATATCTCCTGCGCGGAAGCCTCCAGGCGGTAGAAACTGCGGCTGCCGGCGTAGGATTCATCACCAAGCATCATGGCACTCCACTGCTCTTGGCTCATCGCGCTGGTGCCAGAATCGGTAATGCAGTCTACATATACATCTTCCGCACGCAGACGGAATGAGTTGTACTGCGCTTTCTTTAGGCATTCCTGCCGATAGGCCTTGGTTGTTTTCTTGATAGGCTCCACCATTTTGATGCGGAACGGCTCAGCGGTCATATACTTCATTGATTTTCCCTCCGTTTTTATATATTAAAAGCTTTCAATGCAAATATATCAGAACTTCCATAATTTTGTCAACATAATTATTTTTTATAATCATAACAAATTTTGGTATCTTTGATAAAAAATTTTCGAAATTCTATTGACAACGAATTAGACCTTTGCTATATTATCAATAAGCTATTTACAAGCACGTTACAAATCAGTCATTTTTTTACAGGTTATACCACGATTGAATCTATATGGAAGGCGGGGGTAAAGGAGTGCTGAAATACACTATAAAACGCTTCTTATCGATGATTCTGACACTGTTCATGATCGCAACACTGACGTTTTTCCTAATGAACGCGGTTCCGGGCGATCCATTTTCGCTGGATAGGGATACGCCCAAGGTCATTCGAGACGCTCTAAACCAAAAGTATGGGCTGGACCGCCCGGTCTTTGAACGCTATTTAACCTATATGGGCCAATTGCTAAAGGGAGATTTTGGAATGAGCATGAGGCTGAAAGGCCAGTCCGTTGTCGGCAGGGTTACCAAAACCATGCCTGTGTCCGCAGTGGTAGGCCTTGGAGGCGTGTTGGTCGGTGTTGTTATCGGCGTGCTGTTTGGAATCATCGCAGCGTTAAAAAACGGAAAAACTTTCGACTATTTTGTTATCATCGCCGCTATTCTGGGGGTCAGCATCCCCAACTTTGTCTTTGCGACACTGTTTCAAAGGCTGTTTGCGGTGGACTTGCGCTGGTTACCTGTTGCCGGATACAAGGGTTTCACTTACCTAATCCTTCCCATTATGGCGGCAGCCATGCAGAATATCGCTTTCTATGCGCGCATGCTACGCTCCAGCATGTTGGACGTTCTGCACCAGGACTATATTCTAACAGCAAAAAGCAAAGGACTTTCACGAAAAAGTATTATTCTAAAGCATGTATTGCGAAATAGCCTGCTACCTTTGGTTACTTCCTTTGGCCCTATGCTGGCCGGAGTTCTAACAGGAAACTTCGTCATAGAAAAAATCTACAACATTCCCGGTATCGGACAGGCCATGATCATGGCAATCCAGGGATCCGACTATATGATGATTATGGGATTAACCATTATGTTCAGTTTCATCACCGTTTTCATGTATTTTGTCGTTGATATCCTCTATGGGATTGTTGATCCCCGTATTCGCATCCGTTAATAGGAGAAAACATATGCAATCTAAAACGACCTGCGAAAATAACACAAACATCACGCCCGATCTGTTCACCTTTATTGAACCGGGCACGATGGATGCCGACCTGCTGACCCGACCTTCACTTAGCTATTGGAAGGACGCCATGCGGCGGTATCGAAAAAACAAGGTGGCCATGGCTGCCACCCTGATTCTTGCCATCATTGTTTTGCTGGCCATTTTTGCGCCGATACTAAGCCCATTTACCTTTGATGAAAACAATTGGAGCATTTCCAATCAAGGGCCGACTCGCGAACACCCATTTGGTACGGACAATCTCGGACGCGACCTTTGGGTACGCTGTTGGGAAGGCGCCCGTGTTAGTTTGTCCATCGGCGTGTTGGTTGCGCTGGTCAATGCAACACTGGGCATCCTCTACGGCGGTATTTCCGGCTTTGTCGGTGGCCGCACTGACCTGATCATGATGCGCATTTGTGAAGTCATAGGCGCTGTCCCTCAAATGCTTTGGGTCACACTTCTTGTAATTGTTCTAAAACCCGGTTTTCTTCCCATTATCCTTGCGTTATCCGCAACCGGATGGATCGGTATGGCGCGTTTGTTCCGTGGTCAGGTTTTCTCGATTAAAGAGTCGGAATTTGTAATGGCAAGCCGATGCCTTGGCACAGGCAAGCTCTGGATTATTTTTAAACATTTGGTTCCTAACGCAATTAGCCCCATCTTAACCAGCATGGCCTTTGCCATCCCTGGCGCCATTTTCGCAGAAGCGTTTCTTAGCTACATCGGCTTAGGATTACCCCTTCCATTGGCCAGCTGGGGCAATCTTTCCAGTAATGGCGCAAACGTATTCCTGACCTATCCGTATCAGTTGATTTTCCCGTCCATTCTTATCTGCATTACGATGCTGTGTTTCACCTTAATCGGCGATGCGCTAAGAGACGCCTTGGACCCGAGAATGAGAAAGTGAGATGGTTTGAATGAGTACGGAATCTATTCTTCGAATTGAAAACCTGCGGTTTTCCTTTATGACCTATGCAGGTGAAATACAGGCAGTTCGTGGCATCTCCTTAGAGGTAAAAGCGGGAGAGGTGCTTGGGCTTGTTGGCGAATCAGGCTGCGGAAAAAGCGTAGCCTGCAAATCGATCCTGCGGTTAAACCCGGAAGACAACGGCGTGTATCTCCCCGGCAGTCGCATTCTCTTTGAGGGAAAAGACGTGCTGACCATGTCAGAACGTGAACTGCTGCGTCTAAGAGCAAATGATATCCGTATGGTGTTTCAGGATCCGATGACCAGTCTAAACCCTACCATGAAGGTGGGTAAACAGATTGCGGAAGGAATTCTCAATGCCTTCCCAAAAATGAAACGACGGGAGGCAAAGGAATTAGCCATTGAAACGCTTCGTGATACCGGCATTCCCAATGCAGAGAAGCGCTATGAACAGTATCCTCATCAGTTTTCGGGCGGTATGCGGCAACGCGCAATGATCGCATTGGCCTTGGCCGTCAAACCGAAATTGTTAATCTGCGACGAACCCACCACCGCACTGGACGTAACACTTCAAGCGCAGATATTAGATATGCTGCGTTCCCTTCAGGCAAAGTATCAAACTGCCATCATCTTTATCACACACGACTTGGGTGTCGTGGCCAATATCGCAGACCATATAGCGGTGATGTACGCCGGCAAAATCATGGAATACGGTAATGGACAAGATATTTTTTATGATCCTAAACATCCTTATACTTGGGGTGTTTTACAGTCCGTACCCCCCATAGATGCCGATACTTCCGTGCCGCTTGTCCCCATTTCCGGTTCCCCTCCAGACCTTTTTAAGCCGCCCATCGGCTGTCCGTTCACGGCGCGATGCCCACACGCAATGGAGGTGTGCCGACAACACTATCCCTCCCCTCAGCAGGCGAGCGAACGACACATTGTCACCTGCTGGCTCTACCATGCATACGCTCCGCATGTTATCAACCCCATTACAAACGAGGAGGCGGTATTATGAGCCACCCCATTCTTAAAGTGAACCACCTAAGCAAGCATTTTAGGATTGGCTATCATCAGCGTTTGGTCGCTGTCGATGACATCAGTTTTTCATTGAAAAAAGGTGATACTCTGGGCATCGTCGGTGAATCAGGGTGCGGGAAAACCACGCTAGGCAGAACCATTATGCATATTTACGAACCGACCGAAGGCACCATCGAGATAGACGGTCAGTTGGTTGAAGCAAAAAACTCCAAACTGCGACAGGAAATGGCGCATAAAATTCAAATGGTGTTTCAAGACCCCTATGCATCTTTAAACCCAAGAATGACTGTAGGCGATATTATCGGCGAGGGTTGGAACTACCGTCGGCAATACGAAAAAGCAGAGCGGAGAAGGCGTGTTGTTGAACTGCTTCATACCGTAGGTTTGAACGAAGAACACGCAAGCCGTTTCCCTCATGAGTTTTCCGGCGGTCAGCGACAGCGCATTGGCATTGCGCGCGCGCTTTCGATGGAGCCAGAGATTCTAATCTGTGATGAACCGATCAGCGCTTTGGACGTATCCATTCAGGCACAGGTAATGAACTTACTGCTTGATCTTCAGAGAGAGAAAAACCTGAGCTATTTATTCATCGCCCACGACCTATCCATGGTTCGTTATATTTCCACCAATATAATGGTTATGTACCTGGGCTCCGAGGTTGAATTTGGACCAAGTGACCAAATTTATCATAATGGCGTACATCCTTATACTGAGGCCCTCTTTTCCGCCATTGTTCTGCCGGACCCGGATTGCGATCGGCTAAGCCGCCGGATTATGCTGGAAGGTGAAACCCCATCGCCAATAAACGCCCCAAGCGGTTGCAAATTTAGTACTCGCTGCGCCTATGCGCAACCTATCTGTCACGAAAAAAAGCCGGAGCTCACCCAAGTGGCCGACAATCACTATTGCGCGTGCTTCTTTCCCCGGCTTGAACGCTTAGAACTTAATGGCCAAAGCCATTAAAAATAGACGAGGAGGATTCTCTATGAAAAGGCACTCTATTATCATCTGCTTGCTGATTGCAGCCATGCTGCTTGTATCAGTCACCGCATTTGCCGGAGACGGCAAGGTGTTCCGCACTGTGCTGGCAGGCAATCCAACCATTCTAGACCCCATCATGTTCCGCGACGCGAATGCCAACTCCATTATCGCCGCTACACATGAGCCTCTGCTTCGTTTCGATGAAACCGGTATGTCCTATGAGCCCGGTTTGGCGGAATCTGTCGAGCATAACGAAGACTGTTCTGTCTGGACCTTCACCCTGCGCGAAGGAATGCAATGGTCCGACGGTACCCCCATCACTGCTGAAGACGTTGTGTATTCCTTCCAAAGGGCACTGCACCCTGAAATGGGTTCACCCAACGTCAATGACTTCTTTATCATCAAAAACGCTCGCAAGATCTACGAAAGCCGCACAGAAGCCCCTGATGCTGCCCCTATTGAGGACATCCCTTATGAGGAGATGGGCGTCAAGGCCATTGCTGAAAACAAGATCGAATTTTCACTTGAGCAGCCGACCGAATACTTTATTGACTATATTCGTACTGCTGTGTTTTCTCCGGTTCAGAAAAAAGCCGCCGAAGAGTTTGGTGAACTGTATGGAACCGATGCCGACAGGATTGTATGCTCCGGCCCGTTTGTTCTGAGCAGCTGGGAACAGGAAATATCCCTGACCTTGGAGAAAAACGATTTGTATTGGGATAAGGACAACGTAAAAGTGGATGTTGTCGAAGTAAACTTAGTCAAAGACAGCAATACTGTCATGAGCCTGTACGATACCGAAGCAATCGACTTCATGGTAATCAGCCAGGAAATCGCAAACTCCGGAAAATATCCCAACGTCAAAGAAATTCGCAAACTCTCCACCCAGATCATCCAGTTCAATAGCCACGAAAAAATCGATGGCGTAGAATTCAACTACTTCCAGAACGCAAAAATCCGTGAAGCGCTAGGCCTCACCTTTGACCGCGTTGCCTTTGTCAATGACGTTATCAAACAGCCCAAGGGCGCTGCATATGGTATAGTACCGTACGGAATGCGTGGTGAAGATGGCGGAGATTTCCGCGAACAACAGGGTGACCTAGTGTTTGATATGAGCAACTTCAAGGGCGGAGAAATCGACGGTAAGACCTACCCCGCCGGCAAGGAAGGAGCTATCGCCCGTGCCAAGGACCTGTTTGAACAGGGTCTCGCTGAATGCGGTCGCACAAAAGAACAATTCGAAAAAGAAGCGGAATTTGTGCTGCCCAACTTCCCCGGCACCATCACCAACTGCGAAGCGATGCAGGCCATGTGGAAACAATATCTGGGCGTGAACGTCCTGATGAAGCCGCTGGAAATGGCTAACCTAATGCCTTATATCCTCTCCGGCACCTATCAGGCATTAATCGGCGGCGGTCCGTCCGGTTCTACCTACGACCCCGGCGAGTTCCTCGGCTTCATCTACAACGAGAGGCAGTGGGAAAACCCCGAATACATCGAGCTTTGGGAAAAAATCCTGAAATCAACCGGAAATGAGCGGATGCAGATGATTAAACAGGCTGAGAAGATGGCCTGCGACGCATACCTCTACATCCCCACAACCTTTAGGTACACCAACTATGTCCTTCGCGAAAACGTAAGCGGGCTCAGACAGTTCAGTGTCGGCCTAGAATACGACTACAAGTATGTCGAAATAAAATAAAACAACATGGGGAACGGGCAATACTTTGCCCGTTCCCCCCAACTTGCTTGATTCTTGCTTAATTGAGGAAAGGCGATGAATAATAACGATATGACCGCATACCGGCAACAATTTCTAAATAGCTGTGAAGAAAAGCTGAAGCTCTCGCAAATGATTCGCCAGTGCCCCAGCTCTTATTTAACTTTGGCCGCTAATCAGGAAATATTTTCGCAGAATGCTGCAGGCTATACGGAAAGTTTCGCAAACCCCGCCTATCTGCACCAACTGGGATTTTTGGAAGCCGGTTTCCTTAGTATATTGTACCAATTCTTCAGCAGTTCACTTCGAGATGTTATCCTGGAGCGCCCCATTCTGGTTTGGGACAAAAGCGATTTGTTGGAAGCCATTCGAACCTATTTCAAAGACGACGATATTGTGCGCCTGCAAAAAACATTTGACGAATACGGATTAAAAACCCAATCCATCGCTGAAGAAACACGCATGCGAGAATCCGCTGATCTACATAATCCCTTTGCTAAAATACTGTCAGTTGCGCAGCCCGATCAGTTGGACTGGATGGCTGGATATGGCATCCCTATCAGTCAAACCGAACAGGAATATTGCAGATTCTGGTTTTCCCTTCCAGCCCGTACGCTCAACAAAATCGCAAAGCATATTGCCAATGCCTTTATGCATGGTTTTATCAGCCAATCTCGTAATATTGCTGGACGAAATTTAGTACGTCTTACATATGCGGTTGGACAGGAAGCTCTTGCCAAAGAAACCGTGAATGAGCTAAATAAGCATGGAATGCAAACTATTTTGTTGTCCCCATCTTGTAGCGGTTATCATGAACAATACTTGGCCGACCATCACTTTGATCAAGCAGCGTATTTAGATGAACGTTGCTATTCCGGCCAAACGCAAGCATATCAGGCAGCTGCAGATATGTATCGCGGCCAGTTGCTGAACACCTGCGGCTTTATACGTATTGGTTCTTTTGGAAAAGCGACAACACCCGTCGTTCCTTCCCCTCACGCCTATCGCCCTAACACTGAACAGGCAAAGCATTACCGTACTCAGCTGATGAACCGGCGCAACATTGAAACATCTTTCTTAAAACCGGATACACTTTCTTTCTGTTCCGTCGTGTTTCCGGATATGAACATCGGTACTCGATTCGATGAAATTTTCCAATCCTTTGTTCACATTAATACAGAAGACCCTAAGCCCCATGAACTGATTCAAAAAGCTCTGATCGACTTGCTTGATACTTGCCAGTCTGTTCATTTGAAAGGCTTTAACGGTAACCAAACCGAGCTGACCGTACAACTACAACTATTGACAGACCCGCAGGAACAAACCAATTTTTTAAACTGTGGCGGCGATTTAAACATCCCGCATGGGGAAATATTTACAACGCCCCAGCTAACAGGAACCACCGGTCTTCTCCATGTAAAAGAAGTTTACCTGAAAGACCATTTTTACCGTGATTTGAAGCTTCATTTCGCCGATGGGCAGGTGACAGATTATAGCTGTGAAAACACACCAAACAGTGAATATAATCGCCAATACGTTTTTGAAAACCTCTTGCAATCTACCAACCACGTACCAATGGGCGAACTTGCCATTGGAACCAATACTTTAGCCTACCAAACCGCCAACACATACGGTATTTACAACCGTCTTCCCATCCTTCTGGCAGAAAAAATGGGCCCGCACATTGCTATAGGTGATCCGTGTTTCGCCCGCGGAGAGGATAGCCCCGTTTATAACCTATATGGCGGTAAGGAAATGGTTGCCAGAGAGAATGAATTGACCAGAAAGCGCCGTGAAAAACCAGATTGTTATGTCAATTTTCACACAGATATTACCATCCCCTATCACGAAATGGGGCTATTTGAAGGAATACAAAAAGACGGAACACGCGTTACAATCATTCAAAACGGACGATTTGTTCCACCGGAAGCCGCGGCGCTGAACCGTTATTTGGAGGATATGTAATGAAAGCTTTTTTTGCTGACCAGATATTTGACGGAAAAAAACTAATCGACAACGCTGTACTCATCATCGATGAAGGAAAAATCGTATGGGTCGGTGCGGAGAATGAGATTCCTTCGGAAATTACGCTTCCAACACTACGCAAGCATGTTTCCTTCATCATGCCCGGATTGATTGATTGCCATGTTCATCTTGCGCTTTTGAATCATACGCCTGTGTCCCCTATCGACTGGGCGCTATGTAGTGTGGAAGCCATGCAGCATCTACGGGAACTGAGAAAAGCTGGCGTGGTCGCATGCCGGGATCTTGGCTCAAACGACAGTATAATCATCGGCATTGCCAAAGCACAACGTCAAGGGTTGTTGCAAGATATGCCCCGAGTCGTAGCTGCTGGCGCAGCCTTGGCAGCTACAGGTGGGCACGGTACCAACATCAGCATTGAATGCGACGGTGCGGACGAGTTTACCAAAGCCTGCAGGCAAGTTATCAAAAACGGCGCTGAGGTAATCAAAGTGATGATGAGCGGCGGTGTCAACTCTCCCGGCGAAGAGCCTGGTCCGCCGGAAGTAAACGAAGATGAGATTATTGCCGCAGTACGGGAAGCGCATGCCCGTGGCCGTAAGGTTGCGGTACACGCGCATGGAAATACAGCCATTCGGCGCAGTGTTAATGCCGGTGTTGACTCGATTGAGCATGGTGTCTTCAACAGCGAAGATCTGATCGAACAAATGGCAGCACAAGGAACGGCGCTAGTGCCGACCCTATGCGCACCATATTACGCGGTTCAGGAAGGTCTTCGTGTTGAACCTGACAACCCGGATCACAAACGTTCGCAAGCCATTGTAGCAGAGCACAATCACAATACACGCCTTGCTTTCGAAAAAGGTGTCATGGTATGCATGGGTACCGACGCGGGATGTCCGTTCAACCCCCATGATCGTGCGTTTTACGAAGCCGTGCTGCTACATAAAACAGGCATTCCCGCACTGGACGTATTGCGTATCGCTACCTTAAATGGCGCAATCCTGCTCGGCCTTGACAAAGAACTTGGAACCTTAGATGCCGGAAAGCAAGCATCGTTCTTAATTCTTGACACATCCCCCGTTAAGGATATAGAAGCGCTGTGTGCAGATAAACAAATATATATTCAAGGAAAGAAGGTGGAATAACATGGAAAAGTTCTCATTTTACAATCCAACGCGTATTCATTTTGGAAAAGGAAAGTTAGCAGAACTTGGGCAAATCGTATCCAGATATGGCAATCATTGTCTTTTGGTTACAACGTCCAAAGAGGAGGAAGCGTTAAAGCCACTGTATGAACGCACTATTTCTATACTGGAAGAAGCAGGTATTCGTGTTTTCCACTTTGATGAAGCCGTTCCTAACCCAACCATTCAGTGCGTAGAAAAGGCGATTTCTATTGTTCAAGCAAACGGAATCGACTGCGTTGTGGCCTGCGGCGGAGGAAGCTCCATCGACACAGCAAAAGCAGTCGTGCTTTTCCATCAACAATCCGAAATCGACTGGGACATGGTGTTCCAAACCTATACCAGCCCATTTGCCCGGTATCCTCTCCTTTCTGACCATCCGCTTCCCTTTGTCGCCGTTCCGACGACTGCCGGAACAGGCAGCGAAATGACACAGGCCGCAATTTTGAGCAATCAAAGCACTGAAGAAAAAATGTCTGTTTTTCATGATCAGGCCTTTCCAAAGGAAGCCCTTATAGACCCGGAGCTAACGCTATCTATGCCGCCCCGCCTAACCGCTATTACAGGGTTTGATGCCTTTAGCCATGCTTTTGAGAGCTATCTTCGGTCCGAAACCAATATCTATACCAGAACCATTGGGCTTTGTGCCATGAAGCTAATTATTGAAGCGTTGCCACAATTAATGCATGCGCCGAATAACCTTTCACTTCGAAGCAAAATGAGCCAGGCTGCCATGCTGGCAGGCATTTCTCTGTCCAACGCGGGCGCCACCATTCCGCATCCTCTAAGTGAAGTGATTGGCGGAATCTCGCCACGCATTCCGCATGGTCAGGCGCTGGCTTGTTTGTACCCTGCATTCCTGCGTCATCAGGCAAACAAAACGCCGCTCCAATGCGCTGAGATTGCACGTCTATTTTCCCCCGCGCTTGAAGGCAAAAGCACACAAGAGGCTGCCGACGCCCTTCCCGAACTTATGGAACAATTTCTGGACGATATTGGCCTTCGTAAATCTCTTTATTCGTTTGGTATAACGGAGGAAGAAAAAGAAAAAATGCTATCTCACTTCCTGCTGGGTGTTTTGCCATTCGGAACAAAAGAGGAACTGACAAACATTATGAAAGGAGCCTTTGAATGTTAACTTTCTTGGGTTTTCTCTGATATTTTGAAAATGTAACGGAGGAACTTTGATGGAGATTCTTTTAAAAAACGGTCAGCTCTTTACCATGCGACCAGAAGAAAAGCCATGGATCGGTGATGTGTTAATCAAGAACGGACGTATCGCTGAAGTTAAAAACAACCTTAACGCACCTTCCGCCAAAGTGGTTGATTGTAGCGGTCTGGCTGTACTGCCCGGGTTAATCGACTCGCATTGCCACATCGGTTTGTTTGGAACGGCTATGGGAGAGCGCGGTGTGGATGGGAATGAAACCAGCCATGCTTGTACCCCCGAATTACAAGCCATCGATTCTATCAACCCTTACGATGAGGAGTTCGCCTACGCCAGAACACACGGTATAACAACCGTTTCGACCGGCCCGGGCAGCGCCAACCCAATCGCCGGACAATTTGTAACGCTGAAAACTAGCGACAAACCGTTGATAGAGCGTGTGCTGCTTGCGCCTTCCGCCATGAAAATGGCCTTTGGAGAAAACCCGAAAACAGCACATAACGGCAAAGCCCCGTTGACCAGAATGGCAACAGCGGCAATTATCCGCGAGGCATTGCTTCGCGCCAAACGATACGGGCAAGATCAGGATACCGCGCAAGAAAAAAACACCTCGCCTCCCCCGTTTGATATTAAGATGGAAGCTTTGCTCCCTGTCTTGCGCGGCAATTTACCAGTCAAAGCGCACGCGCATCGTGCCGACGATATTTTGACTGCGCTGCGTATTGCTGAAGAATTCAACTTGGATATGTCTATTGAGCATTGCAGCGAAGGGCATTTAATTCCCGACCAGCTTTCTTCAGCCAACGGCGTTATCATTGGCCCGCTGCTCGGGTTTCCGCATAAGCTGGAAGTAAAAAACCAAAGTCCCGCAGCGGCAAAGGTCTTTGAGGATCAAGGGGTTCTGTTCGCCATTATGTCCGACCTGCCGGCAAGCCATGTGGATGGTATCATTCTGGCTGCAGGCGCATGTATCCGTGAAGGATTGTCGGAAGATATGGCGCTTAGAGCAATTACGATCAACGCCGCGAAAATCTTAAGAATTGATCAGCGTGTCGGCAGTATTGAGCCCGGAAAAGACGCGGATATTGCCATATTTACCAGCAATCCTCTAAAAGCAGTTAATGCACGCTGTATCATAACACTAATTGACGGTCAAATCGTTCACGAACAAAAATCAGTTTAGATATTAACCAATAATAATTATCATATATAAGTAGGAGAATTTATTATGAAACACATCAAAATTGCAGCTGGACTGGCCCACGTAAGCTACGCCCGAATTTTGGACAGGGCGCTGGAAGCTGATCGGGCAGGAGCAGACTATATTCACTCCGACGCCGCCGACATGCACGATCTGAAAAACATGCAGTTGATGGGCGGTCATCAGATTATCGCCGGACTTCGGGAAGAGATCACGAAACCAATCGAATGCCATGTTTACACAAGAGATTGCGACCGGCTATTTATTGAAAAGCTCGCCGCAGCCGGTTGTTCTATGCTGATTTTGCCCGCAGAGCACTTTATCGGCGCACCGCTTGCCTACATTATCAACTACTGCCGTGAGTTCGGTATGAAAATCGGTTTAACGCTTGGCTGCTATACCCCGCTTTGCTTTGTGGACGAGTCCATCAACGATATTGACCGTTTGCATATCGTGACCCATGGCGTTGACGATACGGACGGGCAGGAAAACTGGGGATGGCGCAAAAGCGTTCCCGATCTAATCAGCCGCGCGCGCGCGTTGATCGACCAAAAGAACCCGCGCTGCGAATTGGCCATTGACGGCGGCTTGCGTAACGACAATATGGAGCCTCTGGTACGGCACAACCCGGATGTTGTCGTTCTGTCCTCTGCCATTTTCAGGTATCCGGAAGGCATCACAGCGGGCGTAAAATCCTGCCGGGAAGCCCTGGACGCGATTGCGATAAAATACGGGTTGTAAAAATGATTAAAAAGTATGAAGAACTTCGGGTAAGCGTCCAAGAGAGCGCTAAAGGTGGTACCGGAAATTTTATCAACCACCACATCCTTGAAAAAGACGAGTTCTATGATAAGGGGCGCTACTATGCCCTTTGTCGTCTCGCGCCGGGCGATTCCGTCGGATTGCACACACACACGGGTGAAATGGAAATCTGCCATTTCATTTCCGGTAAAGGTACTGTCCTTTCCGCGGGAAAAGAGTATCCGGTTGGCCCTGGTGATACAAATATTGTTTTAGACGGTGAAGAACACGCCGTTATAAATACCGGTACTGAAGATCTTGTATATACAGCAATAATACTGTATCGATAACAAATGACTATAAACCCAACGCTAAAATCACCCTCAATAAAGTCGACTCCTTACATGGAAAACAAACTTCATTGAGGGTTTTAACGTTTAATGCTTTTATGTTATTTTCACTATGGTATAGCGGAAAAGGGAACTAAAGCGGTTTTGCCAAATCAGCAAAATGCAATTCTATAACACCTGATTGTTTTGTTAGCCTTTTATTAGACTCGGACAACTCCCTTTTTAAGAATCACACAAGCATACAAAGCAGTTTCACCTGTTTGAATGGTTGCGTACGCTTTGCGGCTCATATCATAAAATGAAAAACGATCTATAAATCCAATCTTTGTGCCCGGCTCGTGTTTTTCGATAATTTGACGAAACTCATCCCAGATGGGAGGGTCTCCATCCATACTGCCAGGGATTACTTCCATAAGGGTCACGGGTGCGTCCACAAAATCATCCAGAGGGAACAACTGCAAAATTGCGTCCAACAAGGCAGGCACACTATGCCCATCACAGCGCAGGTTGCGTTCATTCATGCTGGCAGCAGGAAAATTACCGTCTCCAATGACAAGTTCATCTCCATGCCCCATTTCTGCAATCACCTTCAGCAGATCGGGAGATAGAAGGGGAGAAATTCCTTTTAACATCTTTTCACCTCAATAATTAATTAAAGTATAATAAGCATTTTTCTAAAACCATGCGCTATAGGGTTTCAGGATCTATGATACCGGCGATTGTTAAATCGCTGGGGGGCGGAGCCTTTAAATCAAGCATCAAGGCCGCTTCTTTTCGTCCAATCATATAAACCGTATCACCCAAGCCAGCTAGGCGAGTGGCATCTGCCGCGATAACTAAACCCTTCGGCTCGCCATTTACAATCCGCCGTACAATCAGCAGCTTAATTCCTTCCAAGGTCGGTGTCTTAATGGTGCATACCACCGTGCCCTCCACGCGTCCAATAAACATTTTCTTCTCCTAATGTGTATGAATGGTTATGCCGTTATACGTGTAGTGATCCACTACACCGCACACAGTTACACACGCAATCAGCTGTTTGTCATTCATTACAAGCTGTGCAGAGCCTCCGTCGTTATTAATTAGCACGGTATCGCCTATTCCCGCTCCCGCCGCATCCAAAGCCACCACTTCCTCACCGGCAAAAACGCCGTTCAAAGCGATGGGGCGTACTTTTAGCAGTTTATAGCCCCGATAGTCTGCGTATTTGATAGTGGAAACCACAGTACCCGTTACTCGGCCAATTTTCATTGAATTTTCCTCATTTTTCTGAGCGTCCCTTGTCATATACCCGTTGCCCGGCAATATCAACAAAATCCACAATGCCAATGATGGCGCTATCCACGGGCTTTCCTGTTGTAAGGTCTGTCTGTCGGGATGAACTTCCACCAGCCCACATAATGATCTCACCTTCACCTGCGCCAACCGTATCCACCGTAACAAATGGCGCCCCTTTTTCCTGCATAGTATCCATATCAATGGGAACAGCCACCAGCAGTTTAAGGCCCTTTAAACGCTCTGATTTGCGTGTGCTGACCACGCTGCCAATAACCCTTGCCAGTTGCATCAGCCTTCCTCCTTCGCTTTATCATATACGCGGCTGCCACGCATGTCGATACTGTCAATAATTCCAAAGATGCTGTAATCCGACGCCACGTCCCTTGTCGTATCAGTCTGACGTGAGGAGCTGCCATAGGCACAGAAAACTAAATCACCCAGACCCGCTCCAACATCATCCACACAAACAATATAGTCATCAACCGCTATCTGGGTTTCAAGCGCCACCGGCTGCACAATCAACATTTTCAGCCCTAGCAGACTCTTGACTTTGTTGGAACTGACCACCGTGCCAATTACCCGTCCTACTAACAATTTACACCTCCCGGACGCCGTTTGGCACATTGGTGCTGGAGCGGTGAATCAATTCTCCGGCAATGCGAACACGCATGGTTGGCCATTGAGGGTTTTGCATTCGCTTGTGCATTAAATCCACCGCTAAGGTTCCCAAGGCAATTCTGGAAATGCGCAAAGTGCTTAGCGGAGGTTCCATAACAGCACTGTAGGGGATATCATCCACACCAATTAAAGACACATCCTCGGGGATACTGTAACCCGCCTCCTGAATTGCCTTGGCGGCGCCTATAGCAATGGAATCATTATCTGCCACAGCAGCGCCTTTGGGAACATATTCACCCTGCCTAATGTGGCGCTTCATATCTCCAAACGCTCCATTAATGGTAGGGGCAAGCATGATAGGTGGTGGCACAGGAAGGTTCAATTCTCGCATGGTTTTTAGGTAACCTTCATACCGCTCATCCAGATTGCTGATTTGACTGTGGCTTTTAAAATAATCTATGTGGCGATGCCCAAGATCATATAGATGCCGCACCGCTTCATCCATAATGCTTTCATTATCCATGACAACACTGTCCCAATGGCTGTAGCGCATGCTGTTATCCAGCACTACCAGCGGCGCCGCCAGCGTTTCTAGTACCCAATCATCCTCTTGGGTCAGTTCGGTACCTATCACGATAACACCATCCGGAGGACTCAGGTTTACCTCGTTTATGGCAGCTGATGCGTGCTTAGCATCACAGTTATGGGTGACTAAGTTAAAAGAAAGTCGGCGACATCGCTGTTCGATTTGATCAATGATGGATGCAATAAAGCCTTGATTTTCCTCCACAGCCATACCATGACTTCGATATTTAAACAACACCAGTCGATACTGATTTTTTTGCCGTTTGTTATACCGCACCTGATAGTTGTTTTTTTCCAACACCAAACGAACCCTTTGACGGGTTTTTTCACTAACGCCTTTTTTGTTGTTGATCACTAGGGAAACAGTTGCCGGGGACACCCCGGCCTGCTCAGCAATTTCCCGCACAGTGACACGCATATTCTTTAATCACCACCTATAGTATAATTTGCCCAGGTTTCTATCATCAAAGCAGCCACTGCCGCGCCCGGATCTAAATAATCCTTGGAAAGTTCTCCACGAATTGCCATCCGGCCATGGCGGGCTAGCATTCCTTGGGTATTTTGATAACCCTGCCGTGCCGCAACCGCGGCCAACTTAGCCATCTCCGCCATGTCCGCGCCCCTTTGAGCCGACACTTCAAGGCTGTCCACAGCAGGTCCTAGGCCATCCAAAAAAGTTTTCTCTCCCCTGTTGGCCTTGCCCCGCTTGAAAACACCTTCATAATACGCCTGATATAGACTCACTAAACCGGCAGCGTCCAGCGTTTGCCTGCCTTTTAGGACCTTGCCGGCCTCCATCAAGCCAGAGGCCATCAAGGTGCCCATGGTGGAAGGCACAGCTCCAGCCATGGCCTTGCCCGCTTGATATAATAGCTTGCCCAGGTCCGTTTCATCAAGGCCGGCCACCATAACACTTGCCGCCTGAAACCCTTCGGACATGGTAAGACCCAGATCGCTGTCGCCACACAGGCCATCAAGCGCTATCAGCTCGTCTTTGTGCTTGTGCATCACCTGAGCCCAAGCCTCAAGCAGGCCTTTTAACCACTCGCTGTCCATCGCCATCATAGCTGTTTAAAGAAGGGTGTGTCGGCAGGAGCATCCACCAATGCCTTTAGCTCTTCATCCAGACGCAATAGGGAAATGGAAGCGCCCGCCATCTCCATGGAAGTGGCAAACTCTCCTACATAGCTACGGTGGATAGAAATGCCACTCTCATCAAGTATTTGCTTCACGCGGCGGAACATCACATAAAGCTCTTCAAGAGGTGTAGCTCCCAGCCCGTTTACCAACACCGCAACCTCGTCTCCTTTTTGGTAGGGAAGGTCTTTAAGGATAGATGCCACCATCTCATCAACTATGGCGTCAGCGTTCTTTAGTTTTCCCCGGCGGATGCCCGGTTCACCATGAATGCCCATGCCAATCTCCATTTCATCCTCAGCAATTTCAAAGCTGGGGCGCCCTACCTTGGGTACTGTGCAGGATGATAAAGCAACGCCCAAGGAGCGAACGTTATCGCAGGCTTTTAAGGCGATCCGCTTGACCTCGTCCAAGCTTTTTCCCTGCCGGGCTACCGCGCCGGCGCACTTGTACACGAAGAAAATTCCCGCCACACCACGGCGTTTATTGTCCTCCCCTTCCAAGGGAGCCGGAGATGCTACGTCTTCCCCTACTACCACGGTTTCTACCCGGATATCATGCTCGAAATCCGCCATCTCCGCAGCCATGTCAAAGTTGAAAATGTCGCCGTTGTAGTTGCCATAAATATACAGTACGCCTGCCCCCTGGTGGATAGTTTGGGTAACTGCCAGCATCTGTTCCGCGCTAGGGGACTGAAATACATCCCCGATGGCGCAACCATCCAGCATCCCCTCGCCAACATACCCCAGAAACAGGGGCAAATGTCCGGATCCGCCGCCGGTGGCAATGCCCACTTTCCCCGGATGAGACCGAACGGACACAAGGCAATGGAGGTCATTCCCCGCCGGTCTAAGTTCCTTGGGATGGGCAACATAAATACCCTCCAGCATCTCAGGAATAAAACCCTCTGGGGTGTTGATAATTTTTTTCATGGTTACTCCTTGTTCATATCGTGCAAGACTCAACAAAGCACGGGACCTTGTTGTCCCCGATGGTTTTGAGGCAGAGCGCCTACTTAACCCATGGTAGGCAAAATCCCCTCCACATCATCATGGGGCCTGGGAATGACATGCACGCTAAGCAGTTCGCCAACACGCTTGGCCGCGGAACCGCCCGCTTCAACAGCTGCCTTGACTGCGCCTACGTCGCCCCGTACCATCACGGTGACCAGGCCGCCGCCTACATGTTCCTTGCCAATCAGGCGCACATTCGCCGCCTTCACCATGGCGTCAGCCGCCTCGATGGAGCCTACCAGTCCCCTGGTTTCAACCATACCTAATGCTTGTTTTTCCATTTTAAAAATCTCCTTTTATGTGTTATTTTACTACTTTTTGGCCGCCGGTGTTTTCATGCTTGGCAGAATGCCTTCCACATCGCCATGGGGCCTGGGAATGACGTGCACGCTAAGCAGCTCGCCTACACGCTTGGCCGCGGAGCCGCCTGCTTCAACAGCTGCCTTTACCGCGCCTACATCACCGCGAACCATCACGGTAACCAAGCCGCCGCCTACATGTACCTTTCCGATCAGGCGCACATTGGCTGCTTTCACCATGGCGTCAGCCGCCTCGATGGAGCCTACCAGTCCCCTGGTTTCAACCATACCAAGTGCCTCTAACATTTCTTTTCTCCTTTTCTGTTTGTTTATCATCAGCGCATGCGCTTACAATAGCGCCCGCACCATGTCTTGGTTGGGGGAGGGAATGACCACACTGGATACCACCAGTCCCTCCGTATTCTCCGCGTGCTCTCCGGCTGCTACAGCTGCCTTTACCGCTGCTACTTCCCCCGTGACAATAACAAAGGATTTACCGCCAAGACCACGCCCTAAACGCACTTCAATAAGTTCCACATTCGCCGCCTTGACCGCGGCATCCGCCACCTGAATGGCGCATGCCAGGGAGAAGGTTTCCACCACGCCTATCGCCTCTACCTGTTGGATATCGTTTGCTCCGCTCATGGCAAGGATCACCCGCTTATCAACATTTGGAATGACCAGGCTATCCACCAGGGCGTGGGCGGCATGCTCTATCCCCGCGGCAGTAGCTGAACGAACGGCGGCCACTTCTCCGGAAATCACAACGATATACTTGCCGGCGCACACCGTTTGGGCTGAAACCAACTGCACATCAGCGGTTTTCATCATCTGGTCTCCTGCCAGAACCCCCAAGGGGATGCTTAAAGTTTCCACAACGCCTATCGCGTACATCAGTTCATTCCTCCTGCCCACGGATTGTCAGCGCGTTCTGCGTCACTTGGTTTACAACGCCGTCTATGCTGGCATGAATTGGGGAACCAAGCTTGTTTTCTTCCACATCAGCCACCAGTTGCCCTTTACGCACACGTTCCCCTGTCTTGACTACAGGCTTTGCCGGTTGCCCGATATGCTGAGAAAAGGGCAACTCCACTTCATTCACTGTCAGGGGTTCTTCTACAAACAAAGCGGGTGTATTGTACTTTGAAAGACCCATGCGCGCCAGCAAACGTGAAAGGGGTATTCGCTTGGTTTCCAAAGACGGATCCGGGCAAACATTCTCTTCTGTTACCGGACGAACGCCTGCTTTTTGCAAAGCGTTTTTCAGGTTGGTCATTACCGTACCGGGTGTTAGGCCGAAGTTGCAGGCGTAATGTGTACACAGGTTACAGCTGCAGCATGCCAAAACTCCGTTTACATCCCCCAGCAAGGCGCTGTTTCCATTGGCAATGGCACGCATGGCCTTGTGAGGCTCCACTCCAAGCCCAAGGGCATGTCGGGGACACATGATGGTGCACATGTTGCATTGGCAGCATACCGCCATGGCCAGCTTTACCTGCCGCTCCACAGCCATGCCCGTCTTGAGTATCAACGGATGGTTTCGGGGAAGCACCACCAGGCCGCCGGTGGTTTTCGTGATGGGTAAATCCCAGTTTTCCCGTAGCTTTCCCATCAATGGACCGCCCTCAATCACGCAATGAGTTCCCTCATCAACAGAAGAACCCGTGGACTTCACCAAAGCACGGATGCTGGTACCCACAGGCACCAAACGGGTAAGAGGCTGCCGCACATCCCCGCAGACAGTTACCATCTTATCGGTAACAGGTTTGCTTTCTACTGCATCCGCTATGCCAAGAAGTGTGCCGATGTTTAGCACCACGCAACCATAATCCGCGGGCAGCTTGGCGCTTGGCACCACCTTGCCTGTTACTTCATGAATGAGAGACTTCTCATCACCGGCAGGATAATAGCTTTCCATTAGATGCAGGGACAACCCATCCAACCCCCGGATGGCCTTGTTAATCGCCTCCACTGCCCCATGGTAGTGCTTTTTTGTCGCGATAACGCCCTGCGTCGCGCCAACCGAAAGCATGGCATAGCCCATGCCCAGCACAAGCCTATCCGCAGCGTTCTCCATCAGCGACTGATCCACCCGCAAAAGCGGCTCACACTCAGCGCCATTGGCAATGACCACCTCCGCGCGGGCATTCAGCTTCACGTGGGTTGGAAACCCCGCGCCACCCGCGCCCACCACGCCGGCAAGACGTACCCGTTTTATCAGCTCATCTTTTGTGAGGTGCGAAGTTGTCAGCATATACGGAAATCCCCGTACAGCACGCACCGCCTGGAACGGGTAAAGGAACGGGCGCTGGTAACGCCCTCGCCGGTAGGCGTAGCAATAGTCATGGTGGTAAAACCCTCGCCGCCAAATCCAAGCCCTGCGTAGCAGGGAGCGTTTTTGACAAAAAGGGTGGTATCCAGTCGCTTGGCCGCCTTGGACATGTTGTGCACATTGGTGGAATGAATCATCGCCGAGTGATGACAGCCCTGCTCTGCACGAACTGCCGCGTCAATAGCGGCATCCACATTGGGTGAAAGAACAACAGGCAGCACGGGCATCAGCATTTCCACCTGAACAAAGGGATGGCTTTCCTCTACCTGGGCGATGATCAGACGGGGTTCTCCCTGGAAACTTACTCCTGCGTCCCGTAGAATCTGGCTGGCGTTTCGCCCCACATATTTACGGTTTATGACATAGCGGCCATCCTTTTGTACCAGGGTTACCGCCAGTACCTGGTCAATCTCTCTGCCCCGAATCTGCCAGGCGCCATTTCGCACCATCTCTGTCATTAACTGCTGGGCTACCTGCTCAACCACGAATACTTCTTTTTCGCAGATGCACATAATATTGTTATCAAAACTGGCGCCATCCACAATATCCCGGGCAGCGGCAGGGATATCCGCGGTTTCATCCACGATGACAGGGGGATTTCCAGGGCCGGCAGCGATAACCCTCTTGCCGCTTTTCATGGCCACCCGCACCACCGCGTCGCCGCCAGTGATACTTAAAATGGGAATGTCCGGATGGTGCATAATCTGCTGACCGCTGTCCATACTGGGCTCTTTTACTCCCGTAATCAGGGCGCCCGGCCCGCCCGCGGACACAATGGCTTCGTTCATCAGCCGCATGGACTCCTGAGAGCAACGTTTGGCTCCAGGATGGGGATTGAATACCACCGCGTTGCCCGCGGCAATGATGCTGATGGCATTGTTGATGATGGTGGATGTGGGGTTGGTGGACGGCGTGATGGAACCAACCACTCCAAAGGGCGCCCGCTCCTGCAGCATCATGCCCATGTCCCCTGTTTTGGCTTCGGTGTCCAAATCTTCTACCCCTGGAGTGCGACGGGCTACCAGCAGGTTTTTTTCAATCTTATGGGCAACATGTCCATAGCCGGTATCCTCATAGGCAAGGGTGGCTAAATACTCCGCGTAGTCAATGGCATAACGGCGCATGGCATCTACCAGTTCGCCCCTTTTTTCCAAGGTCATCTCTGCCAGCTGCTGCTGAGCCCGTTTCGCATTCGCTACCGCTTCGTCCACAGAATCACATAACCATCTACCGTCTGAAATCGTGGGACTCGGCTTTTGCTGCGACGCAGGCGAAAGCCCAGCGGCTGCCTGATTTACATTTCCATACAGGCTGCGGACAATTTCGTCCGTCAATTGTTTAATTTGCTGTTCGCTTAATGCCATGTTCTTCAACCTTTCACTCCGGCGGCTGCTTTATTCAAGCACCAGCTCAACGTTATTTTCCCATGCCGCGTCCTTAGCCAGGGGGCTGATGATGGTTCCCTTGGGGCAGACAATACGGGTTTTCCCACTGTGAACCTGAGCCAATACCTCCTGTTCAGTCAACAAACCCTTCCCTTTGGCGCCCAGATGCAATCGCGCTTCCTTCCGGTCCGCCTGGTACACAGGCTTTGGCTGGCTGAACTCATTCCCCGTAATGATGCGGCATATTTGTCCATCAGTAAGCCCCGCGGCATTCGCTTCTTCCCTGTCTAAATGCGCCTCCAAAACATGCCCTTGGGCACAGCGTACCACCACATCATGGAAAGTCAATTTCCGTGGCCCACCAACATACAGGCAGACTTTGTCGCCATCCTTTAACCCATACACCTGAGCCTCCTCAGGAGAAATATGCATATGGCGCTGAGCAACAATAATCCCCTCGTGCAACTGAGCGCGTTTGTTCCCGTTGACCAGCCAGCAGCCCGGCGTATTGTTGATATCGCCTGACAAGCGAAGCACCGGAGGGATTTTTAGGCGAATCGCCTCACTGTGGGAGATTTCAATCTGTGTCTTGCTTCGTACTGGCCCGACCACACGCAACTGCAAGGTGCCTGACGGCGTTTCCATGACCACCTGCTCGTGACAGGCGTACTGCCCCGGCTGAGCTAAGGCGCGCATGGGCGTCAACTGGTAGTTTGGAGAAAACAGCTGATCCACATGATCCTGGCTCAGATGAATGTGTCGGTTTGACGAATTGACCGGCACGCGAAAATCGCCCTTGGCGGCCAATTCCGTCAGCACCAGGCGCAAGACCATGTCCCGCAGCATCTCCGTGTTCATTGAAACTCCTTGCATTTGTGGTTAGTCCGTCACTTTCCGGCGGCTTCAGCTTTCTTGCGGAAAATTTCCTTTAAGCCTTCCGCATAGGGAGCCCGAACAATGCCAAACTCCGTAATGATGGCTGTCACCAATTGGTTCTCGGAAACGTCAAAGGCAGGGTTATATACCTTGACTCCTTTAGGCGCCATGCGCTCTTTATACCACATCTCCGTTACCTCATGAGGGGGACGCTCTTCAATGGGAATGTCATCACCGTGAGCGATTTCCATATCAATGGTCGAAGTGGGCGCGCATACATAGAATGGAATACCATAATGTTTGGCCAGAATAGCCACCGCCGATGTACCGATTTTGTTGCAAACGTCTCCGTTGGCAGCCACACGGTCACAACCTACAAAGATGGCTTGCACCCAGCCGTTTTTCATTACCTGGGAGGCCATGTTATCACAGATGACCGTGGTATCAACGCCATTGGAATGAAGTTCAAAGGCGGAAAGCCTGGCACCTTGCAACAGCGGACGAGTTTCATCGGTAAATACTTTGAAATTCATTCCTTTTTCAACGCCCAGATGAATGGGAGCAAGCGCAGTCCCGTATTTCACTGTGGCCAGCTGCCCGGCGTTGCAGTGGGTAAGAATGCCATCACCGTCCTTGATGAGGGTTAAGCCATATTCACCAATAGCGCGGCAAACACGGATATCCTCCTCGCGGATTTCGACAGCCTCGTCATGCAGCAGCTTTTTAATCTGCTCCACAGGCTTGTCCTTGTTGTCAAGCACAACCTTTTCCATACGGTCAAGGGCCCAGAACAGGTTAACCGCTGTGGGACGAGAAGCCGCCAGGCGGTCCTTGGCTTTTTTAAACTCGGCATAGAAAGCGTCAAAGTTTTCCTGTTTGATTTTTTTGGCCGTCAGGTACACGCCGATGGCTGCCGCCACACCAATGGCCGGAGCCCCACGTACCTTTAGCAGATAGATTGCTTCGAAAATATCTTCTAATTCCGTCAGGTGCAATATTTCCACCCGGCCGGGCAGCTGCGTCTGGTCAATGATAACCAGAGCGTTCTTTTCATCGTCCAGGTTGACGGTGTCATAGTGCATGATGTTTTTTGTTTTATCACCTGCCATCTTATGCCTCCTTCTGCGCGGCTTCTTCAGCACGCTTTAGGGCGTCTACGTAGTCGCTTCCCTTTTGGAATGCTTCGCGGTTTAAGATGCAGTCCTTCCCGCAGAGGATACAGATTTTTTCCGCCATGGCGCGCTGCTCAGAATCCTCAATGGTGGTGATATCCTTCACCTGAGCCATGCCCACAATGCGGCGATGAAGTTCCGTTCCGGTAAAGCCCGCGGTATCAGCCAGGATGCCGTTAAGGTAATGTTCCTTGAAACCAGGGGTCTTGGCCATAGGGTCGGTCACATGTTCATCATAGGCCGCCAGGAATTTCTTTTTAAACAAATCCACTACCTGGGGGATGGTTTCAAGCACCCAGTCGCAGAAAGCGTCGTTGCCGGCAGCCCTACCGTTGTTTAAAGCGAATATCAGGTTGGCGATTACATTGCCAACGTCGTAGCCAATAGGTCCGTAGAAGGCGAACTCAGGGTCGAACACCCGGGTACTGTCCGGTTTGACGAAAACCGATCCGGTGTGCAGGTCGCCATGTAGCAGCGCTTGGGCATTATTCATAAAGTCAAACCGTAATTTCGCTACCTCCAGGTGCAAAGCCTTGTCTTCATACAACTCGCGCTTGACAAAGTCCGCATTGGGAGGAAATACCAGGTTACGCCCCTGCATATCGTTGTAAGGCTCATTCAACACCAGATCTTCAGTGATTTCGCATAGCTCAGGGTTGATGAAACTTTTCACCAGCGCTTTCTTTTCTTTGTGCTCCATTACAATGTCCGTGGTCGGCAGCAGGGTATCAACCATATAGGTGGTAATATCCTCCGCAAACCGCGGAAATACCTGATGCTTCATTAACGCATAACGCATTAACTCATGATCGGATAAATCTTCCATCACGCTGGCGCTCATGACAGTATCGTACATGTACAGTTTGGGTACAAGACCGGGGGCAAGCTTGTTTTGAAGCTGTAAAATTTCCGATTCGATGCGGTTACGATCCACAGAAATAGTCATTTCCTTGGATATGCGAAGGGTCTCACCAGCATGCTTGACGATTACCGAATTACCCGTATTATCCCACACACGGAACACGTAGTTCAGGTTGCCGTCACCAATCTCCTTGGCCTGTATACTGCCCCGATCCCAGTCAAGCGCGGTTACCTTTTCCAAAACATACTCAATCACATCGTTAACCTTCATCAGAAAATACTCATTAAACCTTGACATCCTTATCCTCTCCTTTATACAATTTCTAATATTAAACGTATGGAATAATAATTTTACAACGAGTTATTGCTCTTTCTTGCCTGCATAGGCAGCGATTAGCGCCAGGGCCAATACTCCGCCCTTTACCGCCGGTAGCATATAATAGGGTACTGCCATAATGGTCAGTCCATTTTCCAAGGTAGAAACCAGCAAGGCTCCCACCAAGGTGCCGATGGCATTGGGTCTTTCCGCGCCGCCAACCGACCGGCCAACAAAGACCGCCGCCAGGGACTGCATCAGGTAGCCATCGGAGTTCATTACCTGAGCGGAACTGGTTCGGGAAGCCACAAGAATGCCGCCCACAGCAATAAATACAGCGGTAATCAAGCCCGCCAAATAACGATANCCCTTTACGTTGATGCCCGAAAGCCGCGCCGCTTCCCGGTTGCCGCCAATAGCATACATATACCTACCATACTTTGTGTGCTCCAGGAAGATATAGGCCAGCAGCACACAAACTAGGGTAATGATAATAATCAATGGCGCGCGTCCAATGGCGGAAAACTGCGGTGAAAGGGTAGTTCTGGCCGGGGGGTTACCGTTGGGCAGGCGCATGCCGGTGGACACAGCGCCCCCGCCAATATACCACTGCCCCAGTCCCTGGTGCACAAACATCAGCGCGGCAGTAGCCAGCATATCG
>JGI24711J26586_10000052_pt1 | contig 73135 bp, 55 predicted proteins | sample BioPla3DNA1_FD_26586 | JGI IMG/M metagenome (IMG submission 26586)
GAGGAAAAGATTTTGATGATTTCTGGTGAAAATCATAAGGTTGGTCATAAGGATGGCAATCATTATCAAAGGCTTATGGACTATGCAAAAAAAGTGTTTAATGCTGAGGAAGTAAAATATCAATGGTCGGCTCAGGATTATATACCACATGACTATGTGCCGTATGCAGGATACATTAACTCTGATTACAAGAATATCTATATTGCTACAGGCTTTAAAAAATGGGGACTTACCAATGGCATCAGTGCAGCAATGCTTATTAAAGATTTGATTCTGACGGGCGATTCAGAGTATAAGGACTTATTTGCACAATTAAGGGTTATGGACATCCTATCTGTTAACTTCATTAAGCAAAACGCTGATATGGCTGTTCAATGGATTGCCGGAAAGCTTACACTTGGTGAGACCGAGCTTCCTGAAGAAAAGGGAACCGGTGTTATAGTAAATATTAACGGAAAACGCTGCGGATACTACAGGGATGAGGAAGATAATATTTTTCTTGTAGATACAACCTGCCCCCACATGAGCTGTGAGCTTAAATGGAATTCTCAGGAAAAGTCATGGGACTGTCCCTGCCACGGATCAAGATTTGATTACAGGGGCAATGTACTTGAAGGCCCCGCCGAATATAGACTAAACAGCTATCATGAGCCTAAGAACAAAATTAACCCCCAAATCAAGTAAGACAAGTTCCTTTCCGATTATAAAAGATGATTGCATTAACTTAGGAAGTTCATGTTTCAATATTTCTGGCTATGATATATAATAACCGTAATAGCAAAATGTTTTTTAACAGTTTTTTGCAGGACACATTCTTTTATGTCGGAGGGAAGTTTACAATGAAAAATGGTGAATTATATGAAGTTAGACCTATTAAGGATTTAAAGGACATGCTTTACTCCAGTGTGGAGATATATGGAGATAAGGCAGCTTTTCTGTCAAAGCCGAAGGGCAGTTCTGAATATGTTCCCATCTCCTATAATCAGTATAAATCGGATGTTAATGCCATGGGAACAGCGTTTATTGATCTTGGGCTTAAGAATCAAAGAATTGCTTTGATAGGTGAGAATCGTTATGAATGGTCTATTTCATATCTTTCAACGGTTAATGGTACAGGCGTTGTTGTTCCTCTGGATAAAGAGCTTCCTGCAAATGAAATCGAGTTGTTGTTAGAACGCTCTGGAGCAATTGCTATTATCTATTCTGAGAGTATTAAGGATAAAATAGAGCCCCTTGCCCAAAAAGCAACCTCATTACAGTATTTTATCAGTATGGATAAGGAAGAGGATGAAGGCAAGTTTTTATCCTTCCATAGGCTTTTACAAAAGGGTCATGAGCTATTAAAAGAAGGAAACCGGGAGTTTGTTGATGCTCAAATTGATGTTGAGGCTATGAACATGCTTCTATTCACCTCGGGTACCACTGACACCGCTAAGGCTGTAATGCTATCGCATAAAAACATAGCCGAAAATCTTATGGGTATGTGCTCCATGCTGTATATTGATGAAAAGGATATCTTCTTGTCAATACTTCCTATACACCATACCTATGAGTGCACATGCGGTTTTTTATGTCAGCTGTACAGAGGCTGTACCATTGCCTATTGTGAAGGACTGCGCCATATAGTGAAGAATCTTAAAGAATCTAAGACGACTATCATGCTGGGAGTGCCCCTGGTTTTTGAATCCATGTACAGGCAGATAATGCACCAGGCAGTAAAGGCAAAGGGCGAGAAAAAGATAAGGTTCGCAATTAAGCTCAGTAATTCCTTAAGAAAAATAGGTATTGATATTCGTGCTAAATTATTTAAGCAGATTCACGAGGGCCTGGGTGGTCATATGAGATTGTTTATCAGTGGAGCTGCAGCTATTGACCCTCAGATAGCCAAGGGCTTCAGAGAATTAGGCATTTCCCTCGTACAAGGCTATGGACTTACTGAGTGTTCGCCCATAGTGGCTTTAAATCGTGATAAATTCTATAAGGATGAGGCTGCAGGCTTACCAATGCCTAACCTTCAGCTCGAAATTGACAATCCCGATGAGGACGGAATCGGTGAAATAAAATGCACGGGTCCCAGTGTTATGTTAGGATATTACGAAAACCCTGAGGCCACAGCAGAGGTTATTAAGGACGGATGGTTTTATACAGGGGACAGTGGCTTTATAGATGAAGACGGATTTGTTCACATTACAGGCCGTAAAAAGAATGTAATCATAACCGGAAACGGCAAGAATGTTTTCCCGGAGGAAATTGAAACTTTATTAAACAGAAGCCTGTATATTAAAGAGTCCCTGGTTTATGGCAAAGGTCAATCCGATGGTGATACAGTAATTTGTGCAAAAATTGTTCCTGATATAGACAAAATCAAAGAAGATAAAGAACAAAATCAGATTAAGGATGAGCCCGTAGAAAAGATTATTGAAAATGAAGTTAAGAATATTAATCGAGCCATGACAAACTATAAGCATGTTAAAGAAATTACTCTTCAGGAAGAGGAATTTATTAAAACAACAACAAAGAAGATAAAGCGACATGAAGAATTAAAACAATAATATGCCAGCAAGACAGGGGGCCGCAAGACACAGAACCATCCCCTGTCTTGTGCTCTAAAAACACTTTTGATATAATGTAAAATGTTTTGAAAAGATCGTTAAAGATGTCGAAAGGGGAAGTCGATGATCTTCTTAGCCATTGTTTTGCTATTAGTATGTGCCTCGGTTTTTGTTAATGGATGGACGGATGCCCCTAATGCGATTGCCACTGTTATTTCAACAAGAGTATTAAGTCCTAAGGCAGCAATTCTGTTAGCCGCCATATTTAATCTGGCCGGGGTTTTTCTTACCGGTACCGCAGTTGCCAATACAACGGCTAATATTGTTAATATTGGTACAGGCCAGGATGCACTTATCACTTTAGCAGCAGCACAACTTTCTATTGTCATATGGGCTGTATCAGCATGGAGATATGGCATTCCCACAAGCGAAAGCCATGCTCTGATTGCAGGCTTGATGGGTGCGGGTATGGCACTCAGAGGCGTTGAAGCGTTTAACTGGGAAGAGTTTAAGCTGGTTCTTATCGGCCTTGTAGTAGCAACAGTATTAGGATTTATAGCAGGCTTTTTAATGACAAAAGCTGTTGCCTCAGTATTCAGAGGAGTTAACAGGCGTAAGGCCAATACCTTCTTTTCTTGGGGACAGATTGCATCGGCTGCCCTTATGGCCTTCAGTCATGGTGCTCAGGATGGACAAAAATTTATGGGAGTTTTTGCCCTTGCCCTTGCCGTAGGAGGCGTATATCCTATGGGAGATTCTTTTGTAATACCGCTTTGGGTTATGCTCCTTGTTTCTGTTTTGATGGCTGTCGGAACTTCAATTGGTGGAAATAGAATAATAAAAACAATGGGAATGGACATGGTAAGCCTTGAAAAGTACCAAGGCTTTTCTGCCGAAATAGGTGCATCAGCATGTATGATTGGTGCTACTGTCCTGGGTATACCCTTGAGTACTACCAACGCCAAAGGTACAGCAATAATGGGTGCAGGTGCAGCCAGAAGATTGTCCAATGTAAACTGGAATATTGTTAAAGAAATGCTTATTGCATGGGCCTTGACCTTTCCGGCATGTCTTGCATTAGGTTTTGTTATGGCTAAATTATTTAATTTTATTTTCTGAGTGGGGAGGATTACTATGGGACTGTTTTCCAATAAAAAAGAAGTTGATATTTTTAAGCTTTTTGAAACATCGGCGTCCTTTGCAAAAAAAGCTGCAGAATCTTTAAAGAAAGCTTATGAAGACGGTATAGTAGATTATAATGAACTTCAGAATCTTAAATCAATCGAGCATGAGGCCGATATTCATGTTCATCAATGCTTAAAGCATGTTGAAGAGGCCTTTATTACTCCAATAGATCGTTCTGATATTCTGGAAATATTAAAAGAAATTGAAAATATTACAGACAGTATAGATTCAGTTGCAAATCACACATATATGATGGGTGTCAGGGAAGTAAACGATGCGGCTAAAACCTTTATCAGCCTTATTGTAGATGCATGTATCAAGCTTGAAGAGCTGACCAGAATCTTCAAGAATTATAAAAAAGACTTTGATAAAATAAATCAGTTGATTATTGAAATAAATAACATTGAAGAGGCGGGGGATAAAACTTATAGAAATGCTATGAGAAATCTCTTCGAATCTGAAAGCGACGCAAAGAAGATTATTATCTGGAACCTCCTTTATAATCAGCTTGAAGGGGCCTTGGATAAGTGCGAGGACGTTGCTGACATAGTCCAGAAGATTATTATTTCTAAAACATAAAAGACGAATCATTTACCTGTTTCTGTTACAGATAAAGTATTGTGTGATAATGGAATACGCTTTTTGGATGCTGTCCTTCATCTCCTTGCTTCTCAGGAACCTTAGCTGGATTTTTACATTTCCCCTGAGATTGAGGAGTATTTCGGCATCTAGATCTAAGCCTCCCACAAGACCTACTTTATATAATGTTATACTGCCATAAGGAATAGTGATATACTGGATTTTCCTTCCGGTAAACCCCTTTCTGTCTGCTATTAAAATTCTTTTTTCGGTCATAGCCATTTCATCACGAATTGATGAAAAGCATATAAGCGGCTTTTCATCACCACAAAGCTTTTCAGTAAGAATACTAGTGGGTTCTGATTCATTTATAAAAAAATATAGAGTAGGTTTAAGCCTTAAGTATTTAATGAGCATATCTGACTAATGACCTCTTATGGTTTAGTAATCAAAAGCTTTTGTAAATTATTAATATATTATTCATGGAATATGGCTTTTAGCAATAGCGGTAAACGAAAGAACTTAACTGGAAAGTAAAGGTTATTTATTAAAGAACCTTTAAATATCAAAGGAAATGTGGAAGAAACAGTTGGAATATGCGATAATATATAGTGTTTAGCGGTAAACAATCCCAAAACGCAGCAAATTATGTTAATTGTACAGCTAAAATATATAAGATTATAAAGGAGAACGCTATGAACAAGATTAAAACCAGATTATTCAGTATCATTCTATGCCTAGCTATTGCATTTAGTATTGTGCCGGTTCAGGCTGATACTACAGGCCAGAACCTTGTTACCAGGGAGCAGGCAATTGTATCCATCCTCAATACGGTTGGTTATGGGACTTTAGATGAAACCCAAAATGATCTAAGTGCTTTTTCAGATGCTGATTCTATAACCGAAGAATACATTGATGAAATGGCCATTGCTGTTACTAATGGGATAATATTTGGCTCGGGTACGACATTAGATCCACAACGAAACGTGACCCGCTTAGAATTTGCCATGTTCCTCAGTCGTTCAATAAGAGAGCTTCCCGTTATAAAAGACGATATATCCTTTAGCGATGTTCCTGCTTCTGCTGCCGGGGATGTCAGAAGGCTGGCCAGGTCCGGTCTGTTCAGCGGATACGGGAATGGACTGTTTGGCGTTAATGATTACATGACTAAAGAGCAGCTTGATGCTGTAATGGGTAGAGTAAAAGATTTAAAAAATGTAGATTTGGCAGATGACTTTTATTATTCTGTCAACTATAACTGGCTTTCTGCGACAAAGCTTCCAAAGGGCTATCCTTCATTTGGGGCCTTTGATGAGGTGAGTATAAACAATGATGTAAAGTTAAAAGAAATAGCACATGAGATTTATGAGAAAAGGGACACATATGAAAATGGGTCGGTAGAGCAGAAACTATCTGATTTCTATAGCACAATATTAGACATGGAAAATCGTAACAAACAAGGAATAGAGCCCATTAAAAAATATCTGGACGGCTTTGCTGGCGTAAAAACAGCACAGGAGCTGCTTGACTATTTAGCAGAGTTTGAAAATGAAACGGGAGTAAACCCGATGTTCTCATTTAGTCCGTCTGTTGATTTGCTTGACAGTAATAAATACAGCTTATACGGCCAGGGCTTGATTACCGGATTGCCTTCAGCGTACTATCTTCTTGATAACCCACAGATACAAGCCGTGTATGAGGGCTATATGGCCCACCTCCTCATGCTTTCGGGTGTAGACCAGGAAACAGCTATGGTAGAGGCGAGCAAGGTTTATGAGTTTGAAAAAATAATTGCACAATACACAATGAGCAGCACTGAATCCAGTAAGATTGAAAATCTGTATAATCCTATTAAGAGGGAAGAATTAGTACAAGTATTTACAGAAACCGATCTGGATAAATTTATAGATGACCTTGGATATAAGAATGTTGATACTATTATTGTGCCTGATGTTAAGCTTATGGTAAAAACCGGGGAGCTTATTACTGATGAAAATGTTGATGTATTAAAATCCTACGCAAATGTACATTTGCTGATGACCGGTTCACAATATCTAACAAAAGATTTCCAGGATTCTCTTTATGCCTTTAATGCTACATTTTTAGGCATGACCAGCACCATGGCTGACGAAGATATTGCATTCAGTTTATTGAGTTCTGTTATGAGCAGTTATCTTGGAAGAATATATATTGAAAAGTATTTCCCCGCTGAAGCAAAGGCTGATGTTGAGGAAATGGTTGATGAAATAATTGAAGTATTCAAAAACCGAATTGAGAGACTTGATTGGATGAGTGAGACAACAAGGGAAGCTGCAAAAGAGAAACTTGATCTACTCACAGTTAAAGTGGGGTATCCCGACGAATGGCCTGATCTCTATAAAGAAATAGAGATTAATAGCTATGAAGAGGGAGGCTCTTTGTTAGGTAATATTTTTGCAATTACTTCAGCTTCTGCTGCCTATACAAAGACTCTGTTGGATAAGCCTGTAGACAAATCTTCCTGGTCAATGTCTCCTCAAACAGTAAATGCATATAACAATTTATTAAATAACGAAATAGTCTTCCCGGCAGGGATACTTCAAGCGCCCTTCTATGATGTAAATGCATCCCGGGAACAAAATCTTGGTGGAATTGGTGCCATAATAGCTCATGAAATTACCCATGCCTTCGATAATAATGGTTCTCAATTCGACGGGTATGGAAATATGAACAATTGGTGGACTGAAGAGGATTATCAGACCTTCCGACAAAAATGTCAGGATGTAATTGGTCTTTATGACGGCCTTGAAATTATACCAGGAGCTATTGTCAGTGGAGAGCTTACAGTTTCTGAGAATGTTGCAGATATAGGGGGCGTAGCCTGCGTATTGGAAATCATGAGCAGTATTCCAGATGCTAACTATGAGGAGTTCTTCGAAAGCAACGCTAGGATATGGAGGATGACAGCAACGCCGAAAACCTATCATCTTTTAACCCAGGAGGATGTACACTCTCCTAGCAAGCTTAGAAGTAATATGGTCTTGAGAAATTTCCAGGAGTTCTACGACACCTATGATATAGATGAAGATGATTATATGTATCTGGCTCCTGAGGGCAGGATAATTATCTGGTAAGGATAAGCCTTTCGTTAAGAATTCAGCGGCTACAGTTTTTTACTGTAGCCGCCTTTTAAACTATAGTCCTTTCTGCTCGAGCACGCGAATCATCAAATATAGAGCTTCATTTATAGGGGTTGGGATGCCATGCTTTTTTCCAAGCCCAATTACTGCAAGGGCAAAGCTTTCAACCTCGGTCTTTCTCCCGGCTTCAACATCTTGAAACATTGAGGTTTTACCTTCAGGAGAGAGTGTCTTAAAAATTTCAATAAACTCATCTATGTCTGATTCGTAAAGAGCGACCCCTTCCCTTTCAGCTATAGGTATAACCTCTCTGCAGGCTAAAGCCAAGAGCTTTTGGGCTTCGGGCACTTTCCCGTAAACACCATATGGAGCCTTTAATATGGCGGAGGTTTGGTTGACTCCAACATTCATCATGAACTTCCACCACATTTCTCTTCGGATATCTTCAGGGATGGAATAACTGATACCAGCCTTCTTAAAAATATCAGCAGCTAATTTCGCCTTCCCCTTAACCTCGGGATAGTATTCGCCGAATACAATTTTCCCGCTGTTAGTGAATTTCACCTGTCCATCTTCTCTTACTGCATCTGTTCCGACACAGAATCCGTGCAGAACCTTATCTCTTCCAAAAGCTTCGCTTAATTCATCTTCGCTTGTGATACCGTTTAACAATGAGAGAATTATTGTGTCCTTACCAACTAAAGGCCTGATTGTGTCAATTGTTTCTGTAAGATTATGCCCTTTAACAGCTATTATGATAAACTCAGCTTTGTCGGAATCCGGGTACGGCACCACATAATCAAATGAATAATCCTTATCATTTATTATTGAGCTCTTGTTATATCTTCTGGCCCTTTCCTCATCCACTACAATTTTGACACTGCTTCGATCATAATCGTATAACATGGATCCATAGGTTGCCCCTACTGCTCCAAGGCCTATTATATGTACAGTTTTAATCTTCNTCAGCATATTGAACCTCCTGAAAATATATGAATTATGTATTTTAGTAATGAAACTATCAATACTAAAAAGCATAGGGTCTTTTATAGTATGGATATAGGTTGTTTAAGTCAGTTTATAATAGTATAACGGAAATATAATAGTTTGCCCAACATAATATTGGAAAAGCATTTCTTGAAATATATGATATAACAAGTTAAGATTACTATGTATATCCATGGCTCGAATGCATAGAGACTGAAGGAGTTTTTAAAAGGGTCATACAGGATAACTAGAATATGAATGTACATGGAGGCTTGCTATAGACTATGAAAAATAAGGTAAAGAGAATTGTAGCTTCGGTGGTATGTATAATGATTATATTATCATTTATATTAAGCACCATACTGATGAATCTGCGTTAGTTCTGTTGTATTTAAGCAGGATGAAACCTTGCATCCTGCTTGCGAAATACTCTTATCACTTTTGTATGCCCTGCCAGGTAGTGTTTTTCTTACCATCATACTTGATGGGGTTGGCCTTTTCTTTCGAATGCTTTGCCTTGCCCTGAAGTTCGGGCACAGGATAGAATTCGTTTTTATCAAAGTGTTGTTTTTTATTGCTTTCGGTTCCATGAGGTTTTTCTGGATCAGGCCGGCGCATCCCTTTTTTAGCCATAAATAAAGCTCCTCTCATTTAATAAATCAATTATAGTTTTTATCCAATAACCATAAATAAATACAGAATCAGTTTTACTTTTTTCAAAAATTGAGTAGCAAATTTGGACGAGCCTGAATAGTATGTAATGAGCTTGTTCGACATACGAAGANCATCATAGAGAAAGAAAGGAGTGAGAAAATGAAGAAGAAAGTTATTCAGGTTCCGATAATTGTAGGAAAAGGATCAGAGCAATTTTTTGTCGAGAAGGAAATTAAAATTTCACCTCCAAACCCACCTATATATAAAATTGAGAAGATTGATAAAAAGGTAGTTATCACCGATGCTCATGTTATTCCGGGTAAGGTCATTTTCAATGCTTACATATGGAAAAATGTAGCATATAAGACAGTGGAGGAAGTGTGTGACGGTGTGGTAAGTGGCCCTATTTACCATGCAACCTTCAAGATTCCATTTGGCGGATTTGTTGAAATGAAGCCTATCGGATGTGATTGCGTCAAAGAAAGCGATGTTGCTGAATTACTCGAGGCCTGCGTTGAAGGCGAAAAGGATTTCCTGTTCGACGAAGCAATCTGCAAGGGACAGAAGGTATACAACTGCCTTTTAGAAAAGGATGTTGTTAAAATTACCTTTAAGGTAATCAGATATGAACATATTCCCCTTTGCTTAGAAGAAGAAAAGAAATTCTGTGACGACTTTGACAAAAAGGATGATAAATGCGATAAGAAGGATAAAAAAGACAAATTCGATGNTGGCTGCAAGGACGATTGTTATGAGAAACGATACGATTGTCGTGGAGATTACTACGCAAAATGTCGCGGAAGCTATAACCAGAAATGGTAAAAGTAAATAAATAAGATTTGCCTTTGCTGATTTGCTGCACATTAGTAAATTAGCTCAAATAAGATCCTCACATTTCATTAAGCGCAGGGCAGGAGACTGTCCTGCGTTTAAGATATGGTGCCGCTGGTTGCAGAAGACGGGGTTGTTTTCTTTTGGTTATATATAATTTTCCCCCGGCTTAAGCTGACCTGCCCTTTGCCTTCCATTTCCTTAAGTAGGCGGCTGACAACCTCCCTGGCAGTTCCAATCTCAGAGGCAATATTTTCATGGGTTGCATATAGAGGATATGCACCTCCAGCAGTTTTAGTAATCAGAAAATCAGTAAGACGATCGCTTGTACGCTTAAAGGTAATGTTCTCAACAAGTCCCAGCAGAGAATAAAACTTTGCGGACATAGAGGTAAAGAAGAATTTTTGAATTGCCGGGATCTCGTAAAAGCATTTCTTGAATGTTTCAACTGGTATCAAAACAATTTCTGATGCTTGTTCGGTAGCAGCTGCGACAGGAAAGGGTATGTCTCCTGTGCCCATGATACAAGCTATTGTGAGAACACAGGTTTCGCCCCTGCCAATGCGAAACAGAGTGATCTCCTTACCATCTTCAGATAATTTATAGATTCTGATGGTTCCTGAAAGGACAAGTACTACACCGGAACAGCTTTTGTCTTCATCAAGCAGAACCATGTCAGGACCTAGTTTCTTGTGGTATAGCATATTAAAAAACTGGTCCTCTTTATCACCTAATTCATTTACGAAGGGAAAGACTTTTTTGATATCGGCTATTACTTTATCATTAAGCATTGTATCCTCCCAAAAAAATAGCAACTTAGCACTAAAAAAGAGGCGTACAAGCGTTTAGCTTATAACACCAGATCCAATTAAAAAGTGGGTGTCAATTAGCTTCACCACAATAAAATAATAGCATACAAAAACAAAAAAAGACAGGGAACCCTGCCTTTTCTCATTCTTATGCAAGAGGATAGACGAAAATCATGTTAAAGGATCATATTCTTAAAATCCTCTTTACTTCTGAACCCTACGACCTTGTTAGTTGCTTTTCCTTGCTTAAAGGCTATAACTGTTGGTATGCTCATAACTCCAAACTTGCTCGCCAATTCAGGTTCTTCATCAACATTTACCTTGAGAATTTTTACCTGACCTCTCAACTCCCCAGCTAACTCATCAAGAACGGGACTAAGCATTCTGCAAGGCCCGCACCATGGAGCCCAGAAGTCAACCAAAACCGGTGTGTTTGATCCCTGTATCTCATTTTCGAAAGTATTTTTATTAACATTTATTACTGCCATAATGCAACGACTCCCTTCACACTTCATTATTTCTTCGTTAATATTAATATACCGTAATTACAATTGTTATTCTGTGATTAAGTTACATAAAACACAGGGGGACGGTTCAGTTGTGTTGAAAACACAGGAAACACAGGAGGACGAAAACACTAGGGGGCGGTGTTTCTGTTGTTAAAAATGCTCTATAATTCAAGAAAAATTTCAAACTATTGTTTTTATTTAGTCTGTGGTATAATCTATCTTTGTGAAAAACTACGGAGGTTTTTTTATGAAAGTATCTAATATAATCAGACTGGCCATAATAGTTGTTTTGTGTTCAACACTGCTTGCAGGATGCGGGTCGGAAACAGATAATAATGACAGCAATTCCTCCTTTGATGGCTCTTACCAGTCAGGTTATCAAATGAGTGAGATTACGGAAGGAGATACTGTGGTTACCATTAAGACGAGTATGGGGGATATCAAGATTAAATTATTCCCCGAAAAGGCGCCTAAGGCCGTTGAAAACTTTGTTACGCACGCTAAAAACGGATATTACAATAATGTAATTTTTCATAGGGTAATAAATGATTTCATGATACAGGGAGGCGACCCGGAAGGAACGGGATATGGTGGAGAGAGCATCTGGGGAAAGCCTTTCGAGGATGAATTTTCAAACGAGCTCAGACATTTCAGAGGGGCATTGAGCATGGCTAATGCGGGGCCAAATACAAATGGCAGCCAGTTCTTCATTGTGCAAAACAAAAATATTTATGAGCCTTATATTCAGATTATGGAACAGTATGATTTTCCCGAGGATATCATAGAGAACTATAAACAGGGAGGAGTACCTGAATTAGATGGTCAACACACGGTGTTTGGACAGGTATTTGAGGGAATGGATATAGTGGATAAAATTGCTGAGGTAGAGGTTGACGATAAAGCTAAACCTTTAGAGGATGTTGTAATTTTATCTATTGAAGTACAGGAAGGGAATTAAGATATTATTATGAGATCTAAGCAAGGAGCTAAGCAGGTTTTTGCAATAGTATTAATCTTTATTGGTATAGCATTGTGCTTTACTACCATTTTGGCGTATAACTATTCAAATGACTTGAATTTTGGAGTTGTAATCCCTTCGGTCTTTGGAATCTGCTGCTTTGCTTCAGCCGGTATTTTATTAAAGAAAGAGCCACTCTTTAAAAGCAAAAAACTAAAAAGCTTTTTTATTGCTGCAATTATTATCTGCTTACTGGTTTTCGTTACTGTAGAGATAATGATTATAATAGACCCCTATATTCATGGAGAGGTTCAGGCTGGCCATGTTGATACAGTAATTGTCTTAGGATGCGGAATCTGGCCTGACGGAAGACCTACCTTGGCACTTCAATGGCGTTTGGATAAGGCTTTGGACTATTATAACAGGCACNCGGATGTTGATATTATAGTGACCGGTGGGCAGGGANNAAATGAGCCTTTTCCTGAGTCTGTAGCCATGGAAGAGTATTTGATTAAACATGGCGTTCCAAAAGAGCAGATCATACAAGAGGATAAATCCACCAGTACCCGTGAAAACTTTGAGTTTTCCAGAAGATTGATGAATGTGCCCGATGATGAAACAATGAAAATAGTGTTTATCACAAATGACTTTCATGTCTTTCGTTCAAGGATTCTTGCAAAGCGTTTCGGCTTTGAAGGATATGCTATATCTGCACCGACACCAAGGGTGATACTTGTAAACAGTTATTTACGGGAGTTTTTTGCCTTCGTAAAATCCATGGTTGTGGATTATTAAATGCCAGAAAACCTATTTCTCTTTAAGCAGAACACCTATAACCTCAGGATATATTTCTTTGGCATGCTCCTTCCAGTTCTTGCAGATGGAGCGGGCATCATCCCTTGAGCCAACCGAGAGACGTATATCTATCAGAGGTTTGAAGTCCTCTAAAATACGGCACTTAACCTCGTACTCATATTCATTCTCAAGGGTATACTCAGCAACGACTGATGTTTCAAGGCGCATAACAGAGCGGATAGCATCTATGTTCTCATCTAACCGGGCACGAATTCCTGCCGGAAGGAGATCCACGAACATTTCAAGCATCTTCAGGCCCTCATCAGAAGGGGTATAAAAATCCAGATCATCCTTAGTCTCTGAAATTATAAGCTTGTCTCTAAGCAACTCATGGATGCATTGCTGGAGCAGAAAATAGTTTAAGAAGCGGTTTTCCAACATAATCCTTGTAAGCTGCATATTACTGACAGGCATTCTGACTTTATTCATAAAATATAGAATTAAGACCTTATTTTCGGCTCTTTCACGATTCTCGAAATCCATAAAAAGTAAGACTCCTTATTATAATTGTATTTTAAAGTATACTATAATTATTAAAGGATATGAATACCTATGTTTATACCTTTGGTAGTTATGCATATTGCTAATCAGAAGGATAATAGGGTATAATCGTGAAAAACAGACTAGGAGTGATAAAATGGCAGGAACCATAACAGAAAAGATATTGAAGGATCATATTATTGAAGGTGAAGCTAAGGCTGGCAGTGAGGTAGCCCTTAGAATAGATAACACACTTACTCAGGACGCAACAGGTACTATGGCCTATCTTCAATTTGAAGCAATTGGGATAGACAGGGTTAAGACTGAGTTCAGTGTCAGCTTCGTTGACCATAACACTCTACAGACTGATTTTAAAAATGCAGATGATCATATATTCTTAGAATCTATTGCAAAAAGATATGGTTTATATTTTTCAAAGCCAGGAAATGGCATATGCCACCAGTTATTTTTAGAAAGATTTGCAAAACCCGGCAATACTCTTATTGGCTCAGACAGCCATACCCCAACAGCAGGTGGCATGGGCTCATTTGCTATGGGTGCCGGAGGCCTTGACGTAGCTTGCGCAATGGCAGGAGCTCCTTTTCGTATTAAATATCCAAAAATAGTAGGGATAGAGCTGACAGGAAAACTAAATCCCTGGGTATCAGCTAAGGACGTTATATTGGAGGTTCTTCGCAGAGTTGATGTTAAGGGAAACGTAGGCAAGGTATTTGAGTACTTTGGTCCAGGGGTAAAAACCTTAAGCGTTCCCGACAGAGCAACTATAACAAATATGGGAACAGAGACAGGCTGTACCACTAGTATTTTCCCGAGTGATGATGTGACCCTTGCCTTTTTACAGGCTCAGGACAGGGGAGAAGACTTTAAGCGAATTGAGCCTGAAAGTGATGCTGTCTATGACGAGGTTATTAAAATCAATCTTTCCGAGATTGAGCCAATGGTAGCCCTTCCCCATAGCCCCGGATCAGTGAAAAGAGTGAGAGAGGTAGGCCCCATTAAGGTTGAACAGGTTGCTATCGGCTCTTGTACAAATTCGTCACTGAGAGATTTAAAAGTAGTGTCAAAGATTCTTAAGGGTAAAACAATTTCGGAAAAGCTTCATACATTTATCAGCCCAGGTTCAAGGCAGGTTGTTGAGCACCTGGTTGAAGAGGGAGATTATGTAGATTTGGTTCGCTCGGGGGTCAGAATTATGGAGAACGCTTGCGGAGCGTGCATAGGCATGGGCTGTGCACCGGCTTCAAATAGCGTTTCGGTCAGGACATTTAACCGTAATTTTGAAGGCAGAAGTGGAACCAGGGATGCAAAGGTATATCTAGTAAGCCCTGAAACTGCTGCAGCTACGGCTCTTAAGGGAGTGTTGACCGACCCGAGAGACATTGGCGAGTATGAGGATATCAAGCTACCAGACAGCTTTATCATTAATGATAATATGATTATCAAACCCCTAAGCGAAGAAGAGGCTCAACAAGTTGAAGTAATCAGAGGTCCAAACATCAAACCGCTTCCTTCATTTGAGCCGCTGCCCGATGCATTGGAAGGGAATGTGCTTATTAAGGTGGAGGATAATATTACAACTGACCATATTATGCCTGCCGGTGCACGTATCTTACCATTCAGAAGTAATATTCCTGAGATATCAAAATTCGTGTTTGAGGCTGTTGACCCCGACTTTTACAAAAAGGCAAGGGAGAATAATGGCGGATTTATCATAGGAGGTGAAAACTACGGTCAGGGTTCGAGCCGTGAGCATGCAGCTCTTGCACCAAAGTATCTTGGTGTTAAGGCTGTTATTGTGAAGAGCTTTGCCAGAATACACCTGGCTAACCTTATCAATTTTGGCATAGTGCCTCTAACTTTTAAGAACCCTGAGGATTATGACAAGCTAGATGAGGGCGACAAACTCGTGGTTGAAATAGGTGATTTATCAGAGGACTGTGTATTAAAGAACCTTACTAAGGGTACCAAAATAGAGCTTGAGCATACATTGTCCGAAATGGACGCTCAAATACTAAAAGCCGGTGGCAAGCTACCCTGGATTAAGAAACAGTTCTAATATGTATTCTTACACAAGACGATAATGAACATTAATAAGTTTAAATAAAATAAGGATGGAGAAAAGTATGGCGAAAATAATTATGAAAACCCCCCTCGTAGAAATGGACGGAGACGAAATGACCAGAATACTCTGGCGTTGGATTAAGGACATTCTTATTGAACCTTATGTAGATTTAAAAACGGAGTACTATGATTTGGGATTGGAGTACAGAGAGAAGACCAAGGATCAGGTTACCATTGATTCTGCTGAAGCTACGAAGAAGTATGGAGTAGCCGTAAAATGTGCTACAATTACTCCTAATGCCGCTCGGGTAGAAGAGTATGATTTATCCGAGATGTGGAAAAGCCCAAACGGTACCATTCGTGCTATTTTAGATGGCACAGTATTCAGAGAACCTATTGTGGTCAAAGGAATTAACCCCTTCGTAAGATCGTGGAAGAAACCTATTTCCATAGCCCGTCATGCCTATGGAGATGTTTACAAGAATACCGAGATGAAAACCAAGGGTGCCGGCAAAGCAGAGATTGTCTTTACCGATAAGGATGGCAATGAGACAAGGCAGACCATACATGATTTTACGGATGACGGAATTATCATGGGCATGCACAATACTAAAAAATCCATTGAGAGCTTTGCCCGTGCCTGCTTTAACTATGCACTGGATAAAAAGCAGGATCTCTGGTTTGCTACCAAGGATACAATATCTAAAATATACGACCACAGCTTTAAGGACATCTTCCAGGAAATTTATGATGCTGAATATGATGATAAATTTAAAGAGGCAAACATCGAATATTTCTATACACTAATAGATGATGCTGTTGCAAGAGTAGTCCGCTCTGAAGGTGGATTTATCTGGGCCTGCAAGAACTACGATGGAGACGTTATGTCCGATATGATAGCTTCAGCCTTTGGAAGCCTTGCAATGATGACCTCGGTTCTGGTTTCACCTGAAGGATACTATGAATACGAGGCGGCTCATGGAACTGTGCAGCGCCACTATTATAACCATCTTAAAGGTCAGGAGACATCTACCAATTCTGTAGCCACCATCTTTGCGTGGACAGGGGCTTTAAGAAAAAGAGGAGAACTTGACGAGATTCCTGAGTTGTGTACTTTTGCAGATAAACTTGAAAAAGCTTGCTGCGATACTATCGAAGAGGGAGTTATGACCAAGGATTTAGCGGCATTGTCAGAACTGGAGAATAAGAAAATAGTCAATGCAAAGGAATTCTTGCTAGAGATTCAAAAACGCCTAGATCAGATGATTTAAAGGAAAGACATATATGAAATACGATGGAATAGTTATTTTTAGCGACCTTGACGGGACATTGCTGGATGATGACCGAAGGCTTTCACAGGAAAACTATGATGCTGTAGCCAGGTTTGTCTCTCAAGGTGGCAGATTTGGTGTTGCAACCGGGCGAATGGAGCGAACGACTTTACATAATTTCCCGGGGTTAGCCATTAATATACCCTCGATCTTTTTTAACGGGGCATTAACATACGATATTAATACCCATGAGGAGTATTCGAGCGTTTATCTACCTAAAGATCTTAAGCCTTTGATGGCCGATATTGTTAGTCGGTATCCTGAGGCGTGTTGTGAGATAAATGTAAGAGGAAGGGCGTATTTGTTTAATCCTAATGATATAGCCAGACTGCAATTGGAGCGGGAAGGGCTTGAAGGAACAGAAGCCCCCTGGGAGGATATTCCAGAAGACTGGATTAAGATNATTTTTCTGGCCTCCCGCCCTACACTCGAAAAAATCAGGGCTGACTTAGAGGCCGTCGGCAGGGATGACTTATATATTACATTCTCTGAGTTGGAACTTTTGGATTTAATGGCCAGGGGCGTATCAAAGGGCGTTGCTCTAAGAAATTTAAGGCAGCGGTATAAGGAAGAATGGCGCTTTGTAGTGGCAATAGGCGACAATGACAATGATGCGGATCTTGTCAAAGAAGCTGATTTAGGAATCGCTGTTGAAAATGCCAGACCAAGTGTAAAAAAAGCTGCCAGACATATTATAAAGAGTAATGAATATCCCTGTATCCCACAGGTGTTAGAACTACTTGAAGATTACTTAGAGTAGACAGATAAGACAGGGGACAGTTTCGCGCCTCACCAAAGCTGAGACAGGGGCAAGACAGGGTGCCGTCTCCTGTCTCACAGTCCGGCTGTGCAAGTTATACTACTTTTTTCGTCATTATTCCCCTGTATCATCAAATTTAGTGCAAAATAAAGTATTGCCAAAATACACAAAAACTGCACAGTCTATCCCGTTTTACTCCCTGGGTGGAGAAACAACAAAATGAAATATTTAATAGACAAAATTGCAAAAACTTCTTGACTACAAACAGTCGGTTGTATACAATGATTTAAATCAGTTTATTATTCCGCCTTGGGCATAGCACACACAGTTTATTAGATGAGGTTAAAATATATATCCTGATTACTAGAAAAGAACTAAAGGGGGTTATTCTGTTGTACAAACCGATGACTCAAAGGGAGATGGATCAATATTTTCACTCTGCAGGTGACGCCGCTGAGAGAAAAAATAGTTTTGTCCCGGAAATATATGATAAATATAATGTAAAGCGTGGGCTGAGAAACGATGATGGCACCGGCGTACTTGTCGGGCTTACTGAAATCGGAGATGTCCATGGTTATATTATTGATGAAAGTGAAAAGATACCAATAGAAGGTAAACTATTCTACAGGGGCATAGATGTTTACGATCTGGTCAATGGCTTTATTGCTGACAATCGTTTTGGTTTCGAAGAATGTGCATGTCTTCTGCTTTTTGGAGAATTGCCAAAAAGAAGTCAATTAGAGAACTTTAAAAGAGTTCTTGGTACCATGAGAAAAATACCTGAGGATTTTGTGCGAGCTAACATATTAAATGCACCAAGTCCAGATGTAATGAACAAGCTTGCGCGCTTAGTTCTTACCATGTACGCATTTGACTCTAAAGCAGATGATACAAGTGCCCCAAACCTGCTTAGACAGAGCATGGATTTAATAGCAAAGTTTCCTGAAATGGTTGCCTATGGGTATCAGGCCAAGGCACATTATCTAGATGGGAAGAGCCTTTATATTCATAACCCGGACCCGGAGCTCAGTACGGCTGAGAATCTTCTGATGCTGTTACGCTCCTCTAAGGAGTACACAGATTTAGAGGCAAGAGTTTTGGATTTAGCTTTGGTTCTGCATGCAGAGCATGGTGGTGGTAACAACTCCACCTTTGCAACTCATGTAATATCCTCCACTGGAACTGATATCTATTCATCAATTGCAGCAGCAGTTGGAAGCTTGAAGGGCCCGAAACACGGTGGTGCAAATAATAAAGTAATTGGCATGATGGAAGAGCTCAAGCGAGAGGTAAATGACTGGGGAAGTGACACACAGATAAGAGATTATCTTGTGCGCCTACTTAGAAAGCAGGCCTTCGACAGATCTGGACTTATTTATGGTATTGGACATGCTGTTTATACCCTTTCCGACCCAAGATGTGTTCTCTTGAAAGGTCAGGCTAAAAAGCTTGCAGCCCAGGTAAACAGAACAGATGAGTTTGAACTGATGGAGAGAGTGGAGAAACTTGCTCCGGAGGTTTTTAGAGAGATACGCAATATTGATAAGGCTATGTGTGCCAATGTTGATTTCTATTCGGGCTTTGTATATGACATGCTCAGCATTCCTATTGAGCTAAACACACCTATTTTTGCTGTTTCAAGGATTGTGGGATGGTGCGCACATATTATAGAAGAGCAGATTAACGGAGGCAAGATTATCCGTCCTGCTTATAAGTGCATAAAAAATCGCATCCCGTATTCCAGACTTTCAGATAGAGGCTGATTGTTACAGTTTGCTTTCAAATTGAATTCATATTTCCCCAATGGCTTGTGAGAAGTATCTCTCTATAGTTATAATGGAATCTGTCCAAATAATATCTATTAACACCAGAGGGTTGTATTATGAAAAAATTAACGAAAGTATTATCTGTTCTATTAGCAATATGCTACATATTCTCGGTTCCTCAAACCGCCAGTGCAGAATCGGCATACCGTTTTGAAGATGAAGCACTTAAGCTTCACAAGCTGGGGCTGTTTGCAGGAGCTTACTTAGATAGATTTAATCCCGATCTTGGGGCCGATTTAAACAGACAGGTCGGGATTACCCTTCTTCTAAACTTTTTCGGGAAAAGAGCTGAGGTTGCAGCTCTTTCTGCCAACGAAACCAATCGGATATTGTCACCCTTTCAGGATCAGGCAGGGGTTGCCGACTGGGCAAGACCCTATATGGCATACGCTGTAAAAACAGGTATGGTGGTAGGAACATCATCAGCAACTCCTACTCTCGGATATTCTGATCCATTGGATGGGGTATCCTATGCCGCCATGATACTGAGGCAACTCGGATACACTGTTAACCGGCAGGATTTTACTAAATCTATTATCAGGCTATATGAAAAGGGAGCAATAAACTCATGGGATGTCAATTATTTCGAAAAGCCGCAATTGATTAAGGATGATGCCATTGGAATGGTATATGGTTCTCTTTTTGCTACAGGCAGCGATGGCTCAGCCTTAATAGATAAACTCATTGAATCCAAAGCGGTTTCAAGGGATGTGGCAGTTCTTATGGGAGTTATTAAAGATGAGGCCAATGATATTATTCCCGTTGACTTTAGTCATCGCACAAATTCAAGGCCCTCAGGCTATAATGAGGCATATTTTCAGTTGCTTGATGCACTTAAGAACCAGAAAGAGAGTATAAAAATTGTTCAGAATGAATACACCGATACTTTTGAAGAAGTAGTAGAAATTGTAGACAGATGCGTAAAAGAAAACCCTGAGATTCTTTATTACAATGGGTTTTCATATTCTACCAAAGGAGAGGTAGCCTTCAAATACCGAAAAGATGCTGAAACCAACAGACGACACAGCCTTTTGTTGGAACAAAAGATTGAATCTGTTGTTAAAGAACTTATTACTCCCTCCATGACTGATTATCAGAAGGAGCTGGCTATTCATGATTATCTGATTGAGAACTGTGAGTATGATGTTGAGGGCTATGAAAGTGGCAAGATAGAGGCTGATTCTTTTAATGCCTATGGGGCTCTATGCCTGGGAGTTGCTGTGTGCGAAGGTTACGCCGAGGCAGCGGCACTACTTCTTAACCGGGCAGGGGTTGAAACTTTAGTCATCACAGGAGATTCCAGAGGAGAAAAACATGCCTGGAATATAGTAAAAATAGACGGGGATTATTATCATCTGGATGTAACCTGGAATGATCCTGTACAGCAAAATAGCATAAGTACAATAAAGTACTACGATTATTTTAATCTTACTGACAAGGAAATAGGCAAGGATCATTCATGGGATAAAGAAAAGTATGTATCCTGCACTGCGGAGAAATACAATTATTATATTTATAATAACCTGATAGTAAAAAGTAGGGATGAATTTATCAGCAGGGTGGTGGAAGAAGTTCAAAAAGGTAATAAGAACATAGTATTAAAGTTTAAGCTGGGCACAGGAGAATCCTTTAAACTTGATAATGCCATTAATGATATTGTCAATCGTCTATATCTTCGCTGCCAATATAGATACAATGGGAATTTGAAATTGGTTTCCCTATCTTTCCATTAATCTCTGTCTTATTTTTTTTAGCTATGGTACAATGTGTATTGATATTTATCCTATGATTTGACATGAGGTGTTCTGATTTGCATTTAAAATCTTTGGAAATTCAAGGTTTTAAATCCTTTGCCGATAAAATAGTTTTAAATTTCAATAAAGGGCAAACAGCAGTGGTTGGTCCTAACGGAAGTGGTAAAAGCAATATTGCTGACGCAGTTAGATGGGTTTTAGGTGAGCAAAGTGCCAAAACCTTGCGGGGCAGCAAAATGGAGGATGTTATTTTTGCGGGAACACAACATCGTAAACCTGTTGGTTTTGCTGCCGTAACAATAACCATTGACAATTCTGATAAAGAGCTTCCGGTTGATTTTTCTGAAGTCTCCGTATCCAGGCGCATATACCGTTCAGGTGAAAGTGAATACTATCTTAACAAAACCCAATGTCGTCTGAAGGATATCCAGGAACTGTTTATGAACACGGGTGTCGGTCGTGAAGGATATTCTATTATTGGTCAGGGGCGTATCGACGAAATCCTGAGCAATCGCTCCGATGAACGGAGATTGGTTTTTGAAGAGGCTGCGGGAATTACGAAATATAAGGCCAGGAAGAGAGAAGCAGAGCGCAAGCTGGAATCGACTAAGCAAAATTTATTGCGTATAAATGACATCCTGATAGAATTAGAAACCCAACTAGGGCCATTAGAAAAGCAGGCCCAAACTGCCCGGCGATACATAGAACTGAGTAATGAGCTCAAGGGTATAGAGGTGAGCTTGTTTCTTGAGACAATAGACAAGCTGAGAATCAAGCTTGAGGATGTTGATAGTCAAACTAAAATAATACGGGACCAGATCGACGAAGAAAACAGACGAATTGAAAATATTAAGAATAAGAATCGCAGCAAAAACGAGAAGCTCGAGGAAATAAAGAAGGAAATTGACGAGCTGAATAATCAGATACATAATCTTGATTCCCGGATCGAAAAGAATGAAAGCCAGATTAATCTTTGTCAGGAGAGGATTAACCATCTTACCTCCAATAACGAGAGCTTCAATAGTGACATTTCTTCTATAAAGGACCGGACCACAGAGCTTGAAATAGAAGTAGAAAAGAAGAAGAAGCGTTTAAGCATGATGGAAAGAGATGAGGAGAATTTTGGACACCTGTTGGCTGAAGCTGAGGAAACTATGGCTGCAATCCTTCAAAAGCTTGACGAGGGCGAAAGGCAAGTTGAGGAAGCTAAGCAGGCCATCATGGATAAACAGGATAACCTTTCCGAGTCAAAAATAAGGTTTAACAATTTTAAGAATGACATGAGCAATTATGTTCAGTTAAAGGATAGACTTACTGATGACATCAGACAATCTGTTGTTGAAAAAGATAAGGAAAACATGAAGAAAGAGGATTTAAATGCATCCTTAAGAAAGACCAGAGAAGGGATTGATAAATCGAAGGCCCGCATTAATATGCTTGAACAGAAGATGGCCGAAGCCCAAAGGGCCCTTCAGGATACTAAGGCCAGGGAGGAAAGCATTCGTAGAGAGGCAGGCACATTAGAATCTAGGCACAGGGTTCTTCTGGATATGGAAGAGAATATGGAGGGCTATAGCCATAGCGTCAAGGCCCTTAATAGAATATGCAAAGAGGATAAGTCCTTTGCGAAAGGAATCTACGGCCCTGTTGCACAGCTTATTCATGTTGAGAAAAGATATGAAACGGCTATAGAAATATCCTTAGGCGGTGCATTGCAGAATATCATCACAGAGGATGAGTATGCCGCGAAACGGGCAATTGAATACCTCAAAACAAATCGTATAGGAAGGGCGACATTTCTGCCTAAAACATCAGTAAAGCCCCGCAGTTTAGAGCAAAATACGATTGAAAATATCAGGAAAATGGAAGGCTTTGAAGGCATTGCTTCAGACAAGGTGACCTGTGATAAAGAATTTTCAGGTATTATTCTGAACCTGCTGGCGAGAACTGTAGTGGTAAAAGACATGGACAGCGGAATACAAATGGCAAGAAGATTCAATTATAGTTTCCGCATTGTTACGCTAGAGGGTGAACTTATTAATGCCGGTGGTTCTATGACCGGTGGCAGCATTGGTAATAAAACTACGAGCATTATAGGGCGAAACCGCGTAATAACTGAAATAGAAAAAGAACTGAACGCGAAAAAAGCTCAGCTTAACAGCATTTGCTCATTGATAAAGGAAAAGGAGCTTGAATTTAATAATATAAGCACTGATTACACTAAAGAGCAGAAGGCGCTTTCAGATCTTGAGCTTATCAGATTAAGGGATGAAAGTCATATCACATCAATAAATGACAATATTGAAAGAATTGATGCAAAGGTTGATCTTATGAAGCAACAGGTTTCAGAGATCGAACAGCAGATAGAAGAGGTTAAGAGGGAGAGCGAAAAGGAGGCCTTGATAACCAGGGCTATTGAAGAAGAAATAGAAAAGTTAAAAGAAATAGTTTTATCACATCAGACCAAAAACAAAAGCGAGCAAATAAAGAGAGACGAACTTTTAACTGATATTAATGATTACAGGGTATCGGTAAACTCAATTGTTGAAAGCAAGCAGAGTATTAAAGAGCAAATTGAGATGCTTCTTCAGGAAAAGAACAGCAATGCTTTAAAGCTTACCAAAAGGGAAGAAGATCAAAAGCGCAATAAAGAAAAGATAGAAGAGCTAAAGGCTGAGATTCAGTCTATTATTAAGACTAATACTAATCTTGCCGAGGAAAAGACCGGCCGCCATATGAAGCTTGAGGGTGTGGCTGAAGAAAGAAGAGTGTTGGAAGAAGAACTTTCGGGAATGCTTGATAAGGTTACTGAGCATAATAGTGCCATTGTTACTCTTCAAGAGAATTTAGGACGCCTTGATGCAAGGAAGGCCAAGATGGAAAGCGAGATGGAGACATACCAGAACAGGCTTTGGGATGATTATGAGCTTACTTATGGAAATGCTCTCGAAATTAAGAAAGAAATAACCAATATTAGGGCTACACAGAATAGAATAAATGAGATAAAGGCTGAAATCCGGGAGCTTGGACCTGTGAATGTAACAGCTATCGAGGATTATTCGAAAACTAAGGAACGCTATGAGTTTATGAAATTGCAGCATGATGATCTTACAAAATCCGAGGAGAAGCTTCGCAGGGTAATTCAGGAAATAACATCGGTAATGAGAAAACAGTTCATCGAGCAGTTTGCAATTATAAATAAAAACTTCAGCACTGTGTTCAAGGAACTGTTTGAAGGTGGTTATGCCGAGATCAAGCTGGCTGACGAGGAAAATGTTTTGGAGAGCAATATTGATATTATTGTCCAGCCTCCGGGTAAAAAACTCCAAAACATGATGCTCCTATCAGGCGGAGAGAGAGCAATGGTAGCCATAGCTATAATTTTTGCTATATTGAGGATGAGACCGGCGCCCTTTTATATACTTGATGAAATCGAGGCTTCCCTTGATGATGCTAATGTATTCAAGTTTGCAGAGTATTTAAAGCAGTATACAAAGGATCTTCAGTTTATAATAATTACTCACCGTAAAGGCACTATGGAGGCAGCAGATACCCTTTATGGTGTAACCATGGAGGAATATGGAGTTTCCAAGGTTGTGTCATTAAAAATGGATGAAGGTATAAATAAATATGTCAGTTGATGCATAAAAGATGATACGAACGGTGCCTGCAGCCGGGCATAGAATCGATAGAAGTGATGGTTATATAAGAAAGGAAATAATTATGGCGAAGAATAAATGGTTTAGTTGGGGAAAAAAGAAGAAGGATAATAAAACTGATGCAGAATTAACACTGGATAAGGATTTCAGTGATGAATACAAGGATATCGACACCCTGGAACAAAAAGACCAGACAGAAGTCGGGACAGAGGATTCAGAAGTAATTGAAGCAATTGAAGAAGAACAGGCAACTGAAGAAAAAACTCCTACAGGCTTCTTTGCCAGATTAAAGAGTGGACTTAAAAAGACAAGGGACTCAATAACCCGTAGTATTGACCAGGTTCTTGTTTCCTTCGGCAAGGTGGATGAGGAGCTTTTTGAAGAATTGGAGGAGACACTCATTACCTCCGACATGGGGGTTAATACATCTCTACAGATTATTGAGGAGCTCAGGACAAAGGTAAAAGAAGAAAAAATCACCGACATATCCGAAGTCCGTAAGGCTATTAAGGAGATAATAACAGAAAAGATCACCGATCAAAAGACCGGATTAAACCTCAACACAAAGCCATCGGTTATAGTGGTAATTGGTGTAAACGGAGTAGGTAAAACAACTTCAATCGGGAAGATAGCCAATTATCTTAAAAACCAGGGCAAGAAGGTCACCCTCGCTGCTGCGGATACCTTCCGTGCTGCAGCTATAGATCAACTGGAAATATGGGCTGACAGAGCCAATGCTAGTATAGTTAAGCACTCAGAGGGATCAGACCCTTCGGCAGTAATTTACGATGCTATCCAGCACTGTAAATCCAAAGGCAGCGATGTATTAATATGTGATACAGCCGGAAGACTTCATACTAAAAAGAATCTTATGGAAGAGCTTAAGAAAATCTTTAGGATTATAAAAAGAGAGCTTCCGGATGCAGATATTGAAACTCTGCTGGTGCTAGACGCCACAACGGGACAAAATGCCGTTTCCCAAGCCAAAACCTTTTCCGAGGTTTCTGAATTGTCGGGTCTCGTACTTACAAAACTAGACGGAACAGCAAAGGGCGGAATTATAGTCTCTATCAAATCTGAGCTTGATATTCCGGTTAAATTTATAGGTGTGGGTGAACAAATGGACGATCTTCAGCCCTTTAATCCACTGGATTTTGCCAATGCACTTTTCAGTGAGGAATAGGATCGGGCTGAAACTAATAAGGCACTCTGTAAAATGCTTATTACATGGCAGGGTCGCAAATAAAAATCTTTGTTAAATAAATATCAAAAATTTATGTTATTGCCTTGACTTTTAATATACCTAAGAGTATCATAATTCTAACAGTTTTAGTCGGATGCACGCTTAGGGAGAGTAGTTCCAAAATTTAGAGGAGGATTAATTATGGCAAAAATTATAGTAACAGACAAGATGGCGTCAAACGGAATTGACTACCTCAAGAGTAAGGGGTTTGAAGTTGATACTCCCTTTGGCATTTCCCGCGAAGAGCTCATTGAAGTTATTGATCAATATGATGCTATAATTGTAAGAAGTGCTACGAAGGTAAGAGACGAAGTACTTGACAGAGGTACAAATCTAAAGGTGGTTGGCCGCGCCGGAAATGGTGTTGACAATATTGATGTTCAGGAGTGTACCAGAAGAGGTATTACTGTAGTTAATACTCCTGAAGGAAATACCATGGCTGCAGCTGAGATGAGTGTAGCACTTGTTTATTCAGTTTTCAGGAATATTCCCCAGGCTTATCACGCAGCAAAGAACAAGGACTTTAGAAGAAATAAATTTGTTGGCGAAGAATTAGATGGGAAAATAGCCGCCGTAATTGGCCTTGGCAAAATTGGCTCAATTGTTGCAAAGAAGCTAATAGGTGCCGGGATGAAGGTTGTTGCCTATGATCCATATATATCCGACGAAAGAGTTGCTTCCCTCGGAATTACGCGAATTGAGAATCTGGACGATCTTATAAAGATGGCAGATCTGATTACCATACATATACCTAAGACACCTGAGAGCAAAAACCTTATCGGGGAAAGAGAGCTTGCCTTATGTAAAAAAGGCGTTCGCATTGTAAATGTTGCTCGCGGTGGAATGATTGATGAAAAAGCACTTTACCAGGCTATATCTTCAGGTCATGTGGCCGGTGCTGCTCTTGACGTTCAGGAGGTAGAGCCTAATTTCAATAAGACTCCGGAAGAACAGGATTATTGGAATCCGCTTTTGGACTTAGATCAGGTTATAATGACACCTCACTTAGGAGCATCGACTAAGGAAGCTAATGTCAACTGTTCACTTGGTGTGGCTCAGAACGTTGAAGCAGTATTAAATGGCGAACTCGTATCTGCAGTTAACATGCCTCCTATTGCAGGGGATTTGGAGAAACTAAGACCTTATACTACTCTAGGAGAAAAGCTTGGTGCAATATACTACCAGGCAGAGCAAGAAAGAGTTAAGAAGATAGAGATAATTTATAGCGGTGATTTGGTTGATAAGCCTACAAAGCCAATTACTCTTGCTATAATTAAGGGCTTCTTATCTGTTGTAAGCGAGTCTGAGGTTAATTATGTCAACGCTCAGCTAAAACTCAATGAAATGGGTGTTGAATTGATTGAAAGCAAGACCAGTAATCTTGAAAAGTATACTAACCTCATTACTGTAAACTTCCACAGAAAGAGCAATACCATTTCACTATCAGGAACAGTGTTTGCTAAGGATTCCATCCGTATAGTTGATTTCTTCGGCTATCCTCTGGATTTTGAGCCTACCAAGCATGTTTTGGCATTACAAAACATTGATGTTCCTGGTATTATCGGAAAGGTTGGAACTCTGTTAGGGGAGAAAAATGTTAATATCGGAGCTATGCAATGGAGCCGCCGTGACGCTAAATCAAACAAGGCTGTATCCTTTGTAAGCGTTGATAGTGATGTTTCTGAGGAGATTCTGGAAAAGCTCCGCAATACTGAAGGAATAATAAAGGTTTCCAAACTGAATTTTTAATCAGCTTTTCTCAGATTATTTAATCGAATAATATATTGTGAAAAAATCCTTTAACTGGGACTGTCAAAATATAGGCCGACAGTCCCTTTTTGCGTTTTTGATATTTTGTAATTCCTCAGATTGTGTTATATTATTAATAATACTTATATAACACTGCATAAATAGCTGACGAGGGGGACAATAGTATTGAAATTGCAAGCAGTTACCCGTTACAAAAATCAGAGATTTCGAAAGGGTTCCGGTATTCTAGTTACCTCAGGGGAGACAGCCCCGTCTTTATTAATAAATTGCAATAGCCTCCTTACAGGAGGGGCTATATGAAGAATAGTTTTAAAATAGGTTTAGTATCATTAGGATGTCCTAAAAATTTAGTAGACAGTGAGATTATTCTTGGATCTTTAAATGAAAAAGGCTTTGAAATTACTCCCTTTCATGAATTAGCCGATGTTATTGTAATAAATACCTGTGCATTTATTTCTGACGCTAAAGAGGAAGCGATAATCAGTATTCTTGATGTTGCACGATATAAAACCCAAGGGAATCTTAAGTATTTAATAGTGGCTGGTTGTCTGGCTGAAAGATACAAAGAGGAAGTCTTTAAAGAGATGCCTGAGGTTGATGTGGTTGTTGGAACGGGCAGCATTGATCAGATTACTGGTATCATCAGTAGACTGTTATCGGGAGAGGCCGAGAAAGAAAGGAATAAGGTATATGCAAATAAGCCTGATTCTGTTGATTATTTAGAATTATCACGCCTTATGTCGGATGATAAGCCCTACGCTTATTTAAAAATTGCCGAAGGCTGCAGTAATTGCTGCACCTATTGCATTATACCCAGCATAAGAGGCGATTTCCGGAGCAGAACCATTGAGAACATTACAAAGGAAGCAAGGCTTCTTGCCCAGAATGGCCGAAAGGAAATAATCCTTGTAGCACAGGATGTGACGCGTTACGGAACCGATATATATGGTGAAAGAAAGCTTGTCAGCCTTATAAGAGAGCTTAGTGCTATTGATGAGATTGAAAGAATCAGNCTTCTGTACTGTTACCCCGAATTGATAGACCATGAGCTTATCAAGGAGATAAAGGAGAATCCAAAACTTTGCAAATATTTGGATATTCCACTGCAGCATATTTCAGACAAGATGCTTAAGGCTATGGGACGGCGGGGAAATAAGCAGTATATATATGAATTACTAGATAAAATAAAAGAGGAAATACCGGAGATTGTTTTAAGGACCTCTTTTATTGTCGGATTTCCCGGCGAGACACTGGATGATTTCCAGGAGCTTTTTGATTTTGTAAAGGTCGGATATTTCGAGCATGTTGGTGTGTTTACCTATTCTAGAGAGGAGGGTACACCTGCATATAGTTATAAGACGCAGCTNCCTGAAAAGATCAAGAATATACGCCGGGAAAAGCTGATGGAGCTTCAGCAGAAAAATGTCGAAAAGTATAATAATTCACGAATTGGTCTCATCTATGATACAATAGTCGAGGGTGTAGCAGATGATGGTATTTTCTATGAAGGAAGAACCTGCTCTGAGGCACCGGAAATTGATCCGGTTATTTACTTTACTTCGTCTGAACCCTTGGAAAACGGCATGATAGTACCTGTTAAAATACTATGCTCAAGTGGATATGATTTAGTAGGCGAAGTGGTTTTTCCGGGGAGCGACGTTGATTGAGCGTTAAACCTAATGAAACTAAGTGTGGTGACCAATATAATGAATCTTGCAAATAAAATAACATTATTTCGAATATTTGCTACCCCTGTTTTTTTGTTTTTTCTGGTGCCGGGCTGGTTCGGGCAATTTTTTGGGTTGGATTTATGGGGTAGGTATGTAGCTGCCGGAATTTTTATAGTGGCCTCAATCACCGATGCCATAGACGGAAATATTGCTAGAAAGCATAATATGATTACAGAACTTGGACAATTTCTAGACCCGATTGCCGATAAATTGCTTGTTACGGCAGCACTGATAGCTTTAGTTAAAACAGATAATCTTTCAGTTTGGATTGTATTTATCATTATTGCAAGAGATTTTATTGTTACCGGATTTCGCGTTATTGCAGCAAGAAAAGGAACTGTCATTGCAGCAGATAAGTGGGGAAAGATTAAGACTGTGGTACAGGTAATAGCGATAGTTGCAATACTTGTTAATAACTTTCCCTTGTCACTAGTTACTGATTTTCCCCTTGGGATGGTATTGATATATATAGCAACAATCTTAACAGTAATTTCCGGGGCTAATTATTTGGCTAAGAATGCAAAATTAATATTTGACAAATAGAAGACAAATCCGGTTTTACTTTACATGGCAAATATTTTATGCTAGAATGTTTAAGTCTATGAACCGAATGCGTGGTTAAAGGCACTCCGACCTTTTACTGGGCATACGGCAATTTATTGAAAGGAGAATTTATTATGGCTAGATTGTCTAAACAAGAAATTATAGCANAATATGCGCTTCATGAGGGTGACACAGGTTCCCCTGAAGTTCAGATTGCTTTGTTGACAGACAGAATCAATCATTTAACCGAGCATTTAAAGTATCACAAAAATGATCACCATTCCCGTCGTGGATTACTTAAAATGGTTGGTGCAAGAAGAGGTCTGTTAAACTACCTTACCAAGAAGGATATTAATAGATACCGTGACATTATTGCTAAATTGGGCATCAGAAAGTAATCTCATAAGTGAAAATCAAAAGGGCGGGNTTGCCGCCCTTTTTTATAAGCTATCTGTGTTCCATAAAATCCCNAGTTGGTATATAGTATTTTTAGTATTGAATTCAACAAAGATATAGATAATAAACTATATTTTTGGTGAGATTATAAATAATAAGATTCTTATATAGTTATTAATCCTACCATAGTCAAGGGCAACAGAAGATCAGAGAAGAGGCTGCCAAAGAATTGAAGCTTGTTCCCTGACCTTTTGTCCCTGACCTACAGATAGGCCAATAATAACTATAGGAATCGGAGAAAAGGAGATAATAAATGAAAAAAGTTTATAGTATTGATGTGGCCGGAAGGCCTTTAACAGTCGAAATCGGACAGCTTGCACAGCTTGCAAACGGGGCTGTACTTGTAAGATACGGTGAAACAGTAGTTTTATCTACTGCTACTGCTTCTAAGCAGCCAAGAGAGGGAATTGATTTCTTCCCTTTAAGCGTTGATTATGAGGAAAAGCTTTATTCTGTGGGTAAAATACCCGGCGGTTTTATTAAGCGCGAGGGTAAGCCTACCGAGAAGGCTACCTTAGTATCCCGTGTAATAGACAGACAGATTCGTCCAAGATTCCCTAAGGATCTTAGGAATGATGTTGTAGTAGTTAACACCGTTTTATCAGTTGAGCAGGATAATTCCCCTGAATTTGCAGCAATAATGGGTAGTGTACTTGCATTATGTATTTCGGACATACCCTTTAATGGCCCTATTGCAGGTATAATACTGGGACTTGTTGATGAGCAGGTTGTTATAAATCCTAATTCTGAACAGCGCTCAACAAGTGATATGTATGTTACCCTTTCAGGTGACAAAGACAAGATTATTATGATAGAAGCGGGAGCTAATGAAGTTCCTGACGAAGTAATGCTTGATGCACTCCAAATTGGTCATGAGGAAATCAAGAAACTCATTGCTTTTATAGATTCCATTGTACAGGAGATTGGAAAGCCCAAATTTGAATATGAGTCTGCTGAAGTTCCTGAGGATATATGGAATGCCGTATGGGATATGGCTAAGGACAGCATGAAGGCGGCAATCACAAATGCTGACAAAGCTACCCGGGACAATCAGGTAGATGCTGTATGCAGTGATGTTCAGGAAAAATTAGCAGAAGTTTTCCCTGAGCAATCGGCTAAGATTGGCGAAGCTCTTTATAAGCTTCAGAAGAAAATAGTAAGAGATATGATATTAAATGATCACCAGCGTGTGGATGGTCGTGATCTTATGGAAATCCGTGCTCTTTCTGCAGAGGTTTCACTTCTTCCCAGAACACATGGTTCAGCTTTGTTCCAGCGTGGTCAGACCCAGGTGCTTACTAATGTAACATTAGGTCCATTAGGTGAGGGACAAAAACTTGACGGTCTTGATGAATTAGAAGAAGGTAAGCGCTATATGCACCATTACAATTTCCCACCCTATTCTGTGGGGGAGGCAAGGTCCTCAAGGGGTCCTGGTCGTCGCGAAATTGGACATGGCGCTCTGGCAGAAAAGGCTCTCGAACCGGTTATACCAAGTGAAGAGGACTTCCCATATGCTATTCGCCTTGTTTCTGAGGTGTTGATGTCCAATGGCTCCACATCACAGGGCAGCGTTTGTGCAAGTACTCTTGCTCTGATGGATGCAGGTGTGCCCATTAAAGCACCCGTGGCTGGAATTTCTGCAGGGCTTGTAACTGACGAGGAAAATCCCGAAAGATTTATTACCTTTATGGATATCCAGGGTATAGAGGACTTTTTCGGTGATATGGACTTTAAGGTTGCCGGAACAAAGAACGGCATCACAGCTATTCAAGTTGATATCAAGGTAGAAGGACTTACCTTTGAAATTATCAAGCAGGCCTTTGAAATTACCAAAAAGGGAAGATTCCATATTTTAGACACCTGTATGCTTCCTGCTATTCCAGAGCCCAGAGCAAGCTTNTCTAAGTATGCACCTAAGATATACCAGACTCATATAGATGTTGATAAGATTCGTGAGGTTATTGGACCTGGCGGAAAAGTTATTAATAAGATTATTGCCGAAACTGGTGTGAAAATAGATATAGAAGAGGATGGCTCGGTTTATGTAGCTACTTCTGATGAAGAAGCNGGCCTGAAGGCTATAAGTATCATCGAAGGAATTGTCGGTGATGTAGAGGTTGGTACCATTTTCGAAGGTAAGGTTACGAGAATAATGAACTTCGGAGCCTTNGTGGAATTCCTTCCGGGCAAAGAAGGCTTGGTTCATATCTCAAAGCTTGATCATCAACGCGTTAACAGGGTTGAAGATGTTGTTAATGTGGGAGATACTATCACCGTTAAGGTTATGGAAATCGATAAGCAGGGCAGAATAAACCTTTCAAGAAAAGATGCACTGCCTAGAGAGAACTGATTATAACACAGGGAACAATTCTGTGTCTTAAACGAGACAGGAGACGGTTATAAGTACTACCTGGAAATCGGAAGTTAGATGTTGGGAAGTTAGAAACCAGAGTTCTCTAACCTCTAACCTCTAACTTCTAGCATTTAGTAGGACACAGAACCGTCCCCTGTCTCGTTGTTGTTTAGAATGAGTATAAGATGGTACAATCTTAAGTGAATGGGGTGTCTCATATGGAAAACAAGCTTAAGATTTTATTTGCTGCAGCGGAGTGTTCCCCCTTTGTTAAAGTCGGTGGCCTGGCTGATGTAGCAGGAGAATTGCCAGTAAAGCTGAAGGAGCTTGGCGCTGATATCAGTGTTGTAATCCCGGGGAATAAACGTATTGTAGCTAAAACACAATATATTACNGATTTTCCTGTTGAAATGGGATGGCGCAAAGAAACCTGTATTCTGCGCCAGATTATTGACGCCCCTGTGGATACTTACATTATTGACAACTATCAATACTTTGACAGGGAAGAGGTCTATGGTCATATCGATGATGCAGAGCGCTTTGCTTTTTTCTCAAATGCCATGCTTCAATTGATTCTACGCATGGATTCCAAGCCTGACCTGCTGCACTTGAATGATTGGCATANGGCACCTATTGCAATGCTTATGAGAGAAAATGAGCAAAAATATCCTGTGCTTTCAGAAACATCAATACTATATACTATTCACAACCTTGAGTATCAAGGCATAAGCGGCAAGGATGTGTTCAGGTTGTTTTCAGTTAATGATTCTGCCTTTTCTGTTGAAAAGACAGAATACTACGGCTCGTTTAATGCTATGAAAGCAGGAATTAATTATGCTGATTTAATATCCACCGTCAGCAAAACATTTTCTAAGGATATACTGACTCCTGAGTATGGCTATGGTCTGGATGGCGTGCTAAGAGACCGGGCTACCATAATAAAAGGTGTGACTAATGGCATTGATATAAACAACTGGAATCCAGAAGCTGATAAGGCTATATACTTTAATTTCAGCAGGACTAATCCTGCCGCAAAAAAGAACAATAAAACCAGATTAAAGAAAGAACTTGGTCTGGACAATATTTCGAGTAAAGATGCGCCTCTTTTTTCTGTAATTAGCAGATTGGTACCGAATAAAGGAATCGATATTATGCCCCCTGCATTTGAGGCTATTCTTAAGAATGGCGGCCAGCTGATTATCTTAGGTAGTGGAGATAAGCATTATGAAGGAATATTTACAGAACTTACCCGGAAGTATCCCGGTCAAGTATCAGTAAATATTGAGTTTGATGCAAATAAGGCCAGAAGGATATTTGCAGGAAGTGATTTCTTGCTTATGCCTTCAAAATATGAGCCCTGTGGTATTAGCCAGCTTATAGCCATGAGGTATGGAACCATACCAATTGTTCGTAGAGTAGGTGGCTTGGCTGAAACGGTTATAGACGAATCTAAATATAAAGGACAGGGAACGGGCTTTTCCTTTGTAGGCTATAGCGAGGAAGCCTTTAAACGGTCTATAAATAAGGCAATGAGAGTTTATCATGATAAAAAGGCATGGCCTGGACTTGTAAAAAGAGCAATGNATGCAGATTTTTCATGGGACAAAGCTGCTTCAGAATATCTGTGTTTATACAAAGAAACAAACGAAATGAATGACCAGAGAAAAAGTGAGGGAAGAACCTGATTTGAGGAAAAGTGAACGGNCNAGAATAATANTAAATGAATTAAAAAAGCTATATCCTGATGCAGGCTGTACTTTGGATTTCACATCTCCTTTAGAACTCCTTATAGCTACACAGCTGGCGGCTCAGTGTACAGATGCAAGAGTTAATATTGTAACAAAGGATCTGTTCAAGAAATATCCGAATGTCGAGGCCTATGCGGCAGCCGATTTGCAGGAATTGGAGAAGGATATTAGATCAACCGGATTCTTTAGGAATAAGGCCAAGAATATAAAAGAATGCTGCACAAGACTTCTTACCCATTATAATGGTAAGGTTCCTGGCAATATGGAAGACTTACTCTCCCTACCTGGTGTGGGTCGAAAGACAGCAAATGTAGTATTGTCAACTGTTTTTTCAAAGCCTGGGGTTATAGTAGACACCCACTGTACAAGGCTGTCAAATCGTCTTGGTCTAACTAAATCGACAAATCCTGATATAATAGAGAAGGATCTTATGAAACTTTTGCCACAAAGTGAATGGGCGAATTTTTCTCATCGTCTTGTTTACCATGGAAGAGCAGTTTGCCAGGCGAGAAAGCCGAAATGTGATATTTGTGGTATCAGGTCATATTGCACATATTATAAGAAAGCTATAAAATAGTGTTAGTAATTTGTGGGGGAAATAAATGCAGACAAATGAAGAACTATCCTTAGTCAAGATGCCTGATGATGTTATTTTTGCTCTTGATATCGGAACCCGTACAATTATCGGGGTTGTTGGAATACATAAAGGCAATGATTTTCAAATTTTGGCCGCCGAAAAGGTTGTTCATGAAAGCCGTGCAATGGTAGATGGCCAAATTCATGATATCGACAAGGTGGCCCAGGGAGCGGCAAAGGTGGTTAACGCCCTGGAAAAGAGGCTGGGATATAAGCTTGCCAGAGTGTCTATTGCTGCTGCCGGCAGAGTATTAAAGACCTGTCAGATTAAGGCTGAGCGTGTCATAGAAGAAGAAAGAGAAATTGATGCTCAGCTTATCAGTGCTATAGAGATGGATAGCATTCAGAAAGCTCAACTGGAAATTGAGAAAGAGTTTTCAGAGGGCGAGAAAAATCAGTATTATTGCGTCGGATACAGTGTAGTCGGTTATTATCTTAATGACTATGTGATTTCTACCCTGATGGGCCATAAAGGCCATAAAGCCGGAGTTGAGGTTTTGGCTACATTTCTTCCTCAAACAGTAGTGGACAGCCTTCATTCTGTAATGGAGAGAATCGGGCTAGAGGTTGATTTCTTAACATTAGAACCCATAGCTGCGCTAAATATTACAATCCCTAAGGAATTGAGGCTTTTAAACCTTGCTTTGGTTGATGTGGGAGCGGGGACAACTGATATAGCCATAACAAGAGGCGGGACAATAGTTGCTTACGCCATGGCTCCTATAGCAGGTGATGAATTAACTGAAGCAGTTGCTCAAAACTATTTAGTGGATTTCGACACTGCTGAGCATATTAAGCTATCTCTGGCCAGTGGTCAGAAGGAGGTTCCTTTTACCGATATCCTTGATAATAAACTCACTGCTAAGGCCGAGGACTTTAAAAGGGTTACGAAGCCTGTGGTTGACAGCCTAGCAAAATTAACATGCGAAAGGATTTTAGAGTTAAACGGAGGAAAAGCCCCGAATGCTATATTCCTGATTGGAGGAGGCAGCCAGTCAGAAGGCCTGTGTGAAGCAATTTCAGACATATTGGAATTACCTCTGGACAGGGTTGCCATAAGAAACCGCAGTATAGCTAAGAATGTCATTACAAATGAAACCATATTAGATGGCCCAGACGGAATTACACCCCTGGCTATCCTGGTTACCACTGCACTTACAAAGGGGCAGGACTTCTTCTATGTTACTGTAAACGAACGCAAGGTCAGACTATATAACTGCAGAAAGATGTTAGTCTCTGACGCGCTTATTTTAGCTGGCTTTGATCCCGATCAGCTTATATGCAAAACAGGTAAGAGCTTAAAAGTTAATGTAAACGGCAAGGAAAGGACTATAAGAGGGGGTCAGGGAAAACCGGCTGAAATATATGTAAACGATGAAATGTCAAGCTTAAACGCATATATAAAGCCTGCAGACAAGCTTATTGTTATACCTGCAGAGAATGGAAAAGAGGGGTCAGCCCTTGTTAAGGAATTGGCGGATAATAAGGTAGAGCCAGTTTATCTGATATGTAACTATAATGCAGAAACTATAGGCCCCAGATTTTATATTAATGATGAAGAGGTTTCGCCGGATACGCCTGTAAGTCATGGTGATAATGTTGAAATAGTCTATGAGTATACCCTTCAGGATATTGCAGACATGTATAAGCTCGAGCCTTCAGCATGGGAATTTACCATTAACGGAGCTCCGGCCAATATGGCAACTGTAGTATTTCCGGGAGAGCAGATTGTTGGAAAGTCTAAAAAATTTTCAGTACCTGTTAAACCAGAACCATCTCTTGATGGTTTTACCGAATTATCATATGATATAATTGAATCAGAGCCACAAACCCAAAAGGAAGATGACAGCATTATGCCCATAATGAGAAAACCGGCGCAAAACCTGGCTCAAAAAGGTGGAATATGTGTTATCATTAATGAGGAGTTGGTAAACTTACCCCCCAAACAAGTCGATTATTTATTTATAGACTTGTTTAATTACATAGATTTTGATTTAACTTCCCCAAAGGGAATGATTACTCTAAGGCTAAACGGAAAAGATGCAAATTACACCGATAAAATCAAAGCTGGCGACGAAATTGAGATCTTTTGGAAGGGATAATTGCCAGAAGATCTATTGGGAGGTAACCTTTGGATACTTTGAAGCATGGTTACGAAGAAAAAAATTATACGAGCTACATGAAATTTGAGCGAAGCCTAAACAGATACGGATGGATTATATATGTTTTGTTAATTCTAGCCGACATCTATGTAAGAAGGCAGATAGCTAATCAGTCGTTAGATAATAAGCATATTATTCTTCAGTGTGCCTTTGCATTGCTTTATATAATTATTAGCTATATAAAACTCTCAAAANGAAACCTGATATATCAAAAGCCGAGAATCGTTACAATAATCAAAATCTTTGAGATAGTTACTGCTGTATGTCTAATAAGCACCTTGTATAACAGCATAATGTACTATTTTGTTGCGCTGTTGCCTATTACTATTGTAAGCCTATCCCGCGGATTTAAAGGCTCTATAGTATACTTAATGCTTGGCTGGGCTACCCAAAACCTTTCTCAACATTTATATCTAAGATTTATTGGCGGAGGCCCAGACTATTCCCATCAGTTTCCTTGCTTCTATCTGGTTATTATTTCTATACATTACCTATTATTCACGGTTTTTTGTTTCATTTGGGGAGATATTTTCAACGAGTACATAAAAAGCGAGGAAGAAAACAAGACTCTTATCGACAGGCTTGGAGATAAGTTTATTCAATTGGAGCAGGCTCAGAAAGAGATCCAAAGTCATTATGATAAACTGATCAAAACCAATAATATTCTGGAGGAAACCAATAATAAACTGACAACCAGTGTGGCAGAATTCTTTACACTCCAGCAAATATCCCAGGCTATAACATCTATATTTGATATGAACGAGCTGTTGAAATTTGTTAATGACGTAATTATAGGTGTTATGGGTGTTTACCATTCAACTATTGCACTTTGTTCCGGCCCTAATAATAAGCTTAAGGTGCAGGTGTCAAGTATCTTCGATAAAAAGGATCTGGCCATAGTATCGGATTATATTAACTGCGATATAATCACTCAATCAAGCTTAGAAGGCCATTCGATGATAGATAATAATGTGAACNCCAGCGAGTACCCCTTTACAAAGGGACGAAATATTCAATCNCTGATTTGTGTTCCCTTTTTCTCAAAGGGCAGGCCTTTGGGCGTTGTTTTGATAGAGCATAGTATTAAGGATGCCTTTGATGACGAGAACATGAGATTGCTAGAAGTCATAGCCCAGCAAGTAAGTATTGCAATAGAGAATGCCAGATTATATCAGCAGATGCATGATCTAGCCACTCACGATGCACTTACCGGAGCATACAATCGTTTGTATTTCAATGACAAGATTATTGAGGAATTTAACAATGCACTGGACAGGGGGCATGATTTATCCTTCATAATCCTTGATATTGACTTTTTCAAAAAATTTAATGATACCTATGGTCACCTGTTTGGAGACCTTGTGCTTAAAACCATCTCCAAATATATTATGAAGACTCTGAGAAAAGAAGATATGTTTGCCAGATATGGCGGAGAAGAGTTTGTTATTTTGATGCCCTATACATCATTGGAACAGGCGGCTGAAAAAGCTGAGGAAATAAGAGAAGGGGTGTCTAAGCTGATTGTTTCTGACAGAGTAATTTCTGCCTCGGTTACCATTAGTATTGGAGTTTCATCCTATCCCGAGACATCAGGCAGGCCGCAGGAATTAGTGAGCATGGCCGATGACGCTCTTTATAAGGCAAAGGAATCTGGAAGAAACAGAGTATGTATTTCAAAGCCCAAAAGCGAAAACTAAGTATAGTAACTCAAAATAAAAGAAGAATATAATAAGCTGTCTGTAAATTTCACAGACAGCTTAATTATTTCAACGATGATAATATACCTATTATTTTAACACATCTTCTTTATGCTGCTTTACCATATCAACAACCTGACTTTCCTCATCAGGGGTAAGTATTTTATCCAAATCTAATATCAGAACCAGTTTTTCATCAACCTTAGCCACATTGGCTAAATAACGTCTGTTGACATTGTCCAGCATATCGGGGACATCAACTATTTCCTCTTCCGGGACTCTGATAATTTCTGTTACAGAATCAACAATAAAGCCCAGGAGCATGTCCTTATAGTTTATAATAAGAATTCTGGTATCAGAATCGATTTCTCTAATTGGCATATTGAATCTTTCTCTTAAGTTAAACACCGTCAAAACCTTACCGCGAAGATTTAGAAATCCCTCAATGAAGGGTGGGGTGTTAGGAACTTTGAAGATCTCCTGGGGTTTAAGTATCTGGTATATCTCAGTAAGCCCGATAACATATACCTCATCACCGACATAAAACTGTATGAATTGCTTTATGGCCATGTAATAACCTCCCTTTTGGCATCTCAATATTTTTTACCCATAAAATTGTCATCCCTAACAATGATTAATCTTAACTTCTATAAGAGCCATTGATTTTTACATAATCATACGAAAAATCACATGTCCATATTTTATCACAGACCACACCATCTTTAAAATCTAAGGTGACGATAATCTCATCTTCCTTAAGTATTTCTAGGGCTTCATCCTCATCAAACTGAAGACCGGTACCATTCTCGCAAACTAACAGGTTACCAAGGTAAATATCAACCTTTTCGGGGTTAAAAATAGCTCCTGAATAGCCCGCTGCCGTGATTATTCTACCCCAGTTTGCATCTTCGCCGAAGAATGCGGTTTTGACCAGTGGTGACTTGGCCACGGCGTTTAGAACAAGGTGAGCAGAATTTGTATCGGAACAATTTTTAACTCGGATCTCTATAAGCTTTGTAGCACCTTCTCCGTCTTTAGCCAGCATTTTAGCGAGGCTTATACATACCTCGGATAAAGCAGAAACAAATGCCTGGAAGTCAGAACCCTCTTCTGTGATAGGATTGTTTTGGGCAAGTCCGTTTGCCATAATGATAACCTGGTCGCAGACACTGGTGTCGCCATCAACAGATATTCTGTTAAAGGAAACATCTGCAACCCTTCTTAATGCCTTATCTAGTAAGCTCTCTGAAATTGCGGCATCTGTAGTTATAAGAGAAATCATGGTAGCCATATTCGGATGAATCATTCCTGAACCCTTGGCCATGCCCCCAATGGTAATGGTTTTTCCATTTAGTTCAATAGTTTTAGAGGCTTCCTTTTGAAAAGTATCGGTGGTCATTATTGCCTGAACGGCCATGTGGCCACCGTCGTATGACAATTCACCAAAGGCTTGTTCAATTCCTTGTCGGATGTTTGACATTTTCAATGGAATACCAATTACTCCTGTAGAGCCAAGCATAACTACATCCGGGCTGCATCCTATCAGTTCTGCGGCATATAAAGCCATGTCAGCAGAATCTTTGTCCCCTGCCGGCCCCAGACACGCATTTGCACAGCCACTGTTAATTACCATAGCTCTTGCCAGACCATTCTTTATTTTCTTTCTTGACCATTGAAGTGAGTGGCCCTTTATAACATTTCTGGTAAAGATGCCCGCTGCTTTGGCTTCCACATCTGAGACCACTAGAGCAAGATCCTTAACCCCATTATTTTTTAGCCCGCAGGCCACTCCGGCCGCCTTATAGCCCTTTGGGGCTGTAACACCTATGTTTACCATGTTTATCCCTCCATTAATATCTCAATTTTAACGCAATTAAAGTACTTAGGCAATAATATCCTTATCGGAGCGTTGAAAAAAAAGCCGAAAATGTGCTATTCTTGAAATCGGAGGAGCACAGGAGGACTTTTGTTTTGAAATATATATATTACTTTAATACTGTGGCAGGTAGAATCGGAATTTGTGAGGAGAATTGTTTAATAACCGACATACTCTTTCTTGATGATGAAACTTGCCTAAATGAAAACAGAATAGAGGGGGCAATTGTAAAGGAGACTGAATTGATAAATGATGCTGCAAATCAGCTGTATGACTATTTTCGTGGAGAAAGAGAGGTCTTCGACTTACCCCTTTCAATTAATGGAACATCCTTTCAAAATATGGTCTGGCGCGCGCTTTTGGAAATTCCATATGGTCAGACAAGAAGCTATAAAGATATTGCAGTTCAAATAGGAAAGAATAAAGCCTGTAGGGCAATCGGAATGGCAAACAATAGAAACAGAATTCCTATAATTATTCCATGCCATCGTGTAATAGGATCAAAGGGTGAACTGGCGGGGTACGCTGGTGGCTTAAAAATAAAGGCCACACTCCTTGAACTTGAGGGAATTAATATAGTCAATGGCAGGGTAAGATAGCTGCATTGTCTTGCAAATAAATAGAGTAAATGAGATAATTTAATGAAGTGTTCATAATATGTACGGAGTTGATAAAATGAACCATAAGCTTAAGGATGAAGATACCGACAGACTATTTGAGGCAATAATGCAGCTTCAAACCCTTGAGGAATGCTATAATTTTTTTGAGGATCTGGGTACAATTGCTGAGATTAAAGCATTTGCCCAGCGTTTTGCTGTGGCAACTATGTTGACAGAAAAGAAGACATACAGAGAAATACGCGAGAAAACCGGTGCCAGCGAGGCCACGATAAGCAGGGTAAACCGAGCACTTAATTATGGTGCTGATGGTTATCGTCTTATTCTTGCCCGATTAGCAAAGAAAGGGAAATAAGGAGTTAAACAAAATAATGAAATTATTTGAAAGAATATTCGGTAGTTATTCAGATAAGGAATTAAAAAGGATTAATCCTATTGTTGATAAGATTGAAGCAATGGAGCCGGAAATGCAAAAGCTTTCTGACTCTCAATTGAAGGCCAAGACCAATGAGTTTAAAGAACGCCTGACTAAGGGTGAGACCTTAGATGATATACTGCCCGAAGCCTATGCAGTTGTAAGGGAAGCCTCGGTCAGAGTTTTAGGGCTTCGTCATTTCAGAGTTCAGCTTATAGGCGGAATTATATTGCACCAGGGGCGTATCGCAGAGATGAAGACCGGTGAGGGAAAAACCCTGGCCGCAACCCTTCCTCTTTATCTGAATGCATTGGAGGGTAACGGAGCTCACCTGGTTACGGTAAATGATTACCTGGCAAAATATCAATCGGAGCTCATGGGAAAGATCTATAATTATCTTGGCCTTTCGGTTGGTGTTATTGTTCATGATATGGACAATAACGAAAGACGAGAAGCCTACAATGCAGACATAACATATGGTACAAATAATGAGTTTGGCTTCGATTACCTTCGTGATAATATGGTTGTTTATAAGGAAAACATGGTTCAAAGGCCTTTACACTATGCCATTGTGGACGAAGTAGACTCTATTTTAATTGATGAAGCCAGGACTCCATTGATTATTTCTGGTCAGGGCGAAAAATCCACTGAATTATATGAAAAGGCCGACAGCTTTGCTAGAAGGCTTTCTAAAATTGTAATAAAAGAGACTGATGACAAGCAGCAGCTTGAAGATAGAAATTATGACTATATTATTGATGAAAAGGCCCGTTCAGCAACCTTAACAGAAAGGGGCATAGAAAAGGCAGAAAAGTTTTTTGGAATAGAAAACCTTTCGGATATTGAAAACATGTCCATATCCCACCATATTAATCAGGCGCTAAAAGCCCACGGAACAATGAAAAATGATGTTGATTATGTTGTCAAGGACGGAGAGGTAATTATAGTCGACGAATTTACAGGTCGTTTGATGTATGGTCGCCGTTATTCAGACGGGCTTCACCAGGCTATTGAGGCCAAGGAAGGTGTTAAGGTGGAACGGGAAAGCAAGACCCTCGCCACCATAACATTCCAGAATTACTTCAGGATGTACAAGAAACTTGCAGGTATGACCGGTACAGCTCTTACCGAGGAGCAGGAATTCAGGGCAATTTATAGTCTTGATGTTATTCCAATTCCGACAAACCTGCCTGTTATCAGAATAGACCACGATGATTTGGTTTATAAATCGAAGACCGGCAAATTTAATGCTGTTGTCCAGGATATTATTGAGAGTAATAAAAAAGGACAGCCTGTGCTGGTGGGTACTATTTCTATTGAAACATCCGAGATGTTAAGTGGAGTATTAAGAAGGCATGGTATTAAGCACAATGTGCTGAATGCTAAGTATCATGAGAAGGAAGCTGAAATTGTCGCGCAGGCAGGTAAATTCGGAGCAGTTACTATTTCCACCAACATGGCAGGCCGTGGTACTGATATTATGCTAGGTGGTAATCCGGAGTTTTTAGCCAAGCAGGAAATGAGAAAGCAAGGCTTGCCCGAGGAATTAGTGTCTGCCTCAATCAGCTTCGATGAAACCACTGATGAAGAGATTCTAAAGGCTCGAAGAATATTTAAGGATTTATATACCCAGTTTAAAGTTGATACCGACAGGGAAAAGGAACAGGTTATTAAGGCAGGAGGCCTAAAAATCATAGGAACAGAGCGTCATGAGTCTAGGCGTATTGACAATCAGCTCAGAGGACGTGCCGGTCGTCAGGGTGACCCTGGAGAATCGTGCTTTTATATAGCTCTTGACGATGATTTGATGCGCTTATTCGGTTCAGAGCGTATGGAGGCCATGGTTGCAACCTTAGGTCTCGAAGAAGATCAGCCCATTGGAGCAAAGATATTATCAAATGCAATTGAAAATGCTCAGAAGAAAATTGAGGGAATCAACTTTCAAAGACGTAAGAGCGTCCTTGAATATGATAATGTTATGAACCAGCAGCGTGAGCTAATTTACTCAGAGCGTGCAAGAGTATTAAACGGAGAGAATCTAAAAGACTATATCTATAAGATGATAGATAATATCGCTAAGAATATAGTAAATACATTTTGCGGAGAAAGTGATATTCCTGAAAACTGGGATTTGGAGGGTCTGGTCTCTTATACTGAAGGTGTTATATTGCCTAAGGGTTCTCTTGACATTAACAAGTTCGATCTTGAAACAGTTGAAGCTGAGGATATTACTGAAGAAATTATCAGCAAGGGTAAAAGTCTCTATGAAGCCAAAGAAGAAGAGTTTGGCGAAGAGCTCATGCGTGAACTGGAGAGACGCGTGCTGTTAAGGAATGTTGATGAGAAATGGATGGATCATATCGATGCCATGGAACAGCTCAAGTACGGAGTGGGCTTACGGGCCTATGGTCAGCATGATCCGGTAGTAGAGTATAAACGCGAAAGCTTTGATATGTTTGAAGATATGATTACCAGCATTCAGCAGGACACCGTGAAAATGCTTCTTCATGTAAGGAAGCAGAATGTGGTTGTAGAACGGGAGCAGGTCGCTAAACCTACCAGGGCATCCCACGGCGAAGATGGGGTTAAAAAGCCCATAAAGCGTGATTCGGTAAAGGTTGGCCGTAATGATCCTTGCCCATGTGGTAGCGGAAAAAAATACAAGAATTGCTGTGGTTAATTAATATTCGATTAATTTTGCATTTAGAATGCTTTAATAGCTTGAAATATTTAACTGTTACTTGTAGTATATAATTAAGGTCTGATTAAATTATAGCAATGCTTGCAATTAATTGTATTATATTGGTTACGGAGGGGAACTATGCTTAATTTTAACGTTAACGAGGAATTATCAAATTATGAGCTGATTGATTTAGAAAGCGTTGAAGAAAGAATTGGCAGTATCCCCGATGATATGAAGCATGCTATGGAGCTTTACAATAAGGCCCTGGATGATTTACAAAGTAAAAATGAAGACATAGCCATTATTGCATTAAAAAAGGCCATTTCACTTTATCCAGATTTTTATGAAGCAATGAACCTTATGGGAATATGCTATTTGAGCCTGAACGATGAGAACAATGCCCGAAGGATGTTCAGAAAGGTTATGAAGAAAGACAATAATGGTATCCGGGCATCAAAATATCTGGCACGTTTAGACGGTGAGGACGACTCAAGCAATGATGGAGTTGCGAAAAAGCCAAAAAAAAGAAAGGCCCCCTCAGCCGCTACTTCCTGGATAAGAGAAAACCTGCAGCAGAATCAGGGGAAGAATTTTTTCACTAAAAACATACAGGGTATAATAATCGGTATAATTCTGATGTGTATCTTATGGTTAATAATACCCGGTACTCCAATAAATATCGACCTGGGAGGTATATTCAGCGGAAACCCGGACTTATCTCCACAGATTGCGAGGCTGGAAAAGGAGAATACAGAATTAACCGACAGGCTGAATGATGCAAATGAAGCCCTGGTCCAGGCAAATGAGACTGAAAAGAAGCTCAGGGACGAGATTGAACAATACTCATATTGGAGCGGCATATTGAAGGATCTTCAGAAGCTTGCTGATGATGGGAAATATAAGGATGTAATAGTGAAAATAGAAAAGGACCTTGCCGGGCTGAGCAAACCAGATGCCATAGCAGAGGAAATAATTGCTCTAGAGGCCGAATGTAAACCTAAGTCAATATCTCAGTTTTATGAGGCAGGCCGGGAAATATATCGTTCTAACGCAAATCAATCTCTTGAAGGATACATAAATGCAGCCAACGAGTACATAATGGCCATCAGAATAATTGAAGAATCTGATGAGTTGCCCAGTAATGTAAATGCTGTCAATGTATATTATTATGGCGGCAAAGCAATAGCATTGTCTGAATACCCATCAAAGGAAGAGGCAGATAAAGAGGCTTTAAGGTGTTTTGAAGCTGTAATTGACCTTGCACCTCATTCGGAAATGGCTTCATACGCAAGAAACAGAATAAACGATATAGAAAACGGAAGAGCAATCCGGCACTAAATCACACAAGGCCTCACAAGGGGACGGTCCTTCTGTGTTAAATCACACAAGGGTACTAATCACACCATGCATGGGCTTAATATCGACCTACTAAATGGAACAGGCAGACAATCTAAACGACCATCTGCCAGAAACTACTTCAATTTACTTGATTCTACCTCAACATTTAACGCAGAACTGCATATAAAAAGGCCTGTTCTTTTAGAACAGGCCTTTATTGTAATTGTTATTTATTATAGAACCTTATTATTCTGTTGCTAAAACCTTCTTAAGTTTTGCAAATCTTGGCAGTCCTTCCTCGATTGGAGGACTGGATTCTCCCTCTATTAGTGGAAGAGCGTAGTCAATAAAGTGCTGGTTGAGGCCTGTGCCTTCAGCATTAATCCACTCTCTAGGAACCTCTTTTTCAGTGTTTGCAACGTCAGCGAGGTTAACAAGGATATAATTGCAGAAATACTTGCCATCCTTCTCGGATCTTTCGTATGCAACCATGTGATCTGTAGTACCCTCAACTGCAAATTGAACAGCCTTTTGTCCAGCTGTGAAAGCTTCTTCAACGTCAGTCTTGGAAGCGCAGTGAGCAGCACATCTTTGCAGCAAGGAGAATTCAATTGCACGGGTCTTGCAGTTTAATTCATCCTTTAATACATTTGCCAATACCTGAGCAGTACCACCTAATTGAGCATGTCCAAAGGAATCCTTTGTTTTAGCCAAATCAGAACCATATTCAGAAATGTATTTTCCGTCTTTGTCCTTTACTCCCTCAGATACTGCAACAATAAGCTTTCCGTTGTTTTCCTTATATGCTTTCTTACAATCAGCGATAAACTTATCCATATCAAATGCTAATTCAGGAAGGTAGATAAGATGAGGTCCGGTGCCCTTGTAAGCAGCTAAAGCGGTAGCAGCTGTGAGCCAGCCTGCGTTTCTTCCCATTACCTCAAGTACACATACCATTGGTGTGTCGTAAACCATTGCGTCGTGATAAACTTCCATAGTTGCAGTAGCCACATATTTTGCAGCACTTGCATAGCCCGGGCAGTGGTCAGTTTTATCAAGGTCATTGTCTATAGTCTTTGGAACGCCCATAACTCTGCAGTCATAGCCAACCTTCTGCATAAACTTACTAACCTTATTACAGGTGTCCATTGAGTCGTTTCCACCATTATAGAAGAAATAGCGGATGTCATACTTTTTGAAAACTTCTAAAATTCTCTTATAATCGGTATCGTCTTCATCAGGATCTGCCAGCTTGTATCTTACTGAACCAAGGGCAGAGGATGGAGTTGTTTTTAAAAGCTCAAGTTCTCTGGGGTCTTCCTTTGACATATCATAAAACTTTTCTTCTAATATACCACGTATACCGTTTGCAGCTCCAAAGACTCTGGGGATGCAGTCAGTTTTAAGAGCCTCTGTTATTACTCCTGCAGCACTTGCATTGATAACAGATGTAGGTCCTCCAGACTGACCAAAAATTGCGTTACCTACTAATTTTGACATATTTTCTAGCCTCCGTTCATAATGTTTATATAATTAAATTTTTTATCGCAAATTAACAACATTATATTATAAACTGATATATTTCGCAATGATTTAGAAGTAAAATAATAATACCAAGCTTGTATCTTCAAGACTTACACAGATATATTATTACAGTATTATTATTAATTATCAATATTTGATGATTTTTAGACCGAATCAAAAAGATGCACAAGCTGAGGGATTGGCACATTCCAGGCTTTAAATGAATTTTCTGCCGCAAGGTGTCTCTTATGTCCGGGTGCTAACGCATTCCTGGATTCAAACGAATTTTCCGCCGCAATATGTCTCTTATGCCCGGGAGCCGGGTTTCTTATTGCGGAATTTCTCCTTTTTGTTATAATTGAATGAGAACAGAGCATTTAGGAGTAAGGCTTAAAAGTAGTATCAAAAAATGAGTTCTTTTTGAGAGGAGTCTTATGAAAATATCAGAGGTGGCACAATTAATAAAAGCTAGTGTTTGCACAAATAACAGTGTAGAGGGAATAGAGGTTGTTTCTGCCTGTAGTGCTGATTTAATGAGTGATGTAATGGCATTTTCAAAGTCGAATGCATTATTGCTCACAGGTCTTGTAAATCCTCAGGTTATTAGAACCGCTGAAATGATGGACATTAGAGCTGTCGTGTTTGTCAGGGGCAAGAAGCCTACCGAGGCTATGATAGAAATGGCAGATGATAAGAGTATAGTTCTTCTGACCACTGATTACCCAATGTTTGTAGCAAGTGGACTGCTTTACGAAAATGGAATACACGGGCGTGGTGAATAGCCTATGGGCGGGGTAGTAGTAAGGCAATATGACATTCCAGCCAATGACTTTACAGTAGCAGGCGAAGCCTCCAGCAATGTTCGTAAGATTTTGTCCCAACTGGGAGTATCCCCGGATATTGTTAAACGTACATCCATTGCAATGTATGAGGCTGAAATAAATGCAGTTATACATGGCAATGGGGGTCAGGCCTTGGTAGAAATTGATACTGACAAAATATATATACGAATTTCAGACCAGGGCCCCGGTATTGCCGATTTGGAATTAGCAATGCAGGAAGGGTATTCGACAGCACCCGATAGTATCCGAGAAATGGGATTTGGTGCGGGAATGGGTCTTTCAAATATTAAAAAGCATGCTGATCAATTGAAGATTGACACAGAAATTGATAAAGGTACCACGGTTAATATTACGGTCTTTTTTAAACCCCAGACCGGAGTTTGACAGACAATTTGCTGATTCAGATGAGCGAATTCAGTTGAGCTGGTTCAGGTTATTCTGACAGATCGGGTATTAGCCGGTGGACAAGCAATACAGAACAGATATTATATGGCTTTAGGTTGAATATATTGTGAAGGGACCTTTTGATGAATAAAGATTATTTCCATTCAGTTACGCTTAACACTAATATGTGTAAGGGCTGTACTAATTGTATAAAATATTGTCCGACAGAAGCAATAAGGGTGCGCAACAGAAAAGCTGTCATAATTAAGGAACGGTGCATTGATTGCGGTGTTTGCATCCGGATTTGTCCTTATCATGCTAAAAAAGCAGTTACAGATTCTTTAGATACTATTAAAAATTATAAGTATAAAATTGCTCTTCCTGCGCCGGCTTTATATGGACAATATGGGCCGGAGTTTTCCAGGGAGCGGATAGTTCTTGCCTTAAAACAATTGGGCTTTGACTATGTCTTTGAGGTGGCCAGAGCAGCTGAGATTGTAACAAATTTATCGGACAAGTATATGAAGAATAAAGACATAAAGAAGCCCGTTATTTCTTCTGCATGCCCTGCTGTTGTAAGATTCATTCAGATTCGTTTTCCTAATTTGATTGAGAACCTTCTTAAGATTGAATCACCTATGGAAATCGCAGCAGCACTTTCCAGACAAGAGGTGCATGAGAAGTTCGGGATACCATATGAAGATATGGGAGTTTTCTTTATTTCTCCTTGTGCTGCTAAGGTTACCAGTGTAAAGGCCCCTTATGAAAGTCAAAAATCTAATGTCGATGCCGTCATAGCTATAAAGGATATTTATTTAATTTTACGTGAAATCATGAAAAAGGAAGATAAGATAACCTCAGCACCATTCTCCCTGTCTAGTGCAATCGGAGTTTCCTGGGCAGGAACGGGTGGGGAAAGCTCGGCTATTAATGAAGGCAGACGCATAGCTGTTCATGGTATCGATAATGTAAGTGATATTTTAGAACAGGCGGTTCAAGGTGGCTTGGATGATATTGACTTTATTGAGGCTCTTGCTTGCCCCGAAGGTTGTCTGGGAGGTCCTTTGACTGTTGAAAATCCGTTTATTGCAAAAGAAAACCTGAAGAATGAAATAGAGCAAATAGCAGTAAATGCAGCTCATAGTAATAGCGTTGATAAAGCTGATAATATTGATGAGTATGTTTGGAAATCTACAGTGGAATATAGTCCCATATTGAAGCTTGATGACGATATGGAGAAGGCTCTGGAAAAGATGCGAAAGATCGATGAGATTACCAATGGTTTGTATGACCTTGATTGTGGTGCCTGCGGTGCTCCAAGCTGCAGAGCTTTGGCAGAGGATATTGTCAGGGGTATAGCAAAGGAAACCGATTGCATATTTAAGCTCAAAGAGCGACTGAATATTATAGCCAATCAACTACATCAGATAGAATAGTATAGGTGTTAAGCATATGAAGGTACTTGAATTATCTCAAAAGCTTGGATATAAAATATTGACAGAAGATCCCGCCCCCTTGGAAAAAGAGGTTACAGGAGTATATACATGCGATTTATTAAGTCACGCCATGGCTAAAATAAATCAAGGAGATGTATGGATTACAGTTCACACAAACCTCAATGTTATTGCGGTGGCATCTCTCACTGATTGTGCATGTGTAATAATTCCTGAAGAAATCGAAGTAGAGGAGCAAACTTTAATCAGGGCAAAGGAAAAAGGTGTTGCTATACTATCAAGTTCAATTTCTGCCGCTAAGCTTTGCTATGAAATTACTGATAGTATAAGGGAATTACAATGAGAATTTGGGTTGATTTACATATTCACTCTTGCCTATCGCCATGTGCTGAGGAGGATATGACACCGAACAATATCGTGCATATGGCTTTAATAAAAGGGTTGGATGCTATTGCTATAACAGACCATAATTCAGCATCGAATGTAGAAGCCGTTATGCAGGTTGGGAGCCGTGAAGGCCTTTTAGTGGTGCCAGGTATGGAACTGTGTACGGCTGAGGAAATTCATCTGGCCTGTCTTTTCCCTACTATTGAGAAAACCCTCAGGTTTCATAATTATGTATACGAATATTTGATCCCACTTGATAACCGTGAAGATATTTTTGGCTCTCAAATACTCATGGATTCTTATGATAATGAGATTGGCAGAGAGAACAAGATGCTTTCAGGAGCCAGCAGGCTGGATGTCCATACTGCTATAAGTATTGTAAGGGAACTTGGAGGGGTTGTTCTACCTGCCCATGTTAACCGTCAATCCTATAGTATGTTGAATACTTTGGGCGCAATTCCGGAAGAATATGGTTTTAAATATCTCGAATGCTCTAAAAACTGCAATCTTGAATTATTCCTTCAGGAGCATGAAGAATTAAAAGAATATGAATTTATAAAGTCCTCCGATGCTCATTTTTTAAGCGAGATTTTAGACAAAGAGGTCTTTGTTGATGTAGAAGATAAGAATATAGAGGCACTGATATCAATATTTAGATGAGACAGGGATACAAGGGATAGTTCCCTGTATCGCACCACTATACTACCCAGGAGGTACCATATGAAGCTTGATATTGATTATTTAATTGAAAATCTTACCCTTGAAGAAAAGGCAGGGTTATGTTCCGGTGCCGATTTCTGGCACACCAAGAGCGTAGAAAGGCTTGGAATACCTGCTGTCATGGTCAGTGATGGCCCCCATGGATTAAGAAAACAAGTTGACTCAGAGTTCCATCCCGATGAACACAGGAGTGTAAAGGCAGTATGCTATCCTGCTGGCTCTGCCCTTGCATGCAGCTTTGACCGTTCGCTCATGCAAAAAGTAGGAGAGTATCTTGGGGAAGAAGCAAGAGCCGAGAACATACACACCTTGCTTGGTCCAGCTATAAACATTAAAAGAAGCCCTTTATGTGGCCGTAATTTTGAATATTTATCCGAAGATCCCTATCTGGCAGGTGAGCTTTCTGCTAGCTATGTAAAGGGCGTTCAAAGTAAAAATGTTGGCGTCAGCGTTAAACATTATGCTGCCAATAATCAGGAATACAAACGCATGAGTGTTGATGCCATTGTGGATGAGCGGACATTAAGAGAGATATATCTTAAGGCCTTTGAAATAACAATCAAGAAATCAAATCCATGGACACTAATGTGTGCGTACAATAAGCTCAACGGAACATACTGTAGTGAGAACAAAAAGCTGTTGACTGATATTCCCCGTAATGAATGGGGATATGAAGGCATAATTATGACCGACTGGGGAGCAATGAACGATAGAGTAAAAGCCATAAAAGCCGGATTAGAGCTTGAAATGCCCTCTAGTTCAGGATATAACGACAGAAAGATAGTTGAAGCCGTAAAAAATGGTGAGCTTGACATTGAAATTCTTAATAATACAGTCAGAAAGCTCCTTGAATGGATTGAGCTCGGGCTTAATGAACTGCCTGAAATAAAGAACTATGACAAAGAATTGCACCATTCATTCAGTCGAAGGGTGGCCGGTGAATGTGCTATTCTTCTAAAGAATAATAACGAAATACTTCCATTAAAAAAGAGTGGGAATATTGCTTTTATAGGGCCATTTGCTAAGAAACCAAGATATCAGGGAGGCGGCTCAAGCCATGTGGATGCATTTAAAGTAACATCCGCTGTAGAGGCCGTGGGGGATTTAGTGGCCAATAATGCTGATCTATCCATCATATATAAAGCGGGAATAGAGGATGACGGAGTAACCCGTAATGAGGCTTTGTTAAAGGATGCTGTTGAAGCAGCGAAAGCTTCTGAGGCTGCTGTTCTATTTGTTGGGCTTCCAGATAGCTTTGAAGCAGAAAGCTATGACAGGGATCACATGGATATGCCTGATTGTCAAAACGAGCTGATAGAAGCTGTTGCAGCAGTTCAGCCAAATACGGTTGTGGTGCTTCATAAGGGTAGTCCCGTAACCATGCCTTGGAAGGACCAGGTTGTAGCAATACTGGATATGTACTTAGGTGGTCAGGCTGTTGGAGGAGCAGCTGTGGACATACTGTTTGGTGATGTTAATCCAAGTGGAAAGCTTGCAGAATCCATGCCTTACAGACTTGAAGACACTCCCTGCTATCTGAATTTCCCCGGGGACGGTAAGAAGGTATACTATAGCGAGGGAGTATTTGTGGGGTATCGTTACTATGACAGCAAGAGAATGGGGGTAATGTATCCATTTGGTCATGGCTTGTCCTATACAAAGTTCAGCATCGGGGATATTAAGGTTTCAGACAGTCTATTTGATGGTAAAGGCACCGTAAATGTAAGTGTCAAGGTTAAGAACATTGGTAATACTGTAGGTGCTGAGGTTGTTCAGCTTTATATATCACCCTTTGATGAATTGTTGAGAATACGACCTTTAAAAGAGCTAAAGGGCTTTGAGAAGGTATACCTTATGCCGGGAGAAGAAAGAGTTACCAGCTTTGAATTGGATTATTACAGCTTTGCATACTATAATGTTGATGTCAATGATTGGCATGTGGAGCCGGGAGAGTATAAAATTCTTGTTGGAAACAGCAGCAGGAATATTACCTGTGAAGCATCTTTGGAGTTAAAGACTAGTAAGGTTCCCTTTCTTTATACAGAAACCACCACCATTAAAGATGTGTTTGACTATGGAAAAGGCCATATTATAATGCCGCTTATTCAAAAGTATAGGGAGCAGAACTTTGAAGACACCACTCCAGACGACGAAATAGTTAAAGAAGCAATGCGTGAACTCAGTGTTCATAATGTTGTGAGCTTTATTAAAATAAGTAATGAAGAGCTTGATCAAATAATTGAAAATCTAAAAAAGTCAGAGTGAAGGTAGCAGGAGGTTTTGATGGACACAATCTATGAAATAGTAAAGGCTGACAGGCTTAATGATGATACCTATGTCTTTACTATAAAATCAGAGACCATAGCAAAAAAAGCCAGAGCCGGACAAATTGTTCATATAAAATGNGGTGAGGAAACTACCGCTTTTTTACGCAGGCCCTTTAGTATTTGTTCGGTCGATAAAGAAGAAGGAACTGTTGACATTGCCTTTCAAATAAGGGGCAAGGGAACTAAACTTCTTTCAGAATTTGCAGAAGGTAATACCATTGATGTTATGGGCCCCTTAGGGCAGGGCTTCTCATTATATCCGAAGCATAAAAAAATAATTGTTGTAGGTGGAGGAATCGGCATCTTTCCACTACTACAACTGCTTAAGGACCATCCTGCAGAGCACAAAAGAGCCATATTAGGTTTCAGATCAAAGGACCGTGTGATATTGGAGGACAGCTTTAAAAATAGCTGTGATGAACTGATTATCACAACTGACGATGGATCCATAGGAAGAAAATGCTTTGTGACTGATGCTCTGAAGGAAGAGATAGAAAAGGATCCCCCTGATATGGTGTTCTTTTGCGGGCCTACCATAATGATGAAGGTGGGAGTGGGGATATTAAAGGACTATGATATCCCTTGCCAGGTATCTCTAGAGCAGCGTATGGGATGTGGCATAGGTGCCTGTTTAACATGTGTCTGCAAGGAAAAGAAGGATGAAGACTGGGACTATGTTCAGGTCTGCAAAAGAGGGCCCGTGTTTGATGGTAATGATATAATTTTCGATTAACAATTTATATTATTTTGGAGAAGCAAGTATGAATAATGATATTAACTTGAAAGTAAATATAGCAGGGCTGGAGTTAAAAAATCCTGTTATTGCGGCATCCGGCACCTTCGGATTTGGCAGGGAATACAGCAGATATTTTGATTTGAATGCTCTTGGTGGAATATCGGTAAAGGGTTTAACCCTGAAGCCTAGAAAGGGTAATCCGCCGCCACGGATAGCAGAAACTCCTATGGGCATATTAAATAGTGTAGGGCTGCAGAACCCAGGAATAGAAACATTCATAGAAAAGGAAATCCCTTTTTTAAGGAAATTTGATACTGCCATAATAGCAAATGCATCAGGAAACTCCTTAGAGGATTATGAGAGAATAGTTGAAATGCTTTCTGATTCTGATATTGATGCAATCGAGCTCAATCTGTCCTGCCCCAATGTAAAAGAGGGTTGTATGGTATTTGGAACCTCTGCACAGGGAATAAATACTGTTGTTTCGAGGGTGAAAAAACTAGCTAAAAAACCCCTCATTGTAAAGCTCACCCCCAATGTTACTGATATTGCAGAAATGGCAAAGGCAGCAGAGGCTGCTGGAGCGGATTCTGTTTCATTAATTAATACGCTGCTAGGCATGGCAATTGATGCAAAAACCAGAAGGCCTGTACTTGGCAATGTTACAGGTGGCCTGTCGGGCCCCGCTGTAAAACCTGTCGCCCTTCGCATGGTTTATGAAGTATCAAAAGCTGTAAGCATACCTGTTATAGGAATGGGTGGAATTTCGAATGGAACCGATGCGGTGGAGTTTCTGCTGGCCGGAGCCTCTGCAGTTATGGTGGGCACAGCTGGATTTGTTGATCCAATGGCATGGGTTAATACAGTTGAGGGCATCAAAGCTTATATGCAGGAGAATAATGTCAGCTCAGTTACCGAACTGATAGGCGGACTTATAGTGTAATATACGGAGGGAAAAACTATGAATCAGGAATTATTAGGGTATTTATTTAATACTAAAGCCATTAGGGTATGCCCCGAGAACAAGCCCTTTTGGTACACCTCAGGCCGGATAGGACCCTATTATATAAACACCCATTTTCTATATGGCAGTGAAGAAAAGGCTAATAAGCTTCTAAAGGCTATAGATGCGCTTAAGGAGGATAAGTTGTCCTGTTCAGAAGAAATTTACAGGTTAACAAAGGATAACTATCTTGAAAACAATATATTTAGGGATACCATTGATACCCTTGTTGCATATATAAAAGAGCATATCGACACTAATGAGATCAGATATATATCAGGTGGAGAAAGACGGGATTGGTTTTTCTCATTTATGGTTGCAGAATTGTTAGAAAAGCCCCACATTACTCTTTTTAAGGATAATACCGCTGTTGTTTACCATAATGGTGAGTCGGAGTATTCTAAAGATTTGAACGGGGCTGCAGTTCTTCACATTGCTGACCTCATAACTACAGCCTCCAGCTATGACAGAGCATGGGCTCCTGCAATAAATGCTATAAATGGTTCGATTAAATGGAGCCTTGTAGTAGTAGACAGACTTCAAGGGGGCAAGGAGGTTCTGAAGAGGCTGGGGATAGAATCCCATGCACTTGTTGAAATTAATTCAAAGGTATTTGAAAGTGCAAGGGATAACCGATATATCGATGATGCACAGCTAGACCTTGTAATACGGTATATTAATGACCCAGAAAGCTCAATGAAGGAATTCCTGATGAATAACCCTGATTTCCTGGCTGAGTCACTAAAGGCAGATGAAAGAACATCTAATCGCGCCAGGCTTCTTATCGAAAACGATTTTTATAAGATAGGGGACGGTTCCGTGTCTTAATACAAAATAGCTGACGGTTTCGTGTCTTAAGCCTCGACTAGCTTCCTGTCTTGCCGGGCTTTTAGGAGGATTTAATGGCCAAATTGCGTTTGGATAAGTATTTACGGGATCAGGGCATAGCTACCCGGAGTGAGATCAAGGAGATTATTAAAAAGGGCAGAGTTAAGGTTAACAATGCTCAGGTTAAGAATCCCGGAACCCATGTAAATACAGAGCTTGATATAGTGGAGATTGATGGAGAACAAATCGCATACCGGAAGTTTGTCTATTATATGCTGAACAAGCCAAAGGGCCTTATTACAGCCACCGAGGATGAAAGCCTGGAAACGGTGCTGGATCTGTTTCCCACTGATATAAAGCTTCGGAATGTTTTCCCTGTAGGACGACTGGATAGAAATACTGAGGGTCTGTTGATAATTACAAACGATGGAGTTTTTGCTCATAACCTTCTTTCACCCAAAAAGAAGGTAAAGAAGCTTTATGAGGCAGTTCTGGATAATTTCCCCGGGGATGAGGCCATTAAAGCCTTTGAAAAAGGTGTAGATATAGGAGAGGGTTATGTAACCTTACCTGCGACTCTGGATTATATTTCGACGAATAACCCGGTAATTGCACGGGTTGAGATATATGAAGGCAAGTTCCATCAGGTTAAAAGGATGTTCAAGGCTGTCGGAGCTACAGTCTTAGAGCTTAAACGGCTTAGAATGGGGAACCTTTGGCTAGATGAACGGTTAGCCCCGGGAGAGTTTAGAGAGCTAAGAGATGATGAAATTGAATTATTCTAAGGAACACAGAAGGACTGTCCTCTTGTGTTTTTAGGAACACAGAAGAACCGTCCCCTTGTGTTTTTGTGTTTTATGGAGGATTTGCTGTGAACAAACAGACCATTGCAAAATTGAATATGATGCTTCAAGGCGTTGCCTTTAGATTAGCAGAAGAAAAGGATTATTTTGAAAGTCTTACGGGTGATTTTAAATCAGGCGTTGTAAGCTTTCCTTTTAATTGCACATTAGACCGGGAGAGTTTAATTATTAGCTTTGAGGGCAGAAAAATAACTGCCATGATCCAGGAATTGCCGGATATTATTTCAAAATTTGCTGATTCCTATGATCGTGTAGTTCTTAATTACAAAACCCGTGGCGAGATGTTAATTATCGAGGCTGCCGATAAGAATGTCACAATGAAGACCAAAGCTCTGGAGGAGGAGAAGGAGAGCATTATAAAAGGTCATTCAAATACGGGGACTGTCTCTAACCGTGATTATCTGATAAGACCCGGAAAAGCTGATAAATTGCTTAAGGCCATAGGCATCATGGCTGACAATGGAAAAATCAAGAACGATATGATTCGCAAGTATAATCAGATAGATCACTTTGTTGAGCTTATTGAGCCCATGCTAAAGGACTTGGCCAAGGACAAAAATGAGCTAAGAATAGTTGATTGTGCCTGTGGCAAATCCTATCTTTCTTTTGTCCTGAACTACTATCTAAGAGAGGTTCTTAAAATTAACTGCCGCTTTTTAGGCATAGATATATCCGAGGGAGTTGTTGAGTCATCCCGTAGAATAGCCCAATCCCTGGGATACCGCAATATGACTTTTATAAATGGGGATATCCGCACTTTATTATATGAGGATGATAACGGAAAGCGCCTGCAGCCTGATTTAGTAATTTCTCTTCATGCTTGTGATGTTGCAACTGACTATGCCCTTGCCTATGGAATACGAAATAGGGCTAGAGGCATCGTAGCTGTGCCATGTTGTCATAGCGAGCTTTTGAATCAGTACTCTTATGAGCCTTTTTCCGAAATAATTAAGCATGGCGTTTTTAAAGCAAGATTGGCAGATGTACTTACAGATGGCCTGAGATGCATGATTTTAGAGGCCTTTGGCTACGATATCTCAGCAGTTGAGTATGTATCGCCTTTAGATACTCCCAAGAACCTTCTTATCAGAGGAGTTTTAAAAAGAGGATATAATGACCGGGCTTATAAGGCGTGTCTGGAAATGGCAAAAAAGCTTAATGCCCAACCAATGCTCATTAAGGAGACTCTTAAATAAAAATGCTTCCATCAATAGGAAGCATTTTAGTATCAAATCCGAAATATCAATAGCGATTAATATGGTTCCAATAAGGAGTAATATATTTACTTTACCAAGGACTCTGCTGTACTCTGAATTTCTTCTGTCTTGGCCGTAAGCTCTTCGATTGCCGCACTGATATTCAGTACCGCCTCGTTTATGGTTGCCGTTGCCTCATTGATTGAAAAACCGCTTTCTTCAATTGAAGATACGCTCTTTTCAACATCACTCTCTTCCTGCTTTGTTTTCTCAGCTACATGTTTGGTTAAAAAGGCCAGATTTCTGATTTCCTCAGCAACCACAGCAAACCCTCGTCCGGCCTCTCCGGCTTTGGCTGCTTCAATTGACGCATTTAAGGATAACAGATTTGTCTGTGCCGAGATCGCCACTATTTCGTTAGCATTTTGCATGAATTTTTGCATGGCTTCTTTTACTACTTGTAAATCTTCGGTGAACTGTTCAGTAGTGTTTAACAAATCAGAAATCCTGTTGGCTATCTCTTGTGAGTTTTCGGCTATCTCAATATTTCCTGAGGCCACCTCCTGTGTAGAATAAATAATACCCTCCACATTCGATGTCAGTGTTTCATAGCTTTTCGCCCTTTCATCGCTAATTTGCTTCAGCTCACTTGCCATTACTTCAATCTCGTGCTTCTGGCGCATAGCCTCTTCATGCTCCAGTTCCACCCTGCTCTTTGTATAGGTCATACAATTCTCAGCTATGTTATATCCATAATGAATTGCTTTGGCCATTTCCTTACAAGAACTGTAACCACAGGCCTCGCAGTTCCGAGCTCTGTCTTGGGGGGTGTACTTATGTAGCTTATTGAAGCTTACCTCATAATCACTCTCAGATATTTCATAATCGTTTCTTGCTGGGCGGCGGGAATAGTTTCTGATGAAATCCTCCCAGTCTAATTTTTTATCAAAATACTTATAAAGATAGTCCATATACTTCATATAAAGCTTTTTGCTTCTTTTATCGAGCTTTTCGGTTTTCTGCTTATTGAACAATGAATCGATATCATCAGGATTCACATTTTTGCATGTTCCTGTCCCTATATTACAGCCATAGGTGCAGTTTAGCACGTCAACCAACAAGGGTACAGGCTTTTTTGTCCTGATTCTTTCCAAATAATCCTCAAAATAATCGAATATATGGTCACCTTCAATCTGTCTCACCCATGCACCAGGGAATCTGGCTTCCACATTTTCTTTTAAACCTCCAGGTCTGCTGTATAAGAAACCCAGACCACATTCCAGGTCATCAAAGTCCTTTTCATCATAGCCGTTAAGATTTATTTCATGGGCTTCCAGGTAGTCCAATAACTGTTTGAAGGTTACATTGTATTCTATATATCCATAGGTGTTCTTATCTTTAATCTCATCAATTTTTGCAATGCAGGGCGATAAGAAGGCTATACTGTCGGTAATCTCTTTATACTTCTTCATGTATATGGCTGTACACATCATCGGACTGTGGATAGGAGAGAGCTTATCCATTAACTCTGGCATGTTCTGCTCTATATAGATAACCACCGCCGGACAAGGCTGCGCTATTATCGAATCAAGCTTTCTTTCTTTAATAGCTTTTAAATATCCCCATGTAGTAATATCAGCCCCAAGGGATACATCATAAATCATCTGTACTCCCTTTAACTTCAAATAACTGAATAGCCGTTTATACTCTGGAAAATTTACTTTTATAGCCGGCGCTGTTACTAATGAGATTTTTTTGCCCTTTGCCAGATCGTAGAAGAATCTCTCGGTGTCGTCCATGAAGTACCGTGAAGAATGGTCGCAGGCATCAATGCACCTTCCGCATCGAATACAATCCTCCTGATTGACTCTGACTTTAATCTTACCTTCTTTGATAAAAGCAGTATTAGCTGTGCTTATCGGGCATACTCTGATGCACTTATTGCAACCAACACAATTTTCTTCACGAAGTCCAATTACATTCAGTATAGACATAAAATAGCCACCCCTTTTATAAATAGTGACTGTGTTGACACAGTCAAGTCAACGAACTGTAGATTGTCTGTAGCTTATTGTCATATTCCAGAGACAAAAAGATAGTTACAAACAGGACAGATGATAATTTAATTGGTTCATAAAAAAACCTGATATTTTCCTTTAGATTTGTAGATTTGTTGGAAATTTAATCAATTATAAAGAAATCATTTGACCTAACTACCTCCCCTTGGCATATGAATTGAATGCTATAATGCTGTGCTGGATTTGGTAGATGCTATTTAGTATCTGGCGCAATGAAAATACAGCATTAATGGACATAATACAGATAAAACCACAAAAAGTCAAGAATTCTGCAGGAATATCAAGGGTTTATGCTAGTTTTTAAGCCAGATGTACAGATTTTGAGTTATTAAATGACTTAAAAGAGGTGTCAAATAAGGGTTCAAATAGGTTCGAAAAATTTTGCTGATATCATTCTTGACAAGGTTACAGGACTTAAGTATAATAGACCATGCGGCGCAAACGCCAGAATCAAATAGTGCGGGTGTAGTTCAGTGGTAGAACCCCAGCCTTCCAAGCTGGTCGTGAGGGTTCGATTCCCTTCACCCGCTCCATATCAAAAAACTCGCTAAATAATTTAGCGAGTTTTTACTATTTCATGACTAATAGGGTACAATATGATATTATTAACTTGTTAAATCATTAATCATAATTTTCCAGAGGAAACAGCTTTACCATTATCCCATCTTAAAATTGAAAAGCTGTGCGACTGGCGTAATTGAGATTTTTAGACGGGTGATTCTATGAAACATAGTTTTGCACGGGTTGCAGCGGCATCCCCTGAGCTGAGAGTTGCTGATTGCAGCTTTAATGCTACAAAAATAATAGAAATAATCAGGGAGGCAGAAGCAAAATCAGTCGAATTCTTAGTTTTCCCTGAGTTAAGTATTACCGGCTATACCTGTGGCGATTTATTTTTGAAGCAGGTTCTATTAGATGGTGCGAAAGAGGCTCTCCATACTATAGCTAATGCAACAAAAGGAAGTCAGATGGTCTCTATTGTGGGCTTGCCCATGGCTATTAACGGTAAGTCATTTAATTGCGCCGCTGCAATACAAAATGGTAGGATTTTAGGAATTGTGCCTAAAACGAATCTTCCAAATTATAATGAGTTTTACGAGGCTCGCTGGTTTATCAGCTCTGATCTTTTAGATGTTGATGAAATAGAAATAGACGAATATTCTGTGCCTATAGGAGCCGATTTAATATTTGCAGCCAGAAACTATGAAAAGCTGGTCTTTGGAATTGAGATATGCGAGGACCTTTGGAGCTTGTTGCCCCCCAGCAGTTTTCTTGCACAGGGAGGGGCCTCGCTTCTGTTTAATTTATCTGCAGGAAATGAACTGGCATGCAAAGCTGAATTTCGCAGAGACCTTGTAAAAAGCCAATCCTCCCGCTGCGTGGCAGGGTATGTTTATTCATCCTCCAACTCAGGAGAATCAACCACNGATATGGTTTTTTCAGGGCATCTTATGATAGCTGAGAATGGAAATATTCTAAAGGAATCTGAGCGATTCTATTTTGAAAANAAGCTCGAAATAGCTGATATCGATCTGGAAAGAATTCATTATAACCGAAGNATTCTGCAGCCCTCCAGAAGAAGTAGTATTGCTAAAGACTTCAGGAAGGTTTTCTTTGATTATGTAGCTGACAAGGCTTTTGAAGGCGAGATTCAAAGGGAGATTGATAAATCACCATTTGTCCCTTCAAATAAATCTGAGTTAGACAGCAGGTGCCGGGAGATCTTGTCAATACAGACATCAGGCCTTATGAAGAGAATGCATTATATTAACTGTGAAAAACTTGTGCTGGGTGTTTCAGGTGGGCTGGATTCAACTCTGGCGCTTATAGTGGCTGCAAGGGCAATGCAGAAGCTTGGTATCCCCTTGAGCAATCTTCATGCTATTACTATGCCCGGATTTGGAACAACCGACAGAACAAAGAACAATTCTGTCGAGCTTATTAAGGAATATAATGCTACCTTGAAAATAATAGATATTAAAAAAGCATGCCTTCAGCATTTTGAGGATATCGGCCATGATAAGGATGTTCATGACGTTACCTATGAAAATGTACAGGCCAGGGAAAGAACTCAGATTTTAATGGATATAGCCAATAAAATAGGGGGGATAGTTGTCGGCACTGGAGATTTGTCGGAGCTGGCATTAGGCTGGTGTACCTTTAACGGCGACCATATGTCAATGTACGGAGTTAACTCAGGAGTACCCAAAACACTGGTGCGTCATGTAATTGAATGGTATGCGAATAACGAGGCCAATGAGACTATCAGCCAAATATTGTACGATATAATCAACACACCCATCAGCCCTGAGCTTTTACCTCCTTCAGATACGGGTGAAATTGCACAGAAAACCGAGGATATTGTTGGCCCTTATGAGGTGCATGATTTCTTCCTGTACTATATGCAAAGCTGGGGAGCAGGCCCGTCAAAGCTGCTTTTCTTAGCCGAAAGAGCGTTTAAGGATAAATACAGCCGTACGCAGCTAAAAAACTGGTTGACCATATTTATTAAAAGATTCTTCGCACATCAGTTCAAACGCTCTAGTATGCCGGATGGGCCTAAGGTAGGTACCATTTCATTATCCCCAAGGGGTGACTGGAAAATGCCCAGTGACGCATGTGCACAACTTTGGCTTTCAGCGATAGAGTAAAAACGCAAGAAACACAAGGGGACGGTTCTTTTTTGTTTTTATAACCGTGAAGGGTACCGTTGACTATTATCATGCTGGAACTCCATTTTTCATTGACATCCTTAAAATACATAATATATAATAAGCAATAACTATGAACTACATATTTTTGTCGATGACGGGAATGTGAAGTGATTGAGTGGTTACAGTGAATGAGCCGTTTGGTGAGAGGCCTTACCTGCAAATGAACTTCGTCCCAACCCTGAGACTTAAAGCCGATGAGGCTTACGTTTGTCGCGATATAGACTGAAAGCCGGGCTCAATGAACCAGAGGTTATTAACAGTTGGGCCAATACGGGTGGTACCGCGGAAAGTAAGTCCGTCCCAGATTTTGGGGCGGTTTTTTATTTGTTTCTGCGAACATGTAAGAAGATGAAACATGTTTTTATTTGCAAATTGTTTTTCATATGATATGTTTTTGCGAATTTAGTAACCATGTTATTGATATGATGATGGATGGCNAAACGAACAAACAAGGTGTCATTCTCGTTTTATAGATAGACAAGCAGAAAGAAATTAAGAGGTGCGTAATGTATTTTTCAAAAATGTTTTTACCAACAATGCGGGAGGTTCCGGCAGAGGCCGAGATTTTGAGTCATAAGCTAATGTTAAAGGCTGGGATGATTAGAAAGCTTGCATCGGGCATATATTCTTTTCTGCCTCTAGGGCTTCGTTCTCTTAAAAAGATCGAGGAAATAGTACGGGAAGAAATGTATGCGGCTGACGCCCAAGAGCTTTTAATGCCTGCTGTTCTTCCAGCCGAAAGCTATATTGAATCTGGAAGATGGGATACGTTCGGACCTGAAATGTTTAGGTTAAAGGACCGGAATAACAGGGATTTCTGCTTAGGTCCTACCCATGAGGAGATTTTTACCCAGACCGTGAAACATTCTATTCGTTCATATCGGGCACTACCCCTTACTCTTTACCAGATACAGACAAAGTACAGAGATGAAATTCGTCCCAGATTTGGTGTTATGCGTTCCCGGGAATTTGTAATGAAGGATGCCTATAGCTTTGATAAGGACGAGGCAGGTCTGGATGAGTCATATTTAAAAATGGCAGAAGCCTACAAAAGAATATTTGAAAGGCTTGGGCTGAATTATACCATAGTTGAAGCTTCCACAGGGGCCATGGGTGGAACAGGCTCACAGGAATTTATGGTTCTTTCCGAAATAGGAGAGGATGAAATCGTATGCTGCTCAGAATGCGGATATGGAGCTAATCTGGAGAAGGCTTCCTGCCTGCCTGCCAATAACAGTGAAATAGAGCAGGAAGAATTACCTGTTAAAAAGATGTCAACACCTGATATACACACTATTACAGAGCTGACTGAGTTCCTGAACTGCAAACCATATCAAGCAGCTAAAACCATCATATATAATGCTGATGGGAACCTGGTTGCAGCTTTGGTAAGGGGAGACAGGGAAATCAGCGAGACAAAGCTTATGGATGTTTTAAAATGCGAGAGCCTGGAAATGGCTGAGGCTGATGAAGTTATTAATCTTACAAATGCAGAGGTGGGCTTTGCAGGACCGGTAAACCTAGCAGCGAGAATCATTGTTGATCAGGAAGTGGCGTTAACGAAAAATCTTATAGTAGGTGCCAATGAAACAGGGTATCATCTTATAAATGTTAATTTTGGCCGGGATTTTTCTGCAGAGGTTAATGACATAAGGGTTATTACTGAAGAGGACCCTTGCCCGAAATGTAAAGGAAAGCTCCAGCTTTCTTCAGCCATAGAGGTAGGTCACATTTTTAAGCTGGGCACAAAGTATAGCGAAGCACTTAAATGTAATTATATAGACGAAGAGGGCCAAGAACAGCCAATGATTATGGGCTGTTATGGAATAGGAATTAACCGGACATTGGCTGCAGTAATCGAACAGAACAATGATGAGAACGGTATAATATGGCCTATGGAGATAGCTCCCTATCAGGTTATTATAGTGCCGGTCAATGTACTGGATGAAAAAGTAATGGATATTGCTTATAATATGTATGAAAGGCTTAGAAAGTCTAATATAGAAGTAATTCTGGACGACAGAAATGAGCGTGCAGGAGTTAAGTTTAAGGATGCTGATTTAATTGGTATTCCAATTAGAATTAACATAGGAAGAAAGGCACAAGAAGGCTTGGTCGAGTTTAAACCAAGGCGTACCCATGAAGCTTTGACACTGACTGTGGATGAGGCTATAGAAAAAACGATGGAACTTGTTAATAGTGCAAAAATATGAGCTAGAAAGGCCTTTGATAGATTATAAAGAAGAATAACGGGAGGATTTATTATGGCAAAAAATAAGAAATTAGTTGAAGCAATAACTTCTATGAACGAGGATTTTGCAAGATGGTATACTGATGTTGTGAAGAAGGCAGACCTTGTTGAATATTCTGGAGTAAAAGGTTGCATGATTATTCGGCCTTATGGCTATGCACTTTGGGAACTGATACAAAAGGAATTGGACAGGCGGTTTAAGGAAACAGGTCATGAAAATGTTTATATGCCCATGTTTATTCCCGAAAGCCTACTTCAAAAGGAAAAGGATCATGTTGAGGGATTTGCTCCTGAGGTAGCCTGGGTTACCCATGGCGGAGAGGAGCAATTGACCGAAAGATTATGTGTGCGCCCCACATCTGAGACACTGTTTTGCGATCATTATAAGGATATAATTCAATCCTACAGAGACCTTCCTAAACTATACAATCAATGGTGCTCGGTGGTGAGATGGGAAAAAACAACTCGCCCCTTCCTTCGTTCTGTTGAATTTTTATGGCAGGAGGGGCATACCGCCCATGCTACAGCCGAAGAGGCTCAAGAAGAAACAATCCGTATGCTGAATGTCTATGCTTCTTTTTGTGAAGAGGTTCTTGCAATCCCGGTTATTAAAGGTCAAAAGACTGATAAGGAGAAGTTTGCAGGGGCACATTCCACATATACCATAGAAAGCCTCATGCATGACGGAAAGGCCCTTCAATCAGGCACATCCCATAATTTTGGCGACGGCTTTGCCCAGGCCTTTGGAATTCAATATCTGGATAAGGATAACCAGTTAAAGCATGTTCATCAGACATCCTGGGGAATGAGCACCCGTATAATAGGTGCAATTATTATGGTTCACGGGGATGATTCAGGTCTGGTTCTGCCACCTAGAATTGCACCTACGCAGCTTGTTATCGTTCCTGTCCAGCAGCAGGTTGAGGGCGTGTTGGATAAGGCCTATGAGCTTAAAGAAAAGCTTTCAAAGGTCTGCAGAGTTAAGATTGACGATTCAGATAAAATGCCCGGATGGAAGTTTGCCGAGCACGAAATGAGAGGTATTCCTCTGAGATTAGAGGTTGGACCGAAGGACATAGAAAAGAATCAGGTGGTACTGGTAAAACGGCATAACAGAGAAAAACTATTTGTATCAATGGATGAGCTTGAAGCAAAACTGCCACAGATTCTCGAGGATGTTCAGACAGCCCTATATGAAAAAGCATTGAACATGAGGACTTCCAAGACATTCACCGCCAAGACAATGGATGAGATGGAGGAAATCCTGAATAAAACTCCTGGCTTTATCAAGGCTATGTGGTGTGGTGATGAAGCTTGTGAGAACACCATTAAGGAAAAAATGGCTGCTACTTCCCGCTGCATACCCTTTGAGCAGGAACAGATTTCTGATAAATGTGTATGCTGCCAGAAGGATGCCAAGAAAATGGTATACTGGGGAAGAGCCTATTAAAAAGTGTACCAACATAAAGTGTAATACGGTGGGACGGTTCATTACGGGCCGTCCTTTTGATTTCGCCTTGTAAAAAAATTGTATTTGGAAGTTGTTTTAGGTGGATGGGGTATAGGGCTACAGTCTGAATAGTCTTTGTTAAAAAAATTGTATTTGGGAAGTTGTATTATGGGTAGATAAGACTTAATGGTAGAATAGAAGAGGGGTGATTGCATGGGTAGGTACAAAATACTTTGCGTTGACGACGAAGAAATGATTATCAATGCACTAAAAACAGAATTAATGAACAGCATACCGTCTGACATTATTATAGAAATTGCGAGAAGTGCAGAGGAAGCCTTTTCAGTAATTGATGAGTCACTTCAGGCCGGCGACAAATTCATACTAATTATATCAGACCAAAAAATGCCTGGCATGACAGGCGAGATTTTCCTGTCGAAACTGGACAAGATTTTACCCGATGCACTCAAAGTACTTTTAACAGGGTTTGCTGACATTGACGCTATACAATACGCCATTAATAATGCTAACTTATATAGATATATACAAAAACCATGGGACAGGGAGGACTTAATACTTACAGTAAAGCAGGCAATTGATAAATATAAAACAAAGAAAGCCCTTGAGCAGAATACTCTTGAGATAATCAGGATGAACGAAGAATTAGAGGGTATAGTAGAGGAAAGAACAAAACAGCTTAGTCAAGCACTTGAGGAGCTGGAGTCATTTTCATATACTGTATCTCATGACCTAAAATCACCTCTTCGCTCAATCGATTATTACGCTAAGTTTATTCTAGAGGACTACGGGCCCATACTTACTAAAGAAGTCATACAAATGGTTCTGCAAATAAGAAACATATGCAACGAAATGTTTGACTTAATTAACAAGCTCCTAGTTTATTCTATGACATCCAAAGCACTTCCTGAAATATCACAGGTGGACGCAGACAAGCTGTTCAGAGACAGCTTTGCCGATCTTGTAAAAACAACAGAAAATAGAGATATAGAGTTAGTAATTAAAGATAAGTTACCGGTAATACAGGGTGACCGAGTATTACTAAGACAGGCTGTAAGCAACATCCTATCAAATTGCATTAAATTTACCAGAGAAAAGGAAAAAGCCTTCATAGAAGTCTCTTGCATCGAGGATGGTGAGAATTATCAATTTTCAGTTAAGGATAATGGTGTTGGCTTTAGCATGGAGTACGCAGAAAAGACATTCGGAATTTTCCAAAGGTTACACCCGAAAGGTGAGTATGAAGGTTCGGGGATAGGTCTTGCGACAGTTAAGAAGATAATTGAGAAGCATGGCGGAAGTATTGACATTGATAGTGTGGAAGATAAAGGGACAGTTGTGCAGTTTATACTGCCGAAAAAAGCGCAGCGAAAGGAACACAATCTATGAAAGGACGTTTTATTCTAGTATTATTGCTAATCTCATCAATAATTCTATTTCTCATTAGCATATCTTATTTTGAGGTGCAGCTAATGGCCAGGAATGACAATTCAGATTTGGACTGGTTTAAGCACCAAAGAGAAGATGATCCTGACAGACTTTATGAAACGAGATCTGATGGAGTCATAGTTGTGGGAGTATATAATGCAGGATATCTTTACCATAGCTCTCATAAGCATGGCATCAGCACCGATATTATTATCGAGCTTTTTTCCAGACTTGATCTAGAATATGAGATTGTAGAAATGCCGAGAGCAAGGCTCTCATCAATGATTGCGGAGGGCACACTACCTGTGGGTGTCTCAAGCGTCAAAACCCCTGAAAGAGCAGAACATTCATATTTTATTCCCTATTTAGCACAAAGAAACGAGATTTTAGTAAGGGCTGACGCAGATGTTAGTACCGAAGAAGAGTTCCTTAACAATAAAAATTTGAAGTTTGGTATTGTACGGGGCTATTATTATGGAGAGTACTATGAAGAATTAATTGAAAGACTTAAAAAAGAGGATATGGTGGTTGAGGCCAAGGATATCGAGGATCTTTATATAATGCTCAAAGAAAATTGGATTCAGGCTACAGTCAATAATTCGGCCAGCTATCAGTTCTATCTTGATTATTATGAAATCGATGGGATCGAGAGATATAATTGGGCACAACAAGATCCCCTCTTATTTCGCAACCTGGTTTTTAGCAAAAAGTATTTCTCGCCTGAGGATATAGAGATTTTTAAAGACACTCTTGATAAGATGAGAGCCGATGGAACATTGTTCTTTATTTCCCAAAGATATCTATCAGAAAATGAGATAGAAAGGACGTGTCATTTTTAATGCGTTCCCAAAACAAGTTGGNCCTGCCGGGTAAATTAGCGGGGATGGTTCTTATACTTGGTTTTATCGTATTGATACCGAGCATAATNCTTGGTGCCTATAGTAGTCTTGTCGAGATTAAGAATAGTTTTACTGATTATAGGTACCGGGTGGAAACACGCATCCAAAAAGGTCTTGAACCTTCTATCTGGAACTATGATCTTGATTCATTAAGAGAAATAATAAGTGCAGAGCTTATTAACGATAATCTGAAATCTGTGAGAATCAGCACAACCGAAAAAGACATAATGTGGCTTACCTCTATGGAGGATGGCAGCATTATTGATGAGACTGAAAATCTTGAAGGGAAATACTATGAGAGGCACACCATTCCTATTTACAGGCTTGATTATAAAGACAGAATTATAGCTTATGCCACCGTATGGTATGACCTTTCGGTTACTAGGGATATGTTTTTTGATAGGCTTAAACAGGAGTTTATTTTGATTATTGTGATGCTTTTAGAAATATCTCTACTGTATATTATAATAAGTCATTATAAACTGGCTAAGCCCCTAGAAGCTATAAAGCAAGGCATGATAGAAGCCGGCAAATCATCCTTTGATGAAGCAAGAAGGAAGATGAATATTTCCAATTTCAAATGGGCATTTTCTGAGATTAAAGGCTTACATAGAGACCTGGAGAACATGTTTGATGAAATTAAAATAGCTAACTTAAAATTATGGGAAAGTGAAGCTGAATTCAGAGCAATATTTCATCAGGCTGGTATTGGTGTTGCCCAGGTAAGGGCAAATGGGGAATGTATAATTGCCAATAAAAAATATGCTGATATTCTGGGGCTTACCGAGAAGGAGCTTAAAAACCTATCCTTTGTCGATTTGACACATGAGGAGGATAAGGATCTTCAGGAAGAGCAGTTCCAGAAGTTATTTAGAGGGGAAATAGCAGAGATTTCAATAGAAAAACGCTATACGCGTAAGGATGGTAAGATTGTATGGGTTGATTTAACGGTTTCTCCACTATATAAACCCGGGGAGACTCCCACGTCTCACATAGCAGTAATACAGGATGTTTCAGACAAAAAGATTGCTGAAGAAAGACTCAGAAGGCTTATGGATGAGCTTGAGGAGAGAGTGGTGGAGCGAACTATTGATTTAGAGAATGCAAACTGTGAACTGGAGGCTGCCCTTGAGGATTTACATTCTGTTCAGACTCAATTGGTCAATAAAGAAAAAATGGCGGTATTAGGTCAGTTGGTTGCAGGAATAGCTCATGAGCTGAATACTCCCTTAGGAATTCTTAAATCGGCCGGTGGCACATTAGAAAGAATAATGCAAAATGAGCTCAATGATTTGGTACGGTTTATTAAAACAGCCCCTGAAGATACAATTAAGGAATACAATGAGCTGTTGCGTGAGAGCGTGGAAGCAATATCCTATCAGGATTTATCCCAGAAGCGTGAATTACGCAGAAGATATTACGCCGTAAACAAGGAAGAGGTTGACGCTCCTAATGAAATAGTTGAGAAATTGGTTGACTTAGGGTACGATAAAGATGTTGATACATATATTAAGCTGGTTAAAAATCCAGAGAATCATGCTGCAATTATCAATGCCTACAATGCAGCTACAGTATATAAATCTGTTAAGATGATTACTTCATCCACCGAGAGGGCTTCTAAAGTTATTACGGCATTAAAGACATATTCACATAAGGATACGAATGTTCAGATGGTTCCCCATGATGTTGTGGCGGATATAGAAATGGTCCTTACCCTGTTCCATAACCAGACTAAGTATGGAATAGAAGTAATGCGGGAATACGATGAGGTTCCTAAGGTGATGTGTATTCCTGACAGATTACATCAGGTTTGGGTGAACATCATTAACAATGCTATCCAAGCTATGGACTATAAAGGAACACTAAAAATTAATATTTCTCAGGTTGATAACAGAGTCAGAGTATCTATAACTGACAGTGGACCTGGTATTTCTGACGCTGTTGCTGACAGAATTNTCGANCCCTTTTTCAGTACCAAAGAGCTGGGGGTAGGGACTGGACTAGGACTAGATATTGTTAAAAGGATCTTAGATGAGATAGACGGAAGCATTGATTTTCAAACCAAACCAGGGCAAACCACATTTAATATTTGGCTGCAAGCACAAAAGGCTTGATTTTTGCATCAAATAGCAGTGCTAATAACTGTGACTATTATAATCAAATAAAGCTATTGAAATTACGCCAGAAGAATTACTGTAAGCTTGCATAAAATTTTGAGTTGATTTAATAGAGGGTGTCGTTATTGTATAGAGTATTGATTGTCGATGATATTGATATTTTACGTTATGATTTGAAAAGAATGAAGGTATGGGGCGAAACAACAGGGTTTGCTATCGAGGACGAAGCCTCAGATGGAAGAGAAGCTCTTAAAAAACTGAGAGAGTCTTCCTTTGACCTGCTAATCACGGATATTAGAATGCCAGTTATGGATGGCATGGAGCTTCTTCGGGCTGTATCCAAGGAAAACCTGTGCCCCTGCATAGTCATGTTAAGTGACTACACAGAATATTCATATGCGAGGGAAGGTTTGCTGCACGGTGCCTTTGACTATCTGGGCAAGCCTGTGAATCAAAATGATATTTTAGAGCTGTTAGGCAGGGCTAAAATATTTCTTGACCAGAAAAAAGAACAGAAAGAAAAGATCACACAATGGGAGGATATGGCTGTAAGCTCCTTTTTCCCGACCCAACAGGTTGACAAGGTTGTCTCATTGATGTTTAAGGATCAAAAATTAGCATCTCAAGCCATTACAGAATTATTGGATTTAGTGGGCAATGCTTTAGAAAATGACAGCAAAAAGGGTGCAGTGATTCTGGAAAATGCTTTTGAAAGCATTCTGACCAAGCTATTGAAGGAGTATAAATGGATAGAATTATATGTTGATGTTAGCTCTTTCAGACCCGATAATTTAGGTGGCAGTAATAGTTGGGATGAACTCTATCAAAAGGTTCAGGAGACCTGTTCAAAGCTTCTTGAATTCCTGAGCAAGTTTGTAGTATGGAAACAGGAGGATGGAGTTGCCAAACGGGCCGCCCTTCTTATACTCAATAATATCAGTGAGAATACTACAATTAAGGATGTGGCAGATAGTCTGTTCATTAGTAAGGCCTATTTAAGTGAATTGTTTAAGAGAGATACTGGACTATCCTTATTAGATTACATGTCAAGCGTAAAAATTGAGAGGGCAAAATATCTTCTCGAGACCACAACTATAAAGAACTATGAGATTGCAGAGATGCTGGGATTTCGTGATCCGGAATATTTCAGCAAGGTGTTCAAGAAACATACAGGAGTCCCGCCATCTTCATATCGAAAAGAAAATATGCCTTAATGATATTTTGACAGGAGCAGGTTATGAGTTCTGAAAAAAGAAACCCTAATATTAAAATTANTTGGCCAACCATTATATTAATTGTTTCGGTGGTTATTGTTATAGGCTTGATGGTGTATATATATTTACAAAATCGAGCTCAGAATAACCCTCAAAATTCCCCTGAGCCCTCCGGTACAATGGAGGCAACTCCTGAGTCCTCCATAGTTCTGCCAAAAGCTTTGCTGGATATTGACCAGACCAGATATGAGCTCAAGGGCGTCTACTTAGCCCAGGAGGCTTCTTCAAAGAATCAGGCATGGCCTAAGGTACCCATGGGGGATGGTTCAAAGATTCAATTATCTTTTGATAATGAACCTGAATCCAATAAAATAACTTTGTACCGTGACCAAGAGGTAGTTTTCACTAATGAGGCCTTGTCTGTTTCACCTGAGGATATCCCGGCAGATGGTGAATACAGGGCAGTCTGCGAAGCTAAGTGGGAAACAGATGAGTTTACAGG